>Ga0209515_10005309_pt1 | contig 16766 bp, 15 predicted proteins | sample Subgroupgradi54m_FD_187454 | JGI IMG/M metagenome (GOLD analysis project Ga0209515, IMG submission 187454) | Subsurface groundwater microbial communities from S. Glens Falls, New York, USA - GMW60B uncontaminated upgradient, 5.4 m (SPAdes)... ...
TGGGATACGCGCCGGCGTTTCATCCGAAGTTTTTGGTCTTGCTCCAGCTGAATAATCCCAAGGGCAATCGCTTTGCCGCCAACACGCTTACGCCGGCATTCCACGACTTGGCGGAGTATATGCTGAATTATTATGAGATTCCGCCCGATGAAAAGTAACTTCAAGACGATGCGTGTAAATTTAAAAGTATTGTCATTGCGAGCCATTTTTTGTTTGTCATTGCGAGCGAAGCGAAGCAATCTAAAAGCGTTGAAGAAGAATAAGATTGCCGCGTCGCTTCGCTCCTCGCAATGACAATGTTCAAGGATGTTTTGAAATTCAAAGTAGGGGAGAAGAATAAAAAAATCGCCAAGCCGGGTGAAGGGCTTGGCGAAGATGGAGGGGATTTGCGTTATGGCGCACTCTTCTGTTTGAGGAAGAGCTGACGGCATGCATTGATGATTGGTTTGACGATATCTAATTCCGCTTCCCAGTCAGTAAGCTCCATGAGCGCCAAGATTTTTTCGCTCACTGTCGCATCAAAAATATAGACCACATCCCATGATTCATGACCCGCGGATCTTGTTTTGTCTGATCTCTTCGAGCGAAGGTGGGGAGTTGAGTCGGTATCATATTTTAATCCAACTTTCGGTGCTAGCTTTTCGGATGTCTCGCCAAGGTTGATTTCACCTAACGCGACGCATCCGTCGCTTGGTCTCTGAATAAGAAGGAACTGCACCATATCCCATCCTTTTTTAAAGGTTCGGCAGTAGCCAAATTGTAATATTCTATGTCTAGAAAGTCAATACTTCAACAAATACTTATAGTTCTTGCGCGAGCAACAATCCGGCGATATCAGCCGGTCGTCATCGGCGTGACGGGGTCGGTGGGGAAGACATCCACGCGCGAGGCGATTGCGTGTGTATTGGCAAAAAAATATCGCACTCGCCAACCGGAGAAAAATTTTAATAACGAGATCGGCTTACCTCTTACCATCCTCGGAATTCCGCACTCTGGGAAAAATATTTTCAAATGGCTGTGGTGGCTTAAGGTCGCATTTTGGCGGGCGTATATGTGGCGTGCGAAGTATCCTGAAGTTCTCATTCTTGAGTATGGGATTGACCATCCGGGCGACATGGATGTCTTGCTTGGCATTGCAAGACCAAAGATCGGTGTAGTGACGGCGATTGGTATGATGCCGGTTCATGTTGAATTTTTTGCGGCTCCCGCCGCGGTGGCGGAAGAAAAGGCAAAACTTATTTCAACACTTCCCGTAGACGGGACAGCGATTCTCAATGCTGATGACGAGATCGTGAGCATGATGCGGGAGAAGACAAAAGCGCATGTAATGTTATTCGGGAAGAATTCCAATGCGAATGTGCGTGTGGGGGAGTATACCATTGATTTAATGAATGAGGGTGAGCGCAGAGGAATGCCGCAAGGAATTTCGTTTCAATTGACAGCCGCTGGCGTTGCAACTCCCGTGCATGTGCGCGGTGTATTCGGAGAGCCGCAGATGTATGCGGTGGCGGCAGCTATCACCGTCGGTCTGGCAATGGGTATTTCTCTTGAGGAGAGTGTTTCGGCCATACGCTCATATATTCCTCCGGCAGGCAGGATGCGGTTGTTAGAAGGTATTCAGAATACGCTCATCCTTGATGATACGTACAACGCCGCACCCGAGGCGATGCGTGCGGCGCTTGCCACGCTCGCGGCATTGCCGGCAAGGCGCAAAATAGCGATCCTTGGCGATATGCTTGAATTGGGTGAGTTTGCCGAAGAAGCTCATCGCGCGATCGGTCGGCTGGCGGGAGCGTTCGTCGACGTTCTCATAGCGGTTGGTTCTTGTTCAAAAATAATAGCCGATGAGGCACGCACGGCGGGTAAAGAGGTATATGTATTTTCCGATGCCGCATCTGCCGTTCATGAGATACTATCATACATTCGGCCAGGTGATCTGATTTTGGTGAAAGGAAGTCAAGGCATGCGCATGGAGCGCATTGTTGAGAAGCTGCTTGCTCATCCTGAAAAAGCAAAGAATCTGCTTGTGCGCCAGGATGACTACTGGAAGTCGCATTAATTTCCCTTTAGCCCGCAACGTGAAAACCGCAGGGACAAGCCCCCTCGCGTAGTTCAATGTCATCACGTAACTTCTTCTGTCATTGCGAGCGAAGCGCGGCAATCTATTTTTCTGCGCGCTTTGGATTGCTTCGTCATAAAAATTCCTTGCAATGACAGGAAGAGGGATTTTGCAAATTGCTCAAAATAATGCTATATTCCGACCGATGCTCCTATCGTCCAGAGGCCTAGGACACATGGTTCTCATCCATGAAACTCGGGTTCGAATCCCGATGGGAGCGTAAATAATCAGACTACAAAAGATTCACCACAAGATACCCTCTGCGGAGAGTTTGCAAAAATTTAGTATCTGGTTTATAATAGAGAGTCAGTACGTTGGAGCGTATGTTTCGCAATGGGGGGGTAAATAGATGAACGTGCTTGTCAGTTCCTTAAGAGATATTCTGTTCTGTGTCGCACAAGATTCTGTCTCCGCAGAACGCGATGGCGAATTTTCGGTGAGCGATATTATCTTTGCAAATAGTTTATTGCAAAGAACGATACGAACATCGGTGTTTCAGGATGATCCGACTGCGGAAAAACTGTCCCTTCTTCTTCGGGGATTGCACGCGGAAGATCCCGAGATCTTTTTGTGGGCGGAAGAAAAGTTAAAAAATCTCGGATCCGCTTTTTTCGCCACCCGTCTATGGATAACCAACAGGACGCTTCGGGGCAATGAGTAACTGCTACCAATGCATGGATTCACGCATTGGTAGCTTTTTTATTGCGCCTCGTACGGATTTTTTTGCTTATGCTCAAGCTCGTCAAGCAGTTTTTTGATTCGTTCTTCTATCTCAATAAGATCAAATTCTGCGATGATAGAGAGTTGCGGTGCGCGTCCCCAGTTATTTTTAAGGTCTCGTTTGTGCGCCGTCCGCTCTCCGATTTCCGCACGCACCAAATAAAGAATGGTTCCTCTGTTCTTTCTGAAGAGGTTTTGATAGTCCAAACTGTAGTACGCCATCTGCATGTCATCGCGGTCGTCGAGTTCATTACCCGTAATATTCCAGCTCATTTTTTCCGGATCCATGGGCGAAGGTGTCTTGGGAATATGCGCCCGTGAGATATGGTAGCCAAGTGTAAAGCCATATTTTTGTGCATTGGCGTCCAGACGATTTACGAATGCCGCCATCGTTTCTTTTTGTGCATCAACGAGCTCCTTCGCCCTGCCGAAGAGAGTATTTTTTAATTCATACGGAATGGCAAGAACGCCAAGGATTCTCTCTGCGGGGAGTGCGCGAAGTGCGTGTTCGAATTCCTCGACCTCTTCCAGAGAGAAGTCGTGCTCCTCAAGCGCATCCTCAACCTCGCTGATTAATTTTTGCACCATGATGGAGCGAAAAACTTCCTCACGATTTTTCTCGCGAGTTTGATCGGGCGATATCGGGACTGGCTCATCTGTTGAGGGTAATTTTTCCATAACTACACAATGGGAAGAAATCCGACATTCTTTTTTGCCGTTGCCAGAGATGCCTCGGCGACGCTGTCGGCATGCTTCGCACCTGCGATAAGAATGTTCATAATGTCGCCTTCGTCTTTTGTCAGCTCCTCGTATTTTTCCTGAATGAGTTCCAGTTTTTCAATCAAGAGATCAGCAAGGTCGCGCTTGAAGTCAGCATAGCCCTTGCCGGTATACTTATGCTCAATTTCTTCAATCGCGATATCCGAAAATGCTCTATAAATGCGCATGAGGTTGGCGATGCCGGTTTTGTTCTCCTCGTCGTAGCGAATTGTCCCGTCAGAATCCGTAACGGCGATTTTTATTTTGCGTCGTATCTCGTCCGGTTCGTCTAATAATGAAATATAATTATTCGCGCTCGCCGCCGATTTTGACATTTTTTTCATCGGGTCGTCCAGCCCCATAATCCGCGCTGTGTCTTTTTGAATAAGCGCTTTTGGAATGATAAATGTTTCTCCAAAACGATTATTAAATTTATTCGCAAGCGTACGTGTGAGTTCTAAATGTTGTTCTTGATCTTCTCCAACCGGGACAACTGCCGTTTGATACAATAAAATATCCGCCGCCATGAGGGTAGGATAGTTGAGCAGTCCGGCATAAAGTCCAGATTTTTCCTGTTTTTCTTTGAACTGCGTCATGCGCTCAAGTTCGCCGAGTGGAGTAATGGTATTCAAAATCCAGCCAAGCTCGGTATGAGCGGGGACATGGGATTGTACAAATAAAACGGACTCATTAGGATCAATCCCGCACGCGACCAAAAGTTTTGCCATGCGGAGGGTGTTTTCGCGCAATTTCTCCGGCTCTTGTGGGATAGTGATGGCGTGCAAGTCCGCAATCATGGCAAAGACATGATGGGTTTTTTGCAGTTCAACCCACTGTTTTATTGCACCCAAATAATTCCCGATGTGGACGACTCCCGACGGCTGAATCCCGCTTAACAGTGTTGGTTTTTGCATATATTACCTTGCCCACTCTTTGATATGGGGTGAAAAATCAAGTTGATAATCGGGAATACCCAACGAAAGACCAAATTTTATTACTTCGTCGTACTGCTCTTTTTTGCTTCTCTCAATCTTGAAAAACTTGTTTCGGAAAATTATGTAATGAAAAGAGTCATTCTTAAAATCTGCGTACCAAGGGTGTTGACTATCCAATGATTTACTGATTGTTTCGGCAATACCATCAGCTTGATTTTCTGGAATTTCAACAGTATGAAGCGTCCATTGTTTTATCCAAGGAGTTCTATGTCTTTCGGTCACTTCTTCAACCTTGGTACTGGAGACATTGACATCTTTGAGAATATCCTTGTTCTCCAAACTTTCTTCTATAATGACACCAGTATAATCCATATTCTATACTTTCACGGAGGAATAGGGTACTTTGGAAATACTTGCAATAATTGCGATGAGTATGGGGATTTGGATGAATGCTTTTTTGTTGTTCATGGCGATTGTTAGCACTTGAGATTGCCGCGTCGTCCCGATAGAATCGGGAACCCAGTAGGTCTTTCTCCTGAAAGATCCTCGCAATGATAGATGGGGTGGAAACACATAAATACTAGGGATGGATTCTCGCCTACGCGGGAATGACAGAGAGGGGGGGGTGGCAAGTAAAAGGGGAGTACCAATCAAATTTGTCATTGCGAGCGAAGCGACTGCCAGCAGGCGTCCCGTGAGGGAAGCAATCTATAATCTTAAACGCTTTAGATTGCCGCGTCGCTTCGCTCCTCGCAATGACAGCAGGGGAGGGAGTCACAACTATTATCATACCTCAATGACGACGGGGAGTACCATGGGGCGGCGTTGGGTTTTTTGGAAGAGGAATTGTCCGAGTTTTTCGCGGAGTTCGTCTTTGACGAAGACCCAGTTGATGGGGCGTTCGCCCCGGAGCGTGATGTCTTCAATTATTTTTCGCGTTGTTTTTCGGACTTCTTTTAAGAGTTCTTGTGATTCTTTCAGATAAATAAAGCCGCGGGAAATGATATCGGGGCTGGTCTTAACCTTGCCCGTTTTGGCGTCCACGATGCCGATGACGACGAAGATACCATCCTCGGCGAGGTGTGTGCGGTCGCGCAAGACGACTTCTTTGACATCCCCCACGCCGAGCCCGTCCACCATGACGTGCTCAACGGGCGCTTTTTCCGCGAGCTTTTCAATACCATCTGCGGGCGAGACGCGAATTTTGTCGCCGTCCTCCGCGATCATGATGTTTTCTTTCGCCACGCCGGCGCTCTCGGCAAGTTCGGTGTGGAGCTTAAGCATGAAGTAATTGCCGTGAATGGGGATGAAGAATTGCGGTCGCATTATTTTAATCATCTGCGTCAGCTCCTCGCGCTTGGCGTGTCCGCCCGCATGCACATCCATCGTCGCATAATGATAAACCTTGTGGATTCGTTTAAATAGAACATCCTTCATGCGCTGGACGGTTCCTTCGTTGCCGGGGATGACGGACGAGGAAAAAATAATGGAGTCTCCCGGGAGAAGCTTAACGGTTTTGTGTTCGTTATTGGCGATGCGCATAAGAACGGCATGATCCTCGCCCTGCGCGCCGGTGCAGAGAATCGTGAGTTGATGCTCGGCGTAGTTGCCGATTTCTTTCGACTCAATGAGCGTGCCCGGCTTTACTTTGAGATAGCCTAACTCGCGCGCGACAGCGACATTTTGCTTCATGCTGAATCCTTCGATCAACACTTTGCGGCCGTATTGTTCGGAGAGCCAGATCATTTGCTGGATGCGCGTGAGGAGGGAGGAAAATGTCGCGGCGATAATGCGCCCCTGCGCGACTTTAAAAATCTCTTCCAACGACTTCTGCACTTCGGATTCGGAAATTTGATGCCCCTCCCACTCCGCATCGGTACTCTCGGATACGAGCAGGGTAACGCCGTCATTGCCGATTTGGGTGAGACGTGGCATATCGGCCGGCTTTTCGTTGACCGGCGTGTGGTCAAATTTGAAGTCGCCGGTGTGTACCGCGGTTCCTCCCGGGGTTTTCAAAACGACGCCGACCGAGTCGGGAATATTGTGGTTGACATGAAAAAATTCGATTTGAAAATTGCCAAGTTGCAGAATTGATTCAGGCGTCACGATTTCTATTTTTGGTGTGGGGGAGCCCTTAAAGTCATCCTGCCGCTTCATGATCATGCCGCGCGTAAGAGCGGTCGCAAAAATCTGGGGATTACCCAATGGTGCGAGCAAGTGGGGGATCGCCCCGATGTGGTCGTAATGACCGTGCGTGATGATGATGCCGCGGATGTTGTGAACTTTTTTCTTGAGATACTCGATGTTGGGGATGAGGTAATCAATCCCGGGCATGTCTTCGTCCGGGAATTGCAGGCCCATATCTACGATGACGATGTCGTCGCCGTATTCATACACGTAGCAGCTGCGCTGAACCTCGCCGCATCCGCCGAGCGGAAGGAATGAAAGCGCGGGCGGGCGATGCTCGTCTTTGGGTGCCGGCGGTGCGCCGATAGCGGACGGACGATGGCCGTCACGGTGCTGGGGTTGCGGTCGGCGATGATGGCGATTTGCGGGGCGGCGATTGCCTGCCGGTCGGGGACGATGGGAGTGCGGTCTTTGCGGCGAGGGTGCTGTTTGTGGAGGCATAACGAAAATACGGAGCAGAACGCTATTTTGAAAATTACCGGATAGCCGGAAAAAGCCAAAAAGATAGCGATCGAGCTTAAGCGCAGAGGTTTCTAGAGCGGATACGTTCCGTCAGAGCTCTAGCGCGATTAAATGAGTTAAGAATAAATAAAATAAGACAAGGTTGAAAAAATTATTGCTTTCAGGTCATTGCGAGGATATTTCAGCAGAAATACCTACTGGGTCAAGTAGGCGACGCGGCAATCTATAATTTAGAAACGACAGATTGCTTCGCTCATGCTCGCAATGACAAAAAACGAGGATATTTTGAAATAAAATGGGGATGGGGAGAGTTGAACTCCCACGAGCTTGCGCTCACAGCGCCCTGAACGCTGCGTGTCTGCCGATTCCACCACATCCCCGAACTGCCGGACGCGTTCGCGAGAATAAATGTACCATAACTAGTGGTTCGCTGTCATCCGTAAAGAAGATGCGGCGGAGAGGGCATTAGGTTCTAACCAACAGAAAAAAACTCGTAAAAGACCGGCGTGGCACATTCGCGATTTTTGCTATGAAGAGCATCGCGGTGCGCAGGCAGTGGGGGAATGGCCATGAGTGGCGTTCCGAAATACCGTCTTTCTCTGTCAAAAGAGAGATAAACCCTCTCTTTTTTGAGTAGTCACCTGGAGAATTTTTCTTGCCTCTTGGCAAGAACGGCTCTCCGCATGACTCATCGATAGGAACAGTATAGCATGGTTTCAAAATCAATGCAAGCCCCGCGAGTTATCCCCACAAGGGGGACAATGTTCCCAGGGGAGGATATCGTTTATGCAGAATCTTGTCGGTGATAAAAAAATGCCCACGCTCCGGTCAAAACCAAAGCGTGGGCGTTGTACTCATCTTATCAGTTAGGGGATGTTCCCTTACTTTGCTCTTGGGGCGACGGTAATACTTATCACATTGCCGACTGCGTGGTTGGTAATGTCGCCAATCCCTTGCGTTCCAAAGGAGCTGACGATGGATGTCTGGGAGGCGATGTTTATCTGATCCACATACACGGTGGTAAAGCCGTTCTGTGTGGGCGAATCGGAGAAAAACGACCCTAGACCTTGGGCAACCTGCGGAATCTCCACGGCGGCAATGTTCCCGCCGGTCAATTGATTAATGCTTCCCACCATCGTTCCGCCGCCAAGATTCGTCTCAGCGTACTGGGGTGATGAGAAATCATTAAACTGATATACGGAGGTAAAAACATCCTGTGCCTGTGCGGTGACGGAAATGGCTACGATACCGGCGATGGTCAACATAACGATGGATCTGAACATGTTCTCTTCCTTTTCATGAACTAAGTTGCGATTGGATGGATTACATGATACATGAGCGTTTACGAAACTTTTTTCTCCTCTCCAAAGGTGCCATGCGTGTAGCCGTGGCACGCGGTTATCCCCTCAACCTGCGTGAGCAGATCGTACACCGCGTATTCCAGCATGGCTGGAAGTACATCCGCGAACGACTCGTGCGTGCCGATCGTCGCGTTGGCGCTGACGAAGATAGGACCGAAAAATTTGGTAATGCCACCCCCGATTTCCACGCCGACCACGTCCTTGGTGAGGGCGGAGTCGGCGACCGTTTCATTATCGCCCGTTCGCGTTATCCAGGCATGAATCGTCAATTTGCCCGAATACGCCCGCGCTCCGGCACCGAAGCCGAACACATTGACGTCTACTTGCGCGCCGGGATCAATGGCAAATTCCGTGATTTGCACCCGGACTCGGCCCCAAGGCTTCGTGAGCGGTGTGCCGCTCTTCTCCATGAGATTTGCCTGCTGAAGGCGAATCTCCCACTCGGTTTGTATGCGCGTCAGATCCGATTGATCTATAACGCGCATGCCGTAGTGCCGGAGCGTGGAGATGGTAATGCCGACGAGATCCTTGGTCATGAATGACCCGACCCCGTCCTCGGTGTACTTCTCCTTGCCCGTCATATTAGGACCGTTGGTAACGGCGAGCGGTTTTCGCTCGCGTCCGGTCAGTTCTTGCATGAGGCACCGTCTTGCCTCCGGAATAACTGACCGTACCTTTTGAACAGGTGGAGCGTTTATCCCGGGTCGATCAGCGCGCTCTATTGACGTACGTGGCAATGCAGACGCGCAACCCATGACAAGGCAAGCGAGAATCATAAGACCCAAGAGTCTCATCATCAATTCGCACCTCCCTGTCGGGTTGTTGTTTCTTGCGTTCCGCCGTTTGTTTGACCGGCATTAATGGAATTGCCGGTTCCGTCAACGGTGGCGTTAAACACCGAACCCGCAGTCAACGAGTTCGTATTTTCAACCTTGATGTTGTTGTTATTGACCTCGCCAAAGTGGTTCTGAACGGCAGATCCAAAGCCGCCTTGCTGGGCGGTCTTTTGCGCGACTGCGCGAGCGAGATCCACGACCTGCTGGTTGGGATCGTCGCGCCCGACATGCCCGTTCCACGAACTTGAGGCAGAAAACCCTGCTCGTCCGCCAAAAGCGGGACAGGTTTCGGCGGAACACAAAAAAACGACAACTATCGCCAAAAACCCAAAAAATCCTCGCATATGTGCCCCTTGCGTACTAAAAAGATGTAAAGTTTCGGTCCGTTCGCAGAGGAGGGAATTATAGCATTATACTTGCCAATATGTCAAGTATATGTTTTTTAATTCTTTTGAGGCGTGCTGGCGTTCCATGCTCTTTTCGTACTCCGGTACCAGAGATTGATGTTGTTAAAACGGTCGGCGGGAAGTGAGATTTTTGATAAATTCACACCCTGGATGTCGGCGGGCAAGAGATAGAGATATAATTGGGAAAAGAGAAAGACGGCGGGCGTATCTTTGAGGAGGAGACTGGAGAATTGATCGTACTTTTGCGCGCGATCTGCGGGATCTTCGGCGGTACGCGCGCTTTCCAGTAATTTGTCCGCGCTCTTACTGGCGTATAGGGCGACATTGAGTCCCGGATCGCGCGTTTGGGAAGAGTGCCAGAAGGCGAACGGATCCGGCTCATAACCGTACACTTGCCCGAAGAGCAGAATGTCAAAAGCGCGCGGGCGGATGACTGAGGATTGCAGTTCCGTAAAAGGTTTTTTTTCAATCGTGATATCAATGCCGACCGCGCGGAGCATTTCCTTTATACGGTCGGCGGTTTGCAGGAGGTCCGGCCAGTCGGAGGTGGCGAGGGTGAAGGCGAGTCGTGTGAGCACTTGTTTTCCTTTCGCATCTTTGAGCTTTTTTTGCCGAATGCCGTCCGCGTCGGTTTCTTTCCATCCGCCTTGATCAAGCAGAGCACGCGCCGCTTCGGGATTGAAGATATTTTTCAGTTCGTCCGGCGCGCTGATCCATGGGAGGACACCGTCAAGCGGAACCTTGCCGCTGGCTGACGCTGAATCGGCGAGCTTGTTTTTGTCGATAGCGCGCGCGATCGCGAAACGCACCGAAGCATCGGCGAGAGCGGGAGAGCGTTTTTGATTGAAGAAAATACCGAAGATGCGGGGCATCGCAAGGGAACGGAGCGAGGCGGCCTGAACGGCGGCGGGGAGTTCCGAGGGATTCGTAACAGGGCCGAATCCTTCCACGGCGCCGGCGCGCCATGCGCTCAAAAGATCGCTTTCGGTGGGATAAAATTGAAAGGTGATTGTCTGAAGATAGGGACCTTCGCGGTGGTATTTTTTATTGCGCGTAAGGGTGTAGGCGGTAAGTGAGCCGGCGGTATTTTGTTTGATGCCAGAGAATTGATAAGGACCGGAGCCGACCGGCTTGAGATTAAGCTCATGGAGCGGCATTTGCTCGGGAGTGACATTTTCCCACAGGTGGCGAGGGATAATGCCGACGGCAAGATTTTCTATAAACGGCTCATAGGGAGCGCGAAGGGTGAAACGGACGGTTTGAGGATTCAATACTTCCGCCAAAACGCCTTGCCAGTTGGCGCGGAGCGGACTTTTGTACTGTGGATTTTGAATAAGCTTGACCGTAAAGGCGACATCGTCGGCGGTGAGAGATTTGCCGTCATGCCAGACAAGACCGCTGCGGAGCGTGACGGTGTATATTTTACCATCAGCGCTGACCTCGTAGCGTTCGGCAAGGTCGGGAGAGGGGGTGCCGTCCGGACCGTAGGTGAGCAGACCGGCGTAGATGAGACGGCTCAAGTCGCGGTCGATATCGCGACTCGCGAGCAGCGGATTTGTTGTAATCGGTTCGCCAACCGCCCCCTCGGTATAGGACGATCCGACGGCGGGGACGGGATGTGTGATACTTCGATAGCCGCGCACCAAAAGCCATATACCGCTCGTGAGGCATAAAAGAGCGAGAAGCGCCATGACGCGCTTTTCTTTTTTTGAGAGGAGATGGGGGAGATAAAGGAGTTTTTTGAACGGAAGCGCAGGGTAGCCGCCTGCCGGTTTGTTGGTGTGTTCATCCATGGCGCGTGCCCCTAGAGTAGAGTGTGAATAGAGAGCACATTAAAGCATCTCGTCCTTAGCGGAGACGGATACTTAAAAGTGCTACCGCGAGAAAGAGTATGGCGAGGATAACGGTTGCCCAGAGCGTTACGCGCTCGACCCCTCGGCGTGTGCGGTAGGCGCCACCCGTTCCGCCGAATACCTGCGAGAGACCGCCGCCGCGCTGTTGCAGGAGAACGGAGACGATAAGGAGAAGAGAGATGATAACTTGTGCTATGAGAATGATTTGTCGCATGGCGTTTTTTTATTTTTACAGGGGTAGGTATCTTAAAAAAAGATATGGGCGATGGCGATGACGAGCGATGCCCAAAAAAGCGTTGCGAGATTATCAATCGTAAGATTGGGGAGAAGCGAATCGGCAAGGGCGAGAACCGCCATATTGATGACGAGCCCGAAGAGACCGAGGGTCAGCCAGCGCAAAGGAGTTGTAATAAGGCGCAGAATGGGGTAGACGGTCGCGTTCAGAAGAGCGAGGACGAATCCTGCAAGGGCAAAACTTTGAAGTCCCCCCCCAAGGTGGAACGAAGGGAAGTACTGCGTGAGACCGTAGAGCACGGCTCCCGTCAACACGATTTTGAATAAAAATTTTATGAGGAACTTCACCCGCGCATACTAGCACAGCCGGCTGTGAATCGCAACACACGCTGCCAAATATGTATGAAATAGATACACCATCTTGACAGGAGAAAGGTCTTGGGAGTACACTGTGGATATTGAAGAAAAGGATGCCATAGGACATCCCTGCGGTTCTGGTGGACGGGAACTATTCCGATAACTGAACCATTATTTGCGTACTTAGCCAGTAATCGCAAAATCTATTTGTCACCCCTAGGAAGCATAGGGTTTTTGTTGTTTTATTTTTATGGGTGGAGGACTTACGACTCTTTAGTCGTCATCCCGAACGTAGTGAGGGATCTCGCAGGATTTCAGTATACTGTCTACTGACGGGATCCCCTCCTCGCGGGACGCCTGCTGGCAGTCGTTTCACCCGCCCGGACAACCCGGTCGGACAGGCTCGGAATGACGGAATAGAGGAAAATAGGTATAAGTTAAGTCAGATGGTTACCATTTTGCATAGAAAAGTTTTAATCTTGATGGTTTTCATTATCCACTAAACCAAACGGCGCCATGGAGAAAAAATACTTTTCACGCTATCGTCCGGCGTTGGTAGAGCTTCCGCCGCTGGTGGAGGCGCAGGTCAATTCGTATGCGTGGTTTTTTACGCGGGGACTCCGCGAGCTTTTTGCCGAGGTCTCGCCGATTAAGGATTTCGGCGGCAACGAGCTTTTTTTGGAATTCATCGATTTTTCTCTGGATGAGCCGAAATACGACGAGTTTAAGGCGCGGGAGCTCAATGCGTCGTTTGAGGCGCCGCTTCGCGTGCGCGCGCGTCTGACGAACAAAAAAACAGGCGAGATAAAAGAGCAAGAGATCTACCTCGGCGAATTTCCCATCATGACGCCGCGGGGGACTTTTATCGTGAATGGCGTGGAGCGCGTGGTGGTCTCACAGCTTATCCGCTCTTCGGGTGTGTACTTTACGAGCTCCATGGCGCGCGGTAAGAAATATTTTGGTGCCAAAATCATTCCCAACCGCGGTGCGTGGCTTGAATTCGAGACCGACGCCGACGGGGCGTTGCAGGTAAAAATAGACCGTAAGCGCAAGATTCCGGCATCAGCCCTTTTGAGAGTGTTCGGTATGGAAAAGGACGAGGCGATCTTGGCAAAGATGCCCAACGCGATGATCGGGGAGGTGAATGCCGTTGCCAAAACGCTTGAACGCGATCCGTCCAAGACGCGCGATGAGGCGTTTATTGAGATTTACAAACGGATCCGTCCGGGCGACCTCGCGACGGTGGACAATGCGCGTACGCTTATTCAATCGCTTTTCAGTTTTGACCGGTACGACCTTGCCGAAGTGGGGCGGTATAAGTTTAACCAACGGCTGGGTCTTCCCTTGCCGGAACATTTGGCGCACTCGTCATTTGTGCATGGCGTGGGGGCGGTGGATGCCGAGGCGAAAGCCATACGAGCGGTGGGGACGCTCGACCGCTCAACACGTATTTTGAGCGCGGACGACATTTGCGCGGTGCTTGGTGAAATTGTGCGCTTAAACAATATCGGCGATGCGCCGGCGGACGACATTGACCACTTGGGCAACCGCCGCGTGCGCGGTGTGGGCGAGATGTTGCAAAACAAGCTCCGCATCGGCATGACGCGGATGGCGCGCATTATCCGCGACCGGATGTCCACGCTTGATCCCTTTACTATTACGCCGGCACAGCTTATTAACGCGCGGCCTTTTATGGCTTCGGTCAAAGAATTTTTCACCTCATCCCAACTCTCGCAATTCATGGACCAGGTGAATCCGCTCTCCGAACTTGAACACAAGCGCCGCCTCTCGGCGATGGGACCGGGCGGACTTCAGCGCGAACGCGCGGGATTCGAGGTGCGCGACGTGCATCCTTCGCACTACGGGCGCATTTGTCCGATTGAAACGCCGGAGGGTCCGAACATCGGTCTCGTCGGTCACTTGGCGTCGTACGCGCGCTTGAATGAACTCGGTCTGATTGAAACGCCGTATATCGTCGTCAAGGACGGGCGTGTGACGAAAGAAGTCAAATATCTCAATGCCGTTTCAGAAGTTAAGCACAATATCGCTCATGCGGGCGTGGCGGTGGATGCGCACGGCATGATCGTGGAAGATCGGGTGGAGGCGCGCATTGAGGGCAATCCCGGCATCGTGCGTCGCGAAGAGGTGCATTACATGGATGTTTCGTGCCAACAGCCGATCAGTATCGCGACGAGCTTAATTCCGTTTCTTGAGCATGACGACGCGAACCGCGCGCTCATGGGTTCTAATATGCAACGACAGGCGGTACCGTGCGTTCGCGCGCGTGCGCCGCTGGTCTCCACCGGCATTGAGTCGCGTGCGGCGCGGGATTCGGGGCGCGTCACGCTTGCAGAAGAGGAGGGTATTATTGAAGAGGTTGATCCGAATCACATTTCCATCAAAGAAAAATCGGGCAAGGTGAAAGACTATCCTCTGGTATCGTTCTTGCGGACGAATGCGTTTACCGTTATTCGCCAGAAGCCGATCGTGCGCCCGGGAGAGAAGGTGAAAAAAGGCGACGCGCTTGCCGACAGCTCGTCCACCGACGGGGGCGATTTGGCGCTGGGGCAAAACATTCTTGTCGCGTTTTTGTCGTGGTTCGGCTCAAACTACGAAGATGCGATTATTATTTCCGAGAAACTGTTAAAAGACGACCGCTACACCTCAATTCATATTGAGGACTTTACGATTGATGTGCGCGATACGAAACTGGGTCCTGAAGTGACGACGCCGGATATTCCCAATGTCGGCGAGGAAAAATTAAAAAATCTTGACGAGGACGGTGTGGTCGCCATAGGCGCGGAGGTGCGCTCGGGCGATATCCTTGTCGGCAAAATATCGCCCAAAGGTGAATCCGATCTCACGCCGGAAGAAAAATTATTGCGCGCGATTTTTGGCGAGAAGGCGCGTGATGTCAAGGATACATCGCTTCGCGTGCCGCACGGCAAGCGCGGGCGCATCGTCGGTGTGCGCGTTTTTTCTCGCGAGCGGGGTGACAAGCTGGACGCGGGTGTTATTAAGCAAATTCAAATTGATATCGCCCAGATGCGCAAGATCGCGGTGGGCGACAAGCTCGCGGGACGCCATGGGAATAAAGGAGTTATTGCAAAAATTTTACCGGAAGAAGACATGCCGCACTTGGAGGACGGCACGCCGGTGGAGATGATTTTGAATCCTCTCGGTGTCGCCTCGCGCATGAACTTGGGGCAAATTTTGGAAACGCATCTCGGCTGGGCGGCGAGCAAGCTTGGCTACCGCGCAATTACGCCGGCGCTTGCGGGCGTCATGGAGGAAGAGATCAAAAAAGAACTTGAACTGGCGGGACTTCCCGGAGACGGCAAAGTACCATTGTATGATGGTCGTACGGGAGAAAAATTCGGCGATAAAATTACCGTCGGTTATGCCTATATCCTGAAGCTCATTCACCTTGTGGAGGACAAGATTCACATGCGCTCCATCGGGCCGTATTCGCTTATTACTCAACAGCCGCTCGGAGGCAAGGCGCAATTCGGCGGTCAGCGCTTCGGCGAAATGGAAGTATGGGCGCTTGAGGGGTACGGTGCGGCGCATACCTTGCAAGAGATGCTCACGATAAAGTCCGATGATGTGATGGGGCGCTCGTCCACCTACGAATCAATCATTAACGGCGAGAAGATTAAAACCCCGAATATTCCGGCGTCGTTTAACGTGCTCGTGAATGAACTCAAAGGTCTCGCGTTCAAGGTTGAATTGATGAAGACGGATGAGGCGTTGGCAGAAGCGGAGGCGGAAGAGGAGGAGCGGAAATCAAGACCTGCCCCCCTGCCCATCCAGAAAGTCGTGCGTGAGAGGGTGAAGATGAAGGCAAATTAGGAAGTACAAACTTCATGAAGACCACTCCAAAAAGTACAGTTGAACTTGTTGGTGGTGCTCTTGTAGGGATTTTTGTGAGTTACATGATAGTGCCCATCATCTACCTCATCTTTGAGAATTATTTCCCAAATTTTTCGATAGGATTTTCTCAACTAATATTTATCCCTGCAGTCATTGGAGGTTTCATGTTGCTAGTTCGATCACACAGAAAATACTTTGCAATCGGACTCATAGCTTCTCCTGTAATTCTCTGGCTTCTTAGTTTCATCTGGCTTTCACTTTTTGTCCAGCGTCTAGTTTGAATAAAACTATGGAACAAACATCACTGACGGATTTTAATGCGATTGTCCTGCGGCTCGCCTCGCCCGAGGATATTTTGTCGTGGTCGCACGGCGAGGTGACGAAGCCGGACACGATTAACTACCGCACCGCAAAACCAGAGCGGGAGGGTTTGTTTGACGAAAAGATATTCGGTCCTACCAAGGACTGGGAGTGTTACTGCGGAAAGTATCGGCGCATTCGCTACAAGGGAATCGTGTGCGACAAGTGCGGCGTGGAGGTTACGCGCGCCATCGTGCGGCGCGAGAGGATGGGGCATATCTCTCTTGCTGCGCCTGTTTCGCATATCTGGTTTTTGCGCGGTATTCCCTCGCGTATCGGCTTGATGCTTGATATGTCGGTGGG
>Ga0209515_10005310_pt1 | contig 16766 bp, 14 predicted proteins | sample Subgroupgradi54m_FD_187454 | JGI IMG/M metagenome (GOLD analysis project Ga0209515, IMG submission 187454) | Subsurface groundwater microbial communities from S. Glens Falls, New York, USA - GMW60B uncontaminated upgradient, 5.4 m (SPAdes)... ...
GGACAGACATGCGGATCGGGTCCGTATTAGTCATAAGTTCAAATCCTTGTAATTGCTTCATATCCCTATTATATAATTCGCGATACTCTTATTCAACAATACGCAACACTACCTCGACTCATTGACGTTACGAATTAATAATGATAGGGAAGCTAACATAGCACCCTTACATATAAAAGGAGAACTCGCGTGTCCAAAATCGCAATCTACGATTGGCGCAAAAATACCCAAGCTTACAATCCATCCCTTCCTTACGAACAGTTCATCGCCGCACAATACGAGATTGTGCAAAAACGCCTCAATTGTCAACTCACCAATGACGTTCTCATTCTCGCCACTCATCCACCCACCATCACGCTAGGCGCACGGTCGCTCAAAGAACAGCTCTCCCATATCCGCGCATTCCCCCGCTCTATCGCCTATACCGAAATTCCCGACAACGAACTCTTAGCGCAAGCGTGCGCGGCATTGCAACGCTCTTGCGAAATAGATTTAGTAAAAACAAATCGCGGCGGATCTGTATGGTACCATGGCCCCGGCGTTCTCCAGCTCTACCTCATTGCCGAAGTCCCGCCATTTGGAATCAGCGATATCATCTTTCCCCTTGAAGAATTACTGCTTCGCATATTGAACGACCTAGATGTTCACGCCACGCGCATGAATGAATCGCTGCGCCGTGAGGACAAACGTCTTATCGGCATCTGGGCTCAAGAGAAAAAAATAGCAGCGATCGGCATCCGCATAGAGCACAAATATGATCGCTGTATCAGCATGTTCGGCGCATCGCTCAATATCAATCCCGACATGTCGGCATGCGGGATGATAGATCCCTGCGGAATCCCCAATCGGCAGATGACGTCTGTCGCCCGTGAATTAGGCAGCCAAGATGACATACCTGATGCCATACTTCTGCCGATCATACATAAACATCTCGGCAAGGTATTTGGCACCAGCATTTCTACACATACAAATCCCCACACATAAGTGTGGGGATTATAATTTATCGGCTAAAATATGCTTCCAATTCCGGAATCACGCAACTCACCATCTCTCTATGAACGGCACGAACAAACGGCATAATACGCGCACCGTTGATCAGGCGATGATCAATAACAGTCTGGAATACGCCAACATTTGTCTGCATATCGACATGCCCGATATTTACCTGACAGCTAATATCTTTTCCCAACAGCGAACGCCCGGAATGATGTCCGATGACGCCGATATTATTAAAGATGGTCGTATAGCCCGTCACATCGCCAAGATCAGGAACTCTGCCTTGCGCGACACTCTTAAACAATCTCTGAATCTCACGGATCAGCTCCTCAACCGTCTTTGCATGCGCATCGCGAATTACAAGTATGCGAAGCGCCTCTCCTCCGATCGTCTTCTTGTCCCAATCAATCACCGGAGGATTTCCGCGGTCATACGAAAGCCCCATGTTCACCCGTTTGCGCGCGGCAACAAAGAAATGCGAGTCATCTTGTCTATGACAATAGCTGTTAAAAACAATGAACTCTTCTTTTGCCAGCACTCGCGCAACAGAGACCATAACAGGAAACCATAGCGCAGAAGGAAACGCTGCTTTAAAGCGCTTATAAAAATCTACCAAAGGAGAGAAATCGAATTCCCGCGCAATCGCAATCGCATCTACGGTCGGTATGCGGCTCGATTCTTCCATGTTAAGAGCGATCGTACGCCACAAGCGAGACATCTCAAGCAGCGCCGGCTCCTCTCTGCCGCTTTCCGATACAGCTTGAGAAACTTGACGATCTGCTGCCTGTTGAGACATATGCGCCTCAACATCAGCAGCAAGGATCAAGCCGTCGGGTCCAGTTCCGTGAACTAGAGAGAGCTGAACATTCAGCTCCGCTGCGCGCGTACGCGCAAGCGGCACTGCGGTTACCGCGCCGCGCCTATCCGCCTCTCCTTTTATAAAACCAGGAGATTCCAGATCAACGCATCTCTCCGAAAGGACCGCATTTATTTCAGCTTCGGTGAATGCCGCCGCGTCGGGAAAACGCAACAGCAGATCATCAACGCTGATTGAATGCTTTACCATCAGCCGAGACACAGCTGCTAAAATTCTTGGCTTTTGTTTCTTCGCTTCCGCGACAACGTGGGCCGGAACAGATTGCTGCACCGGCAGCATGGCTGCGCCGTCCGTTTCGATCCAGCAAAACGACGGATCGTAATACGGAGTGTCGCCGATTATCTCGGCAACCTCTCCGCGAACCCACGGTTTTCCCGCATCAACGGAATATGCAATATCAATGAGAACTCCATCTGCAGGCGATAAAATTTCTACCACGCCTTTGTCGGTTTCCAGTTCGCAAACCGGATCGCCTTTTTTCACGCGGTCACCTTCTTGCTTAACCCACGCGACCACATCTCCTTCTCCGGGGACGTCGTACTGACCGCCCCCGCTCATTTTATAAATCCGCACGGGAACTCTCATCGATAGACCTCCTTGAGTCTTCGTGCAAGGCCGTCTAATTTTTTAGAACGCAATATCGTGCGCTGATCGCCAAAATTATCCTCACTCTTTACGACATACTGCTCAAACGGCAGCCGCGACCATAGAAACTTTTTCTTCGTCGGAATCGGATTGTCATCAGCGGTCAGTAAATAGGCCGTCTCCCTTGTTCTCGCATAGACGCTTGCACCCGCCAGATCGAGTTGATGCTTAATATGAACGCCGCAGCCATGCCGCCAGTCAGCCTCGTGCATAATGATCACGCGGCCGGTCTTTTGGGCAGAAACTTTCAGCGTTTCGATATCGAGCGGCTCTAGGCAGCGAATATCAACTACTTCCGCATCAACGCCCGCCCGACTCAAAAATTCCGCTTCATTTTCTGCTGCTCTTACGCACGCAGCGCCGTACGCAAACACCGATACATCGCTTCCCTCGCGGCGCACACGCGCACTCCCAAAAGGAATGACGTAGCGCTCTTCGGGAACAAGCCCTCCGAATTCAGATTTCCCGAATGCATGGATCTGCAAAAAAATAGCTACCGGCCCGGGATACTCATAAGCAGCTCGCATCATTCCCGCCAGATCATAGGCGTCCGTTGGAAACAAAAGCACAATACCGCCCATACTCAAGAGCACAGCTTCCACGCACGACTCATGGTATTCACCGGAACCTCCGTCATGCACTACGCCAAATGGGAAAATACCCTTCACGTCAAAGCGCATGCCTTTTTGCCAGAAGTTCGGCGCGATCACCGACCGCCAGCTTGGATAGGCATCAGCCCAGAACGGAGCAAACTGATAAAAACAAAATGCTTTGCCGCCGTACAATGACCTTCCCGCAGCTACCGACGTCATCGCTTCTTCGGAAATCGGGGTAGTGTGAACTTTTACATGGCCGAATTCTTCGGCCAGTAAATATCCATCTCTCCCCGCGGTTTCACCAAGCACGCCGCCCATGTGAATATCTTGCCCGAACGCCGTCACGCGCCCATCGCGCAAAATCTCGCGCATCACTTCTATAAACGCTTCGTTGTATCGCATGCGTTTGGAAGTTCCGATCTCACTCACGACAACCGGAGCGGAAGAAAACGTATAAGGGATCATAAGCGTTTTCACACTTCTGTTCTCCATCGTCGCTTCCGGCTCCTCGGTAAACGCACGCTCAAACAACACGTGTATGCCGCGCATTTCCTCTTCTTCAACGGCAAGCAGTTCTTCTTGTGTCGCATATCCCCACGCCACAAGAGACGAACGGCAATGAGTCAAAGGATCATACATCCCCCACGCGCGGCGAAAATCCGGCAACGACACATTGCGGATCTCACCTTCATCAATACGGCCCGATCTGCGGGTGATCATATCCGAGTTATGCCCCGTCAGACGGTATGTCTTCATATGGAGAAGACTCGACCGCAGGAGTTGGGCATGAGATATTGCCTCCGTCGTTTTTTCAATCACATCAAAAACATCCCATCCGTTTACATTTACTCCGCGCATATCGCCGTATCCATGGGCACGCAGAGCAATATCAGATCTTCCATGCTCTTCACGCTCTTCCGTATATATGGAGAATTGATTGCTGTTAATGACAAATATCATCGGCGCTCCGCGAAGCACGCGAAGCTCTTTGCCAATGAGATCAAGCGACTTACCATGAGTCCGCATCTCTTCGTCGTTTAACCGACAGTTTGACGCAGCAGACCAGTTCATCGCTTCATGAATACAGCCCTGATTCGCAGCACCCTCGCCGCAGCCTCCGATCGCAACCGGACGCTTTGATACCTCTTTGATCTCCGGCCATACGGTACGGCGCATTTCTTCCGCCATTCCCAAAAGTACCGGAATCATGCGCCCCATGTCAGAGGTAGCAAACGGAAGCACGCCATGCTCCATGCATCCGATGTGAATGTTTCCATCCTCGCCTTGCGAGGGAGCAGTTTCTACAAGCGCATAATTCTTCAGAATCTCATAGACATGATCATGCGCATTGGGAACGAAATTCTTTCCTACCAAAAATCCATATTGCATGCGCTGATCGCCATGAAGCAGACTGGTATCCAAAATACCTAACTTAAAAAGAGCCATGCATACGCCTATACTAACGGCTTCGGCTCCCATACCCGTAAGCACAGGACCTTCAATGCGGTTGCGCTTCATCTCAAGTATTTCATTAAGACTGCGCGTACGTGCAAGCAAGCGGTATATATCAAATGCGGTTTCCCTGTCCGGCTTATACATACAGTTCCTTCCTATATATAGATGTAAAGGGACTCCAAATTCTGCTTGGAGCATAACGACCCCCACCCCCTTCGTCAATGCCGTTTTAAGGCATCAAAAATCGCCCCAACATGGGACGATTTTCTTTTTTAAAATCACTTACTATGAGCTGCCAGTTCTTCTCTTGCCACATCAGTGTCACTCCAAGAAATTCTTTTCTCGTGAGCTAGACGTATAAATGTCTCGCTTCCTTTGCCGGTAATAATAACCGTATCGCCTCCGCGCGCGACAGATATTGCATGGCGGATCGCATCGCGGCGGTCGGGTATGATTTTCATCTTGTGTCCCGCATGTTCTTTTGCGCCCTCCGCTACCGCCTCCATTATTTTTTCAGGATCTTCATCAAACGGATCTTCATCTGTGATCGCAATATCTCGGCAGAAAGATGCAGCAATTTTTCCAAACTCCGGACGCTTCCATGCATCCCTTCCCCCGCCCGTAGCGCCAAGAACGCAAATCAAGCGAGACTCCGTATCATCTTTTTTCCCTCCCAAACTTTCATATACGCGCTCAAGCGAATCGGGCGTGTGAGCATAATCCACCACCACGCGAAACGGTGCGGATTGAATGATCTGCATGCGTCCGGGAATTTCTTTCACCTGCGCAATGCCGACTGCGACAGCATCAATGGGAATACGCAAAGCTAGGGCCGCAGCGACTGCGGCAAGAATATTTTCCGCATTCACGTCTCCCTGCAGCTGCGATCTGATCTGATGGCCTTTTACATCAAACATAATTCCGTAGCTTCCGGAGTTATAGTTGCGTATCGGCCATATATGTTTTTTGTACTCGATTCGCTCGCGCCCATACCACGCCACGACGCATTTGCATGCAGCCGCTACACGGCTTGCTTGGCGATCATCACGATTAATTACCGCAATGCCGTTTTTAGGAAGCCGCCAAAAGAAATCGAGCTTGGATCGAATATACGGTTCAAATCCCCCATGCGCTTCAATGTGCTCGGCAGAAATATTCGTCATGACCCCCATATCAAAATTAATAAAACGATGGCGATACTGCTCAATGCCCTGCGATGTCACTTCTATCACCGCATAATTGCATCCACTCTTTATCGCGCGAGAAAAAAATTGCTGCAGAAAAAACCGTCCCGGCATTGTCATGCCAAGCGTATTTTTTTCTTCGTCTTTGCCGATCTTGAATCGAATCGAGGAGGCCGAGGCCACGCGCATGCCATGCGCTTCCAAGATATTGTGCAATAACTCCACTACCGTAGTCTTTCCTTTTGTCCCCGTAACTCCGATCACGGTCATTTTGCGCGTAGGAAACCAATACCATAGCGCTCCCGCACATGCGAGAAAAAAATGATACGGCTTCTCCATGCGCGTAATCCAATGTCTGGGTATTTTTGATTTCACCAAACGAGCATAAGAAATCACAGATTTTATCTGCGGGCGGATGCGGGATTTAATTAATTGCATGCGAGCAATAAGAGATTTCATTTATGGGCGGCGCCATCAGATGCGGGATGCATCTTTTTAGCATTTTTTCTTTTATTTAAAAACATATAGAACGTGTACCACTGGGGTCTGTAGATGATATGAACCGCCGGCGGATAAGTAACTCGATCACCTCCGAAGCCGAGTTTGAATCTTGTAACCCCCGGCCATCTTACTTCATCAATCCCCCAAAAGTCATATATGCTCGCGCCGCGCTGTTTTGCTTCGTGAATGATCCGCCAGTGCAGGGCATGAGGCGCCATCAGCTCCCGATGCTCGCGCGATGATGCACCGTGCAAATATGTCGCCGTCATTACCCCGGTATGCGGATCACGGCAAAAATTAATCATAGCCGCGGCAAGCATTTCATTCTGGTTACTATGCACGCGCGCAAAAAAGAATTCATTGGACATCTCGGTAGTGCGTATGCGCGACAGAAGTTCATAGTATCTCCTCTCATGCAAAGAAAATCCTCCGCGCTCCGATGTCTGGTTTAAGAGTTTCCAAAAAAAATCAAAATCCTCATGCGCATCGGGCCGCACGATCTGGATCACTTCGACTCCCTTGCGCTGGGAAAGATTAATATTATATCGCGTCTTCTCATGCATACCGGCACGCAAATCTTCCTCTGATTTGGTGAGATCAAGGATCGTGGTCTGACGGGGCTGAAGCGCTGCCCCCGCATCGAAGCGTGCATGCATGCCCTCGAAAGAAAGCGGCTCCATAGGATCGATTTTTAAAAAAAGAGATCTTTCAATTTTTGCAATTCGCTCGACGCCGCCAAGAAACGTGCGCATATCATCTAGACTAAGCTTTGGACGCGGGCAGTAGAGATAATTGAATCCCCGAGGAAGTTCATGGCGAATAATCAATATGCCGTCTACGCGCCATGTTTTTCTTCCTACTTCTTTATGTACGCGCTCCCATTCAGGCGACTGAAGAAATGATCCGTGCATAAACTATTTTTTCCTTCCTAGCTGTTTTAATGCATGACTGACCCGCTTCTCGATACTTCCTAATCCTTCAGGAACTACCGAGAGCGCATCCCGCGCTTCCCGCTGTGAATACCCGAGTGCGATAAGCGCATCAATGGCATCCGCCTCATCTTTGAGTTCTGGCGCTTCTACCGTAACACCCTTGCCTGCCATTTTTTCTTTTAATTCCAAAATCACTTTTTCAGCCGTTTTTCTTCCAATACCCGATACCCGCGTAAGATAAGATGAGTCACCCGCGGCAATCGCTTTTTTAAGCGTATCCACCGGAGCAATCGCCATAATACCCAACGCACCCCTTGGCCCGATTCCGGAAATTCCGATCAGCATCTCAAAAAGTTCAAGCTCGCTGTAATAGCGAAATCCGAAAAGATCCTGCGAATCTTCACGCACATGATGGTGAATCCAAACTTTGACATTCCCTCCTTTTTCTGGTATATTTTGTATTGTGTCAGGACTAAAAAAGACTTGATAGCCGATACCGCCCACGTTCACTACGGCAAATTTTTCAGTCTTCATTTCTATCAAACCCTCCAGAAGAGTAATCATATAATATAGATATTATCTTTTTTTTCAACCATCTGCAATGAAATTTAAACTCACCAGCAACTACATACCGACCGGCGACCAACCACAAGCGATCGAAAAGCTTGTGGCTAATTTTAATGCGGGCGCAAAGCACCAGACCCTGCTCGGCGTCACGGGATCGGGAAAAACATTTACCGTAGCCAACATGATCCAGCAGACGCAAAAGCCGACGCTCGTTATCTCGCCTAACAAAACGCTCGCCGCCCAGCTCTATCAGGAGTTCCGCGATTTCTTCCCGGAAAACGCCGTGCATTATTTTGTCTCCTACTATGACTACTATCAGCCGGAAGCTTATATCCCCCGCACTGATACCTATATAGAAAAGGATGCGAAGATCAATCAGCAAATTGATTCTTTGCGCCACGCATCCACCGCCTCCGTGCTTTCGCGCAAAGACTGCATTATCGTAGCATCGGTTTCCTGCATCTACGGCGTCGGCGATCCGGAAGCGTATGACCGGGCTTCTCTCGACCTTTCCTTGGGTCAAGCAATTTCGCGCCAAGCGCTTGGCGCCCACCTCGTCAAACTTCAATATATCCGCAATTCCCTTGATCCGCGCCAGGGACATTTTCGCGCGCGGGAAAACAGAATAGAAATATATCTGCCGTCAGGAGAAGAAGCAATTGACATCGAAATCGATCACGGCCGCATCACCGCTATTGAGCGCCGCCGTGTAGACCTCGGATACGAAGGCGCGCTGTCGCTTGATCGCATGCGTATTTTTCCGGCCAAGCACTTCGTCACTCCCCAGCACAGCCTTAGCCTTGCCATCACCAATATCAAAAATGAATTAAACGAACGGCTCATTAGGCTCCGCGCAGGACAAAAAGTTCTGGAAGAAGCACGCATTAAACAGCGCACAGAATTCGACATGGAGATGCTGCAGTCTACCGGATACGTCAACGGCATTGAAAATTATTCGCGGCAAATTGAATTCCGCGAACCCGGCTCTCCCCCGCATACGCTGATCGACTACTTCCGCCATGCCTACGGCGAAGATTTTCTTACCGTCATCGATGAATCACACGTCACCATTCCGCAAATTCGCGGCATGTATTTTGGCGACAAAAGCCGCAAGCAGGTCTTGGTGGATTACGGCTTTCGCCTGCCGTCAGCCATGGATAACCGCCCGCTCACCTTTGATGAATTTTCCAAAAAAGTTCCTACGCTCACCTATGTATCGGCAACTCCCGCACCCTACGAGCTGCAAAAATCCGTCCCACACGTTGTGGAGCAGATCATCCGCCCGACGGGAATTGTCGATCCGATCATTGAAATTCGTCCGACACAAAACCAAGTCAAAGACGTCATGGAAGAAATAAAGAAACGCATCGTTAAAAAAGAACGCTCCCTCGTCATGGCTCTCACCAAGCGTCTCGCCGAAGACATTTCCGTCTATCTGAAAGAGGCGGGCATCAATGCGGAATACCTCCACTCGGAAATAAAAACCATGGAGCGGACAAAGCTGCTCAACCAGCTGCGCGCAGGCGATCACGATGTGCTGGTAGGCATCAATCTCTTGCGAGAAGGCATAGACCTTCCCGAAGTTTCTTTTATCGCCATTCTTGATGCCGACAAAGAAGGATTCCTGCGCAATCAAACCACGCTCCTTCAAATCATCGGACGGGCCGCGCGCCATACCGACGGTACGGTAATCCTCTACGCCGACCGGATGACCGATTCCATGAAAATCGCCCTCAAAGAAACTGACCGCAGGCGCGCAGTGCAAACCGAATACAACCGCACACACGGCATCACCCCAACCCAGATCATAAAAGAAATCCGAAGTACGCTCTTTGACGAACCGCCGGAAAATCTTGCCGATCGCTTCTCAACTGATCAGCCGACCGAAGGCGTCATCAAAGAACTTCAGCGCGAATTAAAAAAAGCCGTAAAAGAAATGAACTTTGAGCGAGCAGCGCAGTTGAGAGATAGAATCAAAAAAATGTCAGAAAAATAAGGCCACACCCCACCCACGCCCAAAAACTTGACAGAATTTTCATATTATAGTAACATATCACCATTCCTTAACAACGCTCTGGCATGCCTCCATGGGGAGTCAATAACCAGGGCAATGGTAATTTCGCCGAAGAAAGGTAGAACAACATGAGACCAGTAATTTCCAATCAAATCCGGACACCCCGGTGCCGTGCAGACACAAGTTTGCACGGCTTTTTTCTTTATTCACATAACCGATTTTGGGCACCAGTATCGCAACCGCGAACCACTGGATTTCAGGCTCAAAATCTTTTTTGATTGACTTTTTTTCCCTTTTCAGCTACATTATTCATACTATGCCAATCACAAAAACTGCCCTGAAAGCGCTTCGACAGTCAGAACGCCGCCACAAGCGGAACGTTACCACAGCGAATGCATACAAAAAAACACTCAAAGAAATCAAAAAGCTTGTATTGGCCGGCAAACAAGCTGATGCCCAAAAGCTTCTTTCTACTCTCTACAAAGCAGTAGACAAAGCGGCAAAGATCAATGTTATCAAGAAAAACAAAGCAAGCCGCATTAAGTCCCGCATCACTAAAAAGCTCAACGTAAAGTAATAAAAACCTCCCCGTACGGGGAGGTTTTTCTAAAAAATGAACACAAGTAGACAAACTTCCCATCATTGTCAACAAATCACTCACGATCGTAAGCATTTTATTGACAATCAGTCATTTATGATTGTCCCCTCATTGCGGATACTAAAAATATGCACCTTTCCTTTTAAACGCAAGTCATCAAGAAGCGTGAGGAAATCTTGCGGCAATGGGCAGTATCCTATCCAAACACTTTTTTGCAATTGTTTAAAATCGGCGCACACGAGTTCAGATCGGATTTTATCACGTTTTTTCCGCTCCTGTTCGGGAATATCAAATATAACCAATCTGCCAATCCCATCCTCTTTTTTTATATGATCTAAAAATACTCTGCGCTTATTTTCAAGATGTTGTTTCCCCGCATCCGTGAGACGCCACAATGCGGAACGCGTTTTTCCTGATCGCTCCACAAGACCATCTTTTCTAAGTCGGGACAGAACTGTCGAAAATGTTCTTCGAGAAACATGGCGCTGCGAGTCTAAACCAAGAATATGCCGCGTAAGCCATGTCTCTGGATACATGCGCGGCAAAAAGGCATCAAGCACCCCCTCACCAACTTCTGCGATCCGTTTAAGGATCACCTCATGTATCGGATGCTTTTTAGTATATACACTCTTCATACTAGCATGATACCATTTTTCCATTATCAACACATTACTCACGATCGTGAGTAATGTGTTGATAATGGAAAAATGCGCCCTATCGTATTTCTTCTCCTGTTAAAATCCGTATCATCGACTCCTTTGGCTGCGAAAGGCCTATTTTGATACGCCCGTCCTCTTCAAAGAATCGCGACATAAATGCACCGCATTGCGCAAGACTTAAACCGCGCGCCAAACTTTCTGTTTTTTTAGCGACAAAGGGATGAATGCCAAGCCACGAAGGAACTGCTTTATGCTGCTCCGCGCACTGCTTTACCACCACCAACACACGCGAGCGATTCACCAGATAAGAAAAAAGTCCAAACTCATCTTCTCCTTTTTCCAAAAGCCGATGCAAAATTCCCAGCGCACGTTTTTTGTCGGTAAAAAACGCATCACCCAAATCAAACACTGATGCGCTGGGACCAAAAGATGCAGCTTGCTCTGTTTCCCCGCCTACGGCGATTTTTTCAATCCCTTGCACCGCCGCCCATGAGTCAGATACGCTCGCCGCAAGACTCCTTACTTGATCAGGCATAAGAGATACGCCCCGTTCCATTGCCTCACTGCGAATCCATGCTTCTTTTTTTGCACCCTCAAACTGCTCGAATTCTTGCGATTGAGTTAAAACTTTTTCCCATACCTTAAGCTGTTTTTTAGAAGCCGCATCAAGGGCTTCATGAACAAGCACAAGATGCTGATCTTTTGCATCTTTCCATCCCTTCGCATGATCAAAAATATGCGTCATTTCTTCACTCAACGCATTGCGCACCACCACCAATTTCTTCGGCGTAAAAAGAGACTGCACATCCATCATCGCCTTCAATTCCTCAAGATTATCAACTTTGGCATCAAACCAATGCAAATCAATATACGCGCCTGCTTTTGCGCGGTAAGCCTCAATAATCTGATTCAGTTTCTTCCAGCCGCGATACGTGTCGCTGCCATAGATCGCATAGATCATAAAATGAGACTATTACAAAACCCTTTTCTGTCATTCCCGCCTTCGCGGGAATGACAGAAAAGGGTAAATTGAGTTTTGTAATGATCACGATATATTATTCGAGCTTGTCCAGAATATACATTTTTTCATGATACCACAAAAGCCCCGATACGGGGCTTTTGATCAAAATTCCTAAAAACAAATCTACATTTTTTCCTGCAAATCAAGAACTTTCAGCTTGTCATTAAGTATCCGCAACGCCTTCTCAAGCTCGCCTGCGAGTTCTAGGCCGTCTTTTTTAAATGCAAGCACTGCCGAATCCTGTGCGGCCATTTCATTCACACCGCTCTCAAACAGAGAAAAGACGATTTCATTTTTTACATCTTCCGGAAATTCTTTCAGGTGATCCACTAAAAACTGCTGCGCCTGCTCCTCTGTCCCCGCATCCATGATTTCCTTAAATTGACGATACAGCGATAAAAAATTATTTTCCATATACGCCTTGTTAAAACTTGTTTAGAAGTCCCATGATCATGTTTCTGGTAATATCACCCCATGAGCTTTTTTTATTCCCCATCTTTTCCCCCATATACGATCCTGCAAAAACACGGTTGTCGGGCTTGTTTCCCGCACTCCTCTCCGCATCCGCCCATGTTGTGTATTCTCTCTTTAATGCGTCTTCTTCGGGCATCATGCCGCGCATTTCCTGAAAGCCAAGAAATTCTTCTTTTTGCTCTTTCGGCGCTTGAGCGATTTCTTTGCCAAGGAGTACGCTCATAAATGCCTCCTGAACCTCCTCATTTTTCGATATTGCGGCCTCCATCGCATCGCCGACCACTTGCAGGTCGTTTTTATAACCCTCTTGGAGGGTTCTGACTTCATCTTCCTTGAGAATCTTCTCTGCCCTTGATTCCGAACTCCTTCCCATTGTTATCTCTACCCCTGCAATCCGCTTCATCCTTTCAGCTATTTTACCCTGAAGCGCTTTCTTGCGGCTTTCTCTGTCTGGGTTATTTCTTAGAATATCATTAAGCTCATCCTCTGTTACGTGATATTTTTCGCGTATCTTTCCAATCTCAGCGTCGGGATTGTTCTTTGCCTTACTATTCTCTGAAAACTTTTCAAACTTCTCAAGTATTGTATTAAGTCGCCCCGGATCCCGCATTGCCAGGGCTTCAAGTTGGGACATTATGGTCCGACGCGCACCTTCTGCGCCCACTGCTTTGAGGATTATATCAAATGATTTTGATTGTCCTGCAAATTGAGTAAGCGCTTCCTTGGTCAGGCCGCTGCCGAGAGTTTCTCTTGCTTTTTCCCACAATTCTTTTCTGTCTCTCGTTTCTTTTAAGACCTCTTGCTCTTTTCTATTAAATTCTTTGCGCCGCTCATCCAATTTTTCTAAATCGCCTTCGGCGAGCTTGCCTTTCAATAATCTCTCCGCTATATCTTGACTGCCCGATGACTTAAGCAATTCTCCGAAACGCGAGCTTTTTTCCTTATCAGCGAGAATATCCTTAAGAGTTGTATCAAGTTCTTTTTCTTTTTCTTTTTCTTTTTCCGGCATCGGTGCTACCGGTTGCTCTTTTTCCATAGTTGCTAAGTAAGTGACTAATATCTTTATACTATATAACTCTTAAAATTTAGCAATGTCATTTTTCCCACAAAGATTTTAATCAATCAAACCCCGCTCTCGATGCCGAGTTTTCGTTCGATATATTTGATTCTGCCCAGCGCATCTTCAAATTCATTGCGAGAAATAATCCCCTTTTGCAATTCATGAATATCAGCTTCAATCCTACCCGTGCGCGCGTCAAGGTGATCAATGCGTCCCTCAAGCCGCTGTATATCTTCCTTGGTCGCCATGCGTTCCATGTCCTCTTTAGTCGCCATGCGATCCTCAAGGCGTTGTATATCTTCCTTGGTCGCCATAGTATTCTGAATCATGAGCGCCAAATCCTCAATTGTCATTTTTTCTACCATGGAATAAATAATACTATCCGCTCAATGAATACGCAAATTACTTCTTTTGCTTCTCCTGCTCCCCCCAGTTCTTGCCAATCTTTGCATCCACCACGAGCGGGACTTTGAGATCCGCCACGTTCTCCATGATCTTTTTTATTTCTGGAATTAGCTTTGCTGATGTAGACTCGCTTATCTCAAATACCAATTCATCATGCACCTGCAAGATCATGCGTACGTCGTCTTCGTGCTGATGTTCATGTACCCAGTGATCTACGGCGATCATTGCCATCTTTACGATGTCTCCGGTTGCCGTTCCTTGAATCGGCATATTAATCGCCATGCGTTCTGCTTCCCGCTTAAGCTGCCAATTTGGCGAATGGATTTCGGGAATATATCGGCGTCTTCCAAAAAGCGTTTCCACATAGCCGTTCATCTCTGCAAAATGCTTTGTGCCGTCCAGATATAAACGCACGCCCGCAAACTCGCGGAAATAATCATCAATAAATTTCTTTGCTTCCGTATGCGTCATGCCCGTCCCCTCCGCCAATGCCATAGCACCCATGCCATACAAAATACCGAAGTTGAGCGTCTTTGCCGCGCGGCGCAAGTCAGGCGTTACCTCATCAAGAGAAATATGATAAACCGCGGCAGCCGTCATGCTATGAATATCAAGGCCTTTCTGAAATGCCTCAATCATTTTAGGGTCATTAGACAAGTGAGCGGCCACGCGAAGCTCGATCTGCGAATAATCAAAAGAACAAAGCAAAAATCCGTTTGGCGCCACAAAACTTTTTCGTACTTCTTTACCATATGCCGACATAATCGGGATATTTTGTAAATTGGGATTTGATGACGACAAGCGTCCGGTAGATGCTACCGTCTGATTAAATGTCGTATGAATACGTCCATCGAAAGCATCAATCAACAAAGGTAATGCATCCACATACGTGCTTTTAAGCTTAGCCAGTTCCCGATAATTCAATATCTCCGCAACTATAGGGTGATTGTTTTTTAACTTCTCAAGCTCTGCCGCACCTGTTGACACCACTCCGCCTTTGACGGTTTTTTTAAGTCCGTACGATTGAAGATTCAAGACCTCAAACAAAATATGGGAGAGCTGGCGCGGGGAATTGATATTAAATTCCTCCCCCGCCTGCTTATAGATAGAAGCGGTGCTCACTTCAAGTTCTGCATCAATTTTTTTCGCAAGCTTTTTTAAAAATACAGAATCCACCATCACGCCTTTTTCTTCCATATCCAAAAGAATATGGATCATCGGCATTTCCATGTCAAAAAAAACTTTTTTCATATTCTCGCTCTCAAGCTTTTTCTGAAGCGAAGCTTCTATCTCGAAAATGGCAACAAAGTCTTGCCTGATCTCCTGATCCGCCGGACGCCCAAGTTCGCGGCCCAGAATTGCGGCATAAGAAAAATCTCGGCTAAACGATCCCGTAAGATATGAGGCGATCATAATATCAAAATCAGCGGGACGCGCCTGAACACCAGCCTTATGCAAGAAATGCAACGCTGCCTTGGCATCGCAGGAAATAAAATGTCTTTCTTCGAAAAATCTTTTCACTACCTTGTCCGCAAAAAGACTTGAGGCAATACGCACCACATGAGCATTTTTCTCCGCAATCAAAAACAAATCAACCCCGTCCTCTAGATAAGAAAATCTTTGAGATCCGTTCGCTTGGGTAAAAGCTGAAAATTCTTTCACGTTGGAGACGGTCTCTATCTCAATTTTCTTTTTCTCCGAGTCGGAATCGGACGCAAATAATAAAGACTGCGGCATCAGTTTGTGCGTTGCCGACTGATCTTCGCCCAAACGTTTCAATAAACCAAGAAATCCAAACGTTTGAAAAACCGCCCGAACTTTTTGCAGATCTTCGGGCTTGCGCGCCAAATCTTCAAGCTTCACCTCAATCGGCACCGAGCTATGAATAGTGGCAAGTTCTTTACTTAACATCGCATCCTCTTCTCCTTCGATGAGTTTTTTGGCGACCGACGGAGAGATTTTTTTACTTCCTTTTTTCGCCTGCTTATATATTTCCTCGATTGATCCGAATGTCTGGATAAGAGTGACGGCGGTTTTCTCGCCAATACCCCTCACTCCAGAGATGTTATCGGATGTATCGCCCTTGAGCGCCTTAAAATCAATCATCTGCTTAGGCTCAAATCCATATCGTTCTCTTACCATTTCTTCGTCATAAATAACCGTATCCGTAACTCCCTTTCTCATCGCGTATATGTTGACGCGGGGATTTACGAGCTGCACAAAATCCATATCACCCGTCACGATCATAGACATCACATCTTTCTCATGTGCTACTTTACTTACAATAGTACCCACGATATCGTCAGCCTCATATCCTTCTTGCTCAAACAACGGAATATCAAATGCCGCAACTATTTTTTTCACTCCCGCGAACTGGCTCGCAAGATCACTAGGCGTTTCCGGGCGCGTGGCTTTATACCGCTCGGAAGCGATATGTCTGAATGTTGCACCCGGCAGATCGGAAGCCGCCACGATATAATCGGGTTTTAGATCTCGCAGAATCTTTAACAAAATCGTCGTGAATCCATACACGGCGTTTGTCGGCTCCCCCGTCGGAGAAGTCAAAGGAGGCAGCGCATGATAGGCGCGATGAATAATGGCGTGAGAATCAATGATAATGAGTTTCTTCATTTGTGCTTTAAAAATGCTATTGAACGCTCATTCGATTTTTTGCCATGCTCAAATGTGATCCACGTTGTATCATTGGGCAATATTTTTTTGACTCGATCCGCCCATTCAATAAGAATTACCGCGTCTTTGTCTTTGAGTAGTTCGCGAAAGC
>Ga0209515_10005312_pt1 | contig 16761 bp, 19 predicted proteins | sample Subgroupgradi54m_FD_187454 | JGI IMG/M metagenome (GOLD analysis project Ga0209515, IMG submission 187454) | Subsurface groundwater microbial communities from S. Glens Falls, New York, USA - GMW60B uncontaminated upgradient, 5.4 m (SPAdes)... ...
GAAAGGCATGATCATAAATTCCTGCAGGTCCACGTTGTTGTCCGCGTGAAGCCCGCCGTTTAAAATATTCATCATCGGCACCGGCAGCCGATGCGCCTTGGCTCCCCCGAGGTACCTATATAGAGGAAGGCCTTTTGAATCTGCCGCGGCTTTCGCGACGGCCAGCGACACGCCAAGAATAGCGTTCGCGCCCATATTTTTTTTATTTTCGGTGCCGTCGATCTTGCAAAGTTTCGCGTCAATTTTATTTTGAGAAAATGGGTCATCACCTTTCAATTCCCCGGCAAGAATGCTGTTCACGTTCTTTACGGCTTTTAACACCCCTTTTCCAAGGTATCGGCTTTTGTCGCCGTCGCGAAGTTCCACAGCCTCATGCTCACCGGTGGAGGCACCGCTAGGCACCGCCGTTCTTCCGAAAGCGCCGTCGGATAAAAGACAGTCCGCCTCGACGGTGGGATTGCCTCTGGAATCCAAAATTTCTCTCGCCTTAATTTCCTTAATCACTGCTTTCGGCATTTTACCTCCATCCAATGCTGCTAAGAATCCACAGGCTGCCGATGCCTAAAAGCACGCGCGAGCGTGGTCTTGTCGACGAATTCCAGGGCGCTGCCCACTGGCACGCCGTGCGCGATGCGCGTGAGTTTCACTTTAAAATTTTTAAGCTGTTTCAAAAGATAAAGTGCGGTCGCGTCGCCTTCGGTGTCGGAAGTTGTCGCGATCACCACTTCTTTGGTCTCGGACACTTTTAAACGATCGAGCAATTCTTTTATTTTGATGTCTTTGGGGCCTATGCCCTCCAGCGGTGACAAAGCGCCCAAAAGCACATGATAGACGCCGTGGAAATCCCCCGATTTTTCGATCGCGATCACGTCTTTGGGGTCCTCGACGACGCACAGCACCGAGCGCTCACGCGTCGGGTCGTCACAGACATGGCAGAGCGCGTGTTCGCTCAAATTAAAACACACGCGGCAGTAGTGAATATTTTCGTTGACCTTCACGAGGAGCTTCGAAAGATTTTCCACCGCTTCGCGCGGCGCACCCAAAATGTAAAATGCAAAGCGCTCCGCCGTGCGCACGCCCACGCCCGGCATTTTCGCGAACGCCTCGATTAGATTCACCATGGATTCGGGATAAGGCACGGCTAATTTCCCACCACGCGGCCGCCGAAGATGTGGATTGCGGAGCGGAGCGTCTCTTCGGTCTGACTGTCAAGTTTGGCCGGCGCGGTTTCCAATTTGTCGGGGACGGTCTGAAACTCCACGATCACGTCCTGCTCCAAAAGACCGGAAAGATGCCTCTCTATCAATTTTTTATTCTCTGTCCTCTCCAGGGTTTCACGGTGAAAATTATGCTTTTCTGGAAATGAGATCTTCGCGATGCGGCCGGCAAGTCCCAGTGGCTCACCCTCCGCCAGATACGAGGCGATGGATATCTTCTCACTTTTTATCGTCCGTAAAAGCACAGGCCACACCGCATCTAAAGAAACCGTTTTTTTCTCTTCGCTGTCCGAAATGGCCGGGTCAGCAGTTAAATTTTTTTTTTCGGGAGTTTTGAGGGTTTCCAGGATTTCCGACAGCTCACGCATCGGTGCTTTTTGCGCCAGCTTAATAAGCGCTATCTCAAGCGGCACGCGCTTTTTTTCAAAACGCTTGAGAGTCTGAAGCGTGTGCATGATCACGCTGAAGAAATAAAAAAGTTCGTCCTTGGTAAAATCCTTTTTTTGCCTTTCAAGATTTTTTTTGTAACTCTCATCCGCGTCCACCAAATCGATCAGCTTTTCGGACGCATGCAAGAAAAGAAGATTCCGCACATGCTCGAGGAACTTTTCCAGGAAAAGCACGGGGTCCTTGCCTTCTTTTAAAACGTCGTCCGCCACCCGAAGCGCTGTCGCGGCGTCTTTTTTCGCGAGCGCCTCCATCAATTGAAAAAGGGCTTCCTCTTCCAGGACACCCAGGCTTTGAATCACGTCTTTCTTCGTGACCGTGTCTTCGGACATCGCGGCGATTTGATCCAAAATCGACTGGCTATCGCGCAGACTGCCATCGGCAGCTTTGGCGATTTCGAAAACGGCTTCATCATCGATCTTTATTTTTTCTTTCTTGCAGATTTCTTTTAAGGTATCGGCGATGAGCGGGGTCGGGATGCGCCTGAAATCAAAGCGCTGGCAGCGCGACAGAATCGTCGCCGGCACTTTGTACGCGGCGGTAGTCGCAAATATGAATTTCACATGCGCCGGAGGCTCTTCCAAGGTTTTCAAAAGCGCGTTAAAGCCGTCAGGGGTGATTTGGTGCACTTCGTCGATGATATAAATTTTAAATTTGCCGGCGGCCGGCGCAAATTTCACGTTTTCGCGCAAAGTCCGTATTTCGTCAATGCCGCGATTCGACGCACCGTCGATTTCCAGGACATCCAACGAACGCGCACCCTCGATCTCGATACAAGCCTGGCATTTTCCGCAAGGATTCACCGTTGGACCGGAGCGGCAATTCAAGGCCTTCGCGAAGATACGCGCCATCGAGGTCTTGCCGACACCGCGCGGGCCCGTAAAAAGATACGCATGACCAATGCGATTTAAGGAAATCGCATTTTTTAGAGTAGTCGCGATGGGATTCTGGCCCATCACTTCGTCAAAATTTTGCGGGCGGTATTTCCGCGCGATTACAAGATAGGGTTTATTGTCCATGGGAATAAAAACGTGTCTGATCCTCTCCTAAAAATCAATCCAAAAAAGTTTTCGATGGTTTCGATAAAACCGATAAGTGATTATCAAGTTTGGAGTCTCTTGGACACAATTTGGTCACAAAATTCTGATCGCCAAATTATTTCTTACCCAATAACTCCGGATACGCCTTCCCAAGCCATCCCGCGACTTCTTTCCTCAATTCTTTGGCTAAGCGAAGCACCTCTTTGGCCTCACCCTCCGTGACAGATCCGGCAATTTCGTAATCGCTGATATTTCGCTTTTTACGGAATTTATCAAGCTTGTTGATGAGATCCGCATTAGCACCGATAGTGTAGGCCAAGCTCCCGATCACACGATAGTGATGCATTTCACGCGAAGCCCGATAGCCGCAAGCCAAAAGCGCGGCTGTGGCCGATTGAAGCGCCGAATTATACGCAATATTGAGCTTCCAATCAGCAGTAAGACCTTTTGCCTGAGAGTCTTTTAAATCCCTGTCCGCAAGCCCCAAAAGCTGGGCGATTTCACCCGCCGAAGCTTTGTGCTTCACAAGCCAGCTATTTTTTTCCCAATTCTGCAAGCTCACGCTCGCCTCCAAAAAGATAAACTTTCGGTCTCTTCAAAACGTCCAAAATAAAAGAATGTTTGGCAAGAAGCTTCTTTTTAAATTCCTTCGTCGTGTAAACCGTAGGGTTGATCTCCCGCCCCAACAGTTCCTCTGCCGGTCTCAAAACAGAAGAAAGCTCTGAAAAACTTGCCTTTCCGATCACCATCAAATCAATATCGCTCCCTGCGCCGCGAAAAGCGCCTTCGGCCGCCGATCCATATAAAAAGGAGACTTCGATGCAATCTTTGTGCGGTAGCAATGCCTTTTTTACCGCTTCTCCCGCCCCAGCCGTCTTGGTTACAAGCGAACGAAGCTCTTTGAAGATTGGAGATCTGCTGTTTGCCTGATAAAAGATTTTCTTTCCTTTTTCCCGCCGCTCGATGATGCCGGAGCCAACGAGGGTCGCCAGTTCCCGCTGTGTGGCTCCCAAACCTGTCTGGGCTTCTGCGACGATCTGGCGAAGATAAAATTCTTCATCGGAACGTGTCAGAAGAAGTGTCAACAGCGCCCGTCGGGTCTTGCCGAATAATACCGAGGAAAGCCCTTCTCTCATCTTGAACCCTTTTTGGGTACAATTGTAACCATTTTGGTGTCATAGGTCAAGCGTTTGAATTGCATATAGCGGCGCAGAAGCAGGGATTCGCCACGTCATGCGACGTGGCGTCCCGTCGAATGACGGGACGAACCCGATTGCACCCTCTCATGTGTTTTCGGAGAGGGTGGGATTCGGACCCACGATACCATTGCTGGTATACAGACTTTCCAGGCCTGCGCCTTCAACCACTCGGCCACCTCTCCTTAAAACTTGTTATCTCAAACTTCTCTTTCTTTTAAAAAACTCCTGCAAAAGCGCCGCCGATTCGAATTCCAAAAGTCCTTCTTCAATCTTAAAACGGTGATTCCACTTCGCATCGGCCAGAAGATGCATGACGGAGCCGCAGGCGCCGGTTTTTTTCTCGCGCGCGCCGAACACCAGGCGCCCAATCCTCGCGAGAATCATAGCGCCCACGCACATCGGGCAGGGCTCCAGTGTAACATAAACCGTAGTCTCGGGTAAATGCTCGGTTCCGAGCGCTTCACAGCCTTGCGTGATCGCGAGCATCTCCGCGTGGGCGGTCGCATCTTTCAAAAGTCGCGTTTGGTTTGAGGCGCGGCCGATGATTTTATTTCTGTGCATGACCACGGCGCCTACCGGCACCTCGTCGGAGGCAAAAGCCTTCTCCGCTTCCTTGATGGCCTGCCGCATAAAAAATTGATCTATCTCTTCTCGCGAAGTCATGAAAGGTATCGATAATCTACCACAAAAAAAAGAAATAAGGTATAATCTGCTGAAAATATTTATGAACGACGCGGGTAAAAATCTGGATAATTTTTTGAAACTCGTTCCGGTGGAAGGGCTTGACGCCGCCGGCTCGAAAGACGTCTCAAACGAGGCCTTTTTCGGCTTTCCCCTCGCACCCATTTTCGAAGCCGAGCAGAAGCTCCTTTCCCCCGAGGTAAAATCCATCGGTTACTTCTCGATGGAATACGGCCTGTCCTCCAACACCTACAACGTCTTCACAAGCACAAACCCCGTTGACGAAAGAAACATGTCCGCCGAACATCATGTGTTCTCAAACCTGCGCGCGATGGATTATTACTTGTCGGTGGACGCGGAGCATCGTCTCGACCTTCCTATCTATAGCGGAGGCTTGGGCGTTTTGGCCGGCGATACGTTAAAAAGCGCCGCAGACCGCGGCGTGCCGCTTGTGGCCGTTGGTATTTTGTGGAACAAGGGTTATTTCAAACAGAATTTCTGGTTCAAGGACGGCCAGGTTCCTGAGGAAAATAACTGGGACCCCGGTTCTTACCCGGGTCTTTTGCCTTTAAAAACGCGTGTCCAAATCGAATTAAAAAAAGAAACGATTCACCTGAAGCTCTGGAAGTATTTCGTCTATAGTTTCGACAAAAAAAATGTGGTGCCGCTGATGCTGCTTGACTCGGATCTGGAAGAAAATTCGGAATTTGTAAAGAAACTCACCGGCCAGCTCTACAAAAGCGACAACACCGAGTGGAAAATGCTCCAGCGCATCATTCTGGGGCTGGGCGGCATGAAGGCGTTTGAAAAATTAGGCTACTCGATCAACAAGTTTCATCTGAACGAAGGCCACGCGGCGCTGGCCTTTATTGAAAAAGCCAAAAAACTTTCGGATTCGGAAATTCAAAGGCTCAAAGAACATTTTGCTTACACCTGCCACACACCGGTAGCGGCGGGGCATGACCGCTTCCAGAAAAAAGCGTTGCAGGAGGTTCTAAAAGATGATGAATTTTCGCTTTTAAAAAAATACGGCTTGGATTCAGAAGACTCGGACGTTATCAATCTCACGGAGCTTGCGATGAACACTTGCCAATTCGTGAACGCCGTCGCCCAAAAACACGGCGAAGTCACACGGCGGCAGTTCCCTCAGTTTAAGGATAAAATCCAGTCCATTACCAACGGTGTACACACGCACACCTGGGTTTCGAAATCCATCGCCGCGCTTCTGGATTCCTTCCCGAATGAAATCGGAGATTGGAGGAAAAATCTCAGCGCCCTAAAAAATGCTGCGTCCTTAAAAGACAACCCCGATTTCCGCGCGAAACTCTGGGAGGCGCATCAGGCCAACAAGAAAAAACTCTGCAACCTTTTAAGAAGCTGGGGCATGGACCTGAACGTCTTTACGGTTTCATGGGCCAGGCGTATCGCGGCCTACAAACGGCCGAGCCTGATCCTCCAGAATATAAGCCGCCTCCTTCAAATCGCCAAAAACGTGGGCCCCATCCAAATCGTGCTGGCGGGAAAGGCGCATCCCAAGGACGATATCGGGTTTACTTACGTGAACGAAATGCTTTCGGCGATCGACTCTCTGGAGAAAGAAAGAAAATTCATTCGCGTTCTGATGCTCGAAAATTACGATACCTACTTCGGCAAGCTTTTGTCCTCGAGTGTCGACGTGTGGCTCAACAATCCCCTGCCCCCTTTCGAAGCCTCTGGCACCAGCGGCATGAAAGCTATCCTAAACGGCGTCTTGCAGCTCTCAACGCTGGACGGCTGGATGGTGGAAGCGGCGGATCAAAATGTCGGATGGATTTTCGGCTGGCAGCACGAGGGTCTGGAGATCGGGGACGAAAAAAATTTGAGACTGCAGGAAGACTCCGAAAAACTCTATGAAATGCTCGGGAAGGTCGTGCGGCTTTATTATGAAACGAACGCCGAAGGAAAATTGAATCCAAGCTCGGACTGGCTCACAAAAATGACCTACGCCATCGCCGCGGCGAGCTTCTTCAACACCGACCGCATGGTCAGCGAATATCAGAAAAATATCTGGCAGGTCTAGATCCTAGGCCGCAGGTAACGTAAAAATAAATTGGGAGCCCCGGCCTATTTCGGAATGCACGCCTATTTTTCCGCCGTAAGCCTCGACGATGTACTTGGCGATCGCCAGGCCCAGCCCTGTGCCTTTTACATTTCCCGCGCGGTGCTTGTCTACTTGATAAAACGGCTCAAAAATTTTTTTATGCTCCTCCGGCGGTATGCCGGGCCCGTCATCACTAAGACTTATCTCTATTTCGTGATGAGGGCGCTTAACGTAACATTTTTCTTTAAAAATATGACGGTGAGTGGGATAATACACCTCGAAGATAATCACTGCTCATTTAAAGTTTTTTTGCCTTCCCTCGAGGAACAAACCCCACCACTGACTAAGACCTCGAAGTAGTTCAGCGCTCCTGAACGAAAGAAATGATAATCAAGTAATGATTCGTTTCGTTAAAACAAGGAGTCTGAACTATGTCAAAAAATAAGCGCATTCCTATCACAACGTTTGTGTCACATGAAACCATCGAACGAAAGATCTATCTAATCCGTGGCAAGAAAGTCATGCTCGATAGTGAGCTTGCCGAGCTGTATGAAGTTCGTACAGCCGAAAACTTGAGGCTCCAAAATGGAGCCTCAAGTTGGGGCGGCCGTCGATATCTGCCTCGCGTGTTTACGGACTATGGCATCTTGATGCTCTCTTCGGTTCTGAACAGTAAGCGTGCCGTTCACGTGAACGTGCAGATCATGAGAACATTCGCCATGCATAGGGAAATGCTTAACAGTCATAGGGACCTAAGATTGAGGATCGGTGAACTGGAGAAGAAATACGACGAGCAGTTTCAAGTCGTCTTTAGAGCCATAAAGCAGTTACTGGATGAAAAACCAGGAAAAGATTTTGGTGGGAAGAGATTTGAGATCGAATAAATAAAACAGTCATTAAAAGGGGAATGAAAGTCATGAAAAAATGTGCGCTATATTCCAGAGTATCTACATCCATGCAAGCCGAGAAGGACTACGGTTCGTGTGAGGCCCAAAGGGATAAGATTCTCTCCTACGTCAAAAGCCAGGAAGATCTTGAATTGATTAAAGAATACTCCGATCCTGGATTCAACCGTTATTCTTAAGTATGGCGTGCCCGGCGGGAGTTGAACCTGCAACCTTCTGATCCGTAGTCAGACGCTCTATCCAATTGAGCTACGGGCACAAATGATTTGAAGAGATAGGTAAAAACGCAGTTCATTCTACAATTTTAAAGAAAAGCTGTAAAGGCAGTTTAGCGGCGGGCCAGGCGAAGGATTTCGCTGACGCGTTTGGGCTGAAGATGAATCGAGCAGTAGCCGTGCGGATTTTTCTCAAGGTACTTTTGATGATAGTCCTCCGCGGCGTAAAATTCGCCGGTGGCTTTGATTTCCGTGACAACGGGTTTTTTGAAAACACCTGAACGATCGAGAAGTTCTTTGGCCTTTAACGCGGCCTGCTGTTGTGCGGGCGTGTGGTAAAAAATCACGGAGCGGTACTGGGTGCCCACATCCGGACCTTGCCGGTTTAAGGTGGTTGAATCGTGGTGAAGGAAAAAAAATTCCAAAAGATCCTCGTAGCTCAAACGGGAAGGGTCATAGGTGATTTCGACGGCCTCCGCGTGGCCGCTAAGGCCCGTGCAGACAACCGCGTAGCTTGGATTTTTCGCCGTTCCACCGGTATAACCCACCCGGGTGGAAATCACCCCTTCCATTTCTGAAAAATACTTTTCCATTCCCCAAAAGCAGCCGCCGGCAAATGTCGCTTTTTCATACGATGACTTCATGTCTTCACACCTCCCCACCCCTGCCACGATACTCCACACAATGAAAAATATTCCCGCCCTCAGGATCCAGCGCATCCTCCGCACCCTCTCTTGCCTATTCTACCTTATTTTCCTTAAAATTTTCGAAAGCGTGGGTTTGCCATCCTTGCCGAAATAAGTCAGAAGGATATCCCCCTTCTTGGGGAGTTTGGCCTTTTTGGCCTCAGGGATTTTCGCGAGCGCTTCCGGCGGCAGATCTCTTGTCACATAAGCGCATAAACACCTCTCAGGGTAATGGAGTTCAAGTTTCGTGATGCTTAAAACCCCTCGTTCATCGAGGCTGTACCTGGAAAGGGAAAGGCTGTTCTCAAATTTCTGAATCGCCGCCCTGTTGCCTTCGATGGGTATTTGCGCGGTCATCTCTTTTACATCGCCTTTTTTGTCAAAGATGAACCTCTGATAAGGCCAGGCGAACGGATCTTTGGGATTTGTTTTAATTTTTGAATTGAGGCTTTTCATCTCCCAGGTTCCCACAAGATCCGACATGACACAGGCTCGGCCCACCTTTTGTCCCGGGGCCGGCTGGGCCGCGGGGACCGCGTCGGCCAAGAAAACACAAAAGACCCCGCACAAAAAAATGCAAATCCGCGAACGTTTCATGATTTAAACTCCCCCCTGAATATGATGTTTGATATTCTTCCCTTCTTCGATGAAGACGACATCCTCGCAAATATTCGTCGCGTGGTCGGCGATGCGCTCGAGGTTGCGGCTCACGAGAATGAAATCCACGGAGCGCGTGATGCTTTTGGGGTCTTCCATCATGTAAGTCAAAAGCACGCGGAAGATCTGTTCGTTGATCCTATCCACCTCGTCGTCCTGCTCGCAGACTTTATGCGCCAGCGCCGGGTCGTGATGCACGAACGACTGGATGCTGTCACGAATCATTCCTTGAGCGAGCCTCGCCATATTGGGAATGTCCACTTTAGCCTTAAGCGGCGGCTCCTTCAAAAGATACATGGCCGTCTCGGCGACATTGCACGCCTGGTCGGCGACGCGCTCCAGGTCGTTGTTGATCTTGAGAATGGCCGTGAGAAGCCTTAGGTCTCTCGCCGCCGGCTGGCGGAGCGCCAGAAGCTTCAGCACTTCTTCCTCGATCTCCACCTCGATGTGATTTACCTTTTGCTCAATCTCCAAAACTTCTTTGGCCAACTTTTCGTCCCGGTCCGTCAAGGATTTCACGGCCAGGCCTATCATCTCCTGCGCCCAATCGGCCATTTTTAAAAGTTTCTGCTTGAGTTGGTTCAACTCTTCGTCAAAATGTCTTTCCATGCTTCTCCTCCTAACCAATGCGTCCCGTGATGTAATCTTCCGTCCGCCTGTCTTTGGGCGTCGTAAAAATATCCCTGGTCTTCCCGAATTCTACGAGCTCGCCCAAAAGCATGTAACCCGTCTCGTCCGAGACGCGGGCCGCCTGCTGCATGTTGTGGGTCACAATAACAATTGTATACCTACGCTTCAATTCCTGCATCAATTCCTCGATTCTCGCGGTGGACATGGGATCCAGCGCAGAGCAGGGCTCGTCCATCAAAAGCACTTCCGGCTTCACCACCAAAAGCCGGGCGATGCAAAGTTTCTGTTGCTGCTCGAGGGACAAATTCGTCGCGAGATTCCAAAGCCCGTCCTTCAGATCATCCCACAAAAGCACGGATTCCAGTGTCTTTTTCACAATCTCCCCGAGTCCCTCTTCGTTTCTCGAATAAAGCCCGTGAATTTTCAAACCGAAAACGATGTTCTCGAAAATCGACAAGGGGAAAGGGTTGGGTCTCTGGAAAACCATCCCCACTTTTTTTCTAAGCGCGAGCAGATCCGCTTGGGGCCGGTAAATATTTTCCCCGTTTAAGATCACTTCGCCGGTCACTTTGACGTCCTCGACCAGATCCGTCATGCGGTTAAACGCTTTAAGCAAAGTGGATTTCCCGCAGCCTGACGGGCCGATGATTGCCGTGATCTGTTTTTCCCCGATGCGGAGATTCACGTTTTTCAAAGCCTGCAAATTGCCGTAGTAAAGATTAAGATCTTTCGCGGAGAGCGTGTCCATACTAGCCGAATCTTCCCGAGATATAATCGTCTGTCCTTTTGTCCCGGGGTGCGGTGAAGATCTGGCCGGTTCCGCCCAGCTCCACAAGCTCTCCCATCAGAAAAAACGCTGTGCGGTCCCCAACGCGCGCGGCCTGCTTGGTGTTGTTCGTCACCAGAACGATTGTGTAGTGTTCCTTTAATTTGAGCATCGCCTGCTCGATTTTCGCAGTGGAGATCGGATCCAGCGCCGAGCAGGGCTCGTCGAACAAGATCACGTCTGGGTTCACCGCCAGGGTGCGCGCGATACACAAGCGCTGCTGTTGACCGCCGGAGAGCTCCATCGCGGGTTCATTCAAACGTTCTTTTACCTCATCCCAGAGATACGCGTCGCGAAGCGCTTTCTCAGTGGCCTCGCGAAGTTTATTTTTATCTTTCACGCCCTGGCGCCTCAAACCGTACACCACGTTTTCAAATACGGACATGGGGAGTGGAATCGGCAGGGCGAAAATAATCCCGACCTTCTGCCTCAAGATCACCGGGTCGATGTCCTTGTAAATATCTTTTCCGTCGAGAAAAACCATGCCTGAGATCCGGACTCCCTCGGTGAAATCGTTCAAACGATTCAGGGTCTTCAAGAATGTGGTTTTGCCTGAATTTGCGGGGCCGATGACGCTCAAGATTTCATTGGAAAATATATCCATCTGGACGCCCCTTAAAACCGTGGCCTTTGAGAAACGAACCGTGAGCGACTCGAGCTTAAGTTTGACGGGGGCTACCACTTTTTCTTACTCCTAAAGTAAGAGCGGATCATGATCGCTATCAAATTCATGAGAAGCACAATCGTAAGTAACACCAGCGCCGTGCCGTATCTTATTTTTGAATCCACATTGGGCACCTGTGTTGAAAGCACATAGAGATGGTACGGCAGGGCCATCGCCTGGTCAAAAATACTTTGCGGCAGGCGCGGCAGATAAAACGCCGCGACTGTGAAAAGAATCGGCGCCGTCTCTCCGGCCGCGCGTCCCACTCCAAGGATGGTGCCCGTCAGTATTCCGGGCAGGGCGTGCGGCAGCACCGCATGGCGGATCGTCTGAAGTTTCGTGGCGCCCAAAGACAAGCTCACTTCCCTGAAAGATTTGGGCACCGAATCCAGAGCTTCTCCCGATGACGTGATGATCACCGGCAATATCATGACTCCAAGCGTCAGCGAACCGGATAAGATCGACGAGCCGAATTTGAAAAACCCCACGAAAAGCGCCAACCCAAAAAGGCCGAACACCACCGACGGCACGCCGGCCAAATTGATGATCGCCAGCCGCACCCCACGATTGATCCAATTGTCTTTTGAATACTCGCTCAAATAAATCGCCGCAAAAAGCCCGAGGGGCAGCGCGAAAAACACCGCCCCCAGCACGAGATAAAACGTCCCGACGATGGCGGGTAAAATGCCCCCGGCCCGCATGCCGGAACGCGGCATCTGGGTTAAAAACTCCCAGGTCATCGCGGCCCATCCGTTCTTAAAAATAATTAAGATCACCATGCCCACAGGCACGATCACTGAAAGAGTGGCAAGCCACAAAACAAAAAACGCTATCCTTTGGGATGTTTTAGGCAAAAGGGCTGTCATTTTCGTTTCCGGTGAAGAAAAATGTCCGAGGCCATGTTTACGAGAAAGGTGATCAAGAAAAGCACGATGCCGATGGCGAACAGCGCAAAATAATGATCGCTCCCCTGCACGGTCTCCCCCATCTCCGCCGCGATGGTTGCCGTGAGCGTTCTCACAGGATGCAGGAAACCTCTCGGCATCGAGGCCGAATTGCCCGTGATCATCATGACAGCCATCGTCTCCCCGATCACGCGGCCAAGGCCCAGCATCACCGCGGCCATGATCCCCGAAGAAGCCGCCGGGATCACGACGCGCACGATCGTCTGCCACTGGGTCGCCCCCAGCGCGTAAGCGCCTTCCTTATATATACGGGGCACCGAGTGAAGCGCGTCCTCCGCGATCGAAATGATCGTCGGCATCGCCATAAATGCGAGCATCACGGAACCTGAGATCGCGGTGAGGCCCGTCGGAATGTGAAACGCGGTCTTGATCCACGGAACGATCGTCACCATCCCGATAAAACCCAGGACGACGCTGGGGATGGCTGCTAAAAGTTCGATTCCGGATTTCAGGATTTCTTTGAATTTGCGCGGAGCCACTTCGGCGATATAAACGGCTGACGCAATGCTCAAAGGAATGGAAATAACCGCCGCGCCAAGCGTCACAAGAAGCGACCCCAAAACCAGCGGCAAGATGCCAAACTCCGGCGGATCGGAGATTGGGTACCAATTTTTCCCGAACAAAAATCCGGCGAAACTTTGGGACCGGAATAAAAAAATGCCTTCTTTTAAAAGAAAAAAGAAAATGAGAGCCACTATAAAAATAGAGGCCAGCCCGCTTATTTTTATAGCGCTCTCAAAAATAAATTCTTTGAATTTCCTTGCCGACGACATGCTTAAGGACTATTTCTTTAAGGGAACGAAATCCATCGAGGACACCACCGCCTGCCCTTCGTCCGAAAGGAGAAAATCCACAAATTTTTTCACGTCACCCCCAGGTTCACCTTTCGTGTAAATGAAAAGAGGTCTTGAGATCGGATATTTTCCGCTTAGCACGTCGTCCGCCGTAGGATGGACGTATTCGGACGAGGCGTCTTTCGCAACCAAAATCGCTTTTTGACGTTTGCTGATATAACCCATCCCGTAATACCCGATCGCGCCCGTGTTCTGCGCGACCTCGTCCGCGATGGCCTGGCTTGAAGGCAGAAGAAGCGCATCGGGAGAATACTCTTCTTTTCCGCCAGAGGCGGACCCGCCAATCTTTGTGGCGGGGGAGGTGGAATGGCTATGTCTCAAGACGTGTTCCTTAAAATAAACGTGCGTGCCGGAATTCACCTCTCTCGAAAGAATCACGACCTTAAGATCCGGTCCGCCGACTTCTTTCCAATTTTTTATCTTGCCCGTAAAGATCCAGGCCAGTTGATCGATCGTGAGCTTCGAAACGGGGTTTTTCGGGTTCACCACCACCGCCAGGCCGTCGAGCGCCACCTTTAGTCCAACCGGATGCACATTTTTGGCTTCGGCCAAACCGATTTCCTGGGGCTTGATCTGCCGCGAAGACATCGCCACATCACACGAGCCGCCGACAAGCGCCGCAAAGCCTGTGCCCGAGCCGCCGCCCGTCACCGCGACAAAGGAATCCGGATTTTTTTTCATGAACTCCTCCGCCCATGCCTGAACCAGATTCACCATCGTGTCGGAACCTTTGATTTGAAGCGAGTTATTTTTCGCCGAAACCTCTTTTGCACAAAACCCTCCCGTTAGAATACCGGCCATGACCATTAAAGTTATGATTCTCTTAATCATTGTATTATCCTTTTCTGTTGAACTAGTCCGCCACTAAAGCGTCGGCGGATTAAATTCGCCTGCGCGAATTTAAAACTTATAAGATAGATCCACCTGGGATCTAAAAACGCTTTCGTGGGTACTGCTGGCAACCACAGCCGACGGATTGAGAGGCCGCACCACGAACCCCGTCCAGCTCACGGCGACGCTGTCCGTCAATTGATAGAAGAAACCGAACTTATGGCCTTTGCGGTTAGTGGCGCCGACAGTGCCGGGACCTCCGAAATCCGAATCGTTGAACGCCGCCACCACGGCATTTACGCCAATTTCATAGTAACCGTAAGAAAGCTGCCAATCGCCTTTTTTCTTGGGCTTCCCGATTCTGGCACCCACGCCCCATGCTTCGTCCTGGTCATGAATATCATTTCCCAAAGACTGGACGGTATCCTCGGTGGACAACGTATTGCCGACATTTGTCGCGAAATCAACCCAGAGGGTCACCGGCGTGCGGTCGACTGAAAACTCAATTTCCGGATAAACGTCCAACACCCTGAAATTGTCCGCCACGATCGTGTTGGTCCGAAGATACGAAGTGGCTGCGGTATTGTTCACGACGGTCTGAGACCAGCCGGGATAGTCATAATAAGAAACGGCGCCCGTGATATCCACCGGCATGTCTGCGCCAAAGACATGGGTCGACCAGACAAGCACGGCCTGATAACCATAGACCTCGGAATCGGTGGAGACGGCGGCATTTTCGTTCGTGATAAACTGACCCGTGGCCGCATAAAAATTCAGCTTATTCGTCCCGTCGCTGATAAACGCGAGATTCGCCTGTTCATAAACGCCTTCGGGCATCACGTCCGGGTCCCATACGATCGGCGTGGAATAGCGCAGGAAAGGATTCTCAAATTTCCCCGCGCCAAGCCTTACGCTCTTCAAAAGCCCGCGATCTTTGAGAGCGCCGGGTTCGTAGGTCGCGTAAGCTTTGTCGATTTGAATGGATTTGTAATTAAAATAGCCGGGATTCCCTAACGTCTGATTCGTGGCCGTGGGCTCCGTCGTGATGCCCGTAACCAGCCTGAAACCCGCCTTCCAGTCGTCGCCGAAATCTTTCTCGAAACCCCAACGCAGGCGCACGCGAAAACGGTTCCGCGTCCTGTCAGCCGCCGTGCCGGTGGAACCGGCATCGTTATTTTTGTCGTAGGTCTCAAAATTCTCCATGCGGAGCCTCAAGTCCCCGCCAAACTTGGCGCCTTTAAGCCACGGGATCGCCTCTCCTATATTGTCCTTGATCCCTTTTTGCCAATCATTTTCTGTCATGTTTTGTGCGGTGCCGCCCGCCTGACCGGTGGGCAGGGGCTGCATCGCAGCATTGGGCTGAGGCACTTCCAAAACTTTTTTCGATTCGAGTTGTTGGATCCTCAAATTTTGCTGGTCAATCGTCTGCTGCATCCTAGCCATCTGCTGTTTCATGCCATCCAGCACGGCCAGGATGTCGCCGGATGAATCCGCAAAAACCGGCGGCAGCCATAGAAGCGCGCTCACAATCCCTATTCCCAACCCGGCAGCCTTTTTCATTTTGTCCTCCGTTTTTTCAATCCGTTCCCGTCATTGCGAGCCCACCGCAGGCGGGCGCGGCAATCTCTCCACAATGACACGGTTATTCTAGAAAAAGAATGTGAAGAAATGATGAAGAGAGGGTGAAATTTCAGTGAAAAACTTTTAAACGCCCGCCTTGCGGTATTTCACAAGAATGGAGTGATTCCTGTACTGGATGTCTAAAATTTTGACGGGGAAATTCGTCTGCGAAACAATCTCGGCGAAGGCCTCTTCCACCTGCCTCAAAAGAAAACCGGGAAAGCGGAAAGGCCCTACCTTTATCTCGCTCACCTTGAGGAAAAGCTGGTTGTCGTTTTCTCTATCGATGCCGAAGCGGGCGCTCCCGGAGACATTCACATCCAGGGTTGCGGTCTGAAACAGGCCGCTGCCGCTGAATCCAGCCGGCGTAACAGAAATCGCGGCACGGGACAGAGTCACTTTGGCCGCAAACTGCCTGACAAGGTAATGGTTCAGCGCTTCTTCGGTAAAAACGCGCGTAGTCTCAGGAGACGTCATTTTCTGCGCCAAGAGCGTCATTCTGGACCTTAGCACCTCCACCCCTTTGGGAATAAACGGCCTCAGTAAATTAAAGGAGGCTAAGCCCAAGCCTCTGGCAGAGCGGCTTCTCCCCACAATCACCAGCTTCTGACCGGAGTTGACAACGGATCGGAACTCACGCCGGCCCATTCCGTTCAAATCATAGGCATTGAGGGAGCCTTCATAAACGGTCACGGTGGTGGTTATTCTCCCGCGATCGACAAACGGCGAGGCAAACCATACCCAAATCCCCACCGGAAATATCAGCAAGAAAATGAGCGCGAATAAAATTAAAATCGCTTTTTTCACGTTTTTTTAACCTTCTTATGTAAGCATTATATCCAAATCAGGAGGCAAAAAAAACAATTTTCCGTTTTTTCGCAAATAAGGTTCCCGCTCTGTTGTCTTAAGCAGAGCGTAGGGTATTACAAAGCTAAATTTCGGAGAGTGCAGGATTCGGACCTGCGAGCCAGTTGCCCGGCTAACGGTTTTCGAGACCGCCGCATTCGACCACTCTGCCAACTCTCCATAAATTTGCATTACGGTCTTTTCCGCCACGTTCCGCGTATTTATACCATAATTTTCCGATTTTCGTAAGAGGGAAGCCCTCCAGGATTAGATGTGATATCATAGCTGTCTAAATTAGCCGAACGCCAGTTCGTACTGAATGGCCTTCGGCGGGGATAAACTCGAAGCTCGAAACGGCGCGTTCAGCCAATCCCATAGGTTTCTGCGTGAAAAAAGGT
>Ga0209515_10005314_pt1 | contig 16759 bp, 18 predicted proteins | sample Subgroupgradi54m_FD_187454 | JGI IMG/M metagenome (GOLD analysis project Ga0209515, IMG submission 187454) | Subsurface groundwater microbial communities from S. Glens Falls, New York, USA - GMW60B uncontaminated upgradient, 5.4 m (SPAdes)... ...
CTTAAAAAACATGGACAAAAAACCAAAAATCGCGCCAGTGGGAAAGCCACTAGAACTGGTCATGTTCGGAATGGCATGAAAAGCTCTATGAAACAGCGCATGCCCGTCAATTAGCAATAATTTTTTCTTAAAATCCATGCTTAAATCATACCAAAAAATCACATAGAAGGCGATTGACGCAAACGGACAATAATGATAACTTATAAACTCCACCAAGGAGGAGAACATCGTGAAATACAAGGATTGCAAACCCGGCGGACTAATCGCCAACGCTAAAGGGCAGATTGGCATCATCGAGACAGACTCCAGAGATCCCCGGCAGCCGAAGATGGTGATGAAGATCGCGGTGCGCACCCAAGGAGCCGACGCAATGGGCCGACCGAGCAGAAAAGCCCGGAGATTGTGGTCCATGGTGGTGTGCACACCAGTCGAATCAACCCGCCGATCGCGCACCAAAGCAAGGTCAAGCTAGAGCAATTCTCGCCTGGCCTTTTTCTTTTTTGACAATAAAAAAGCGGATGATCTCTCGTAGAATCGCCATGAAGGCGATTTTTTAATCCGTTGTTATTTAGCAGTAAAGTAAACCAAGGCGAGGGCGAAAAGAAAACAAAGAACGTATGATATTACAAAATTCAACCAATAACTTTCGGCAAACCGGACATTGAGCCAAATTAGAACGAGACTAAAGAAAATTCCCGCCGCGGCGCCGTAAATTCCGCCCACCAAAAACTCTCGTGCTGTATGTTTATTATTCCAGATTAGCAACGCATATGAAACCGCAAAGATAATTGGCACGCCACCAATTGCTCCGGCCAGTTTGGGGCCAGAAAATTTAGCAACCAGTAAAATGATGGCTGTCACTAACCCTGCGGCAATGCTTTTGATTAAGATATCCATTCGTATCAATAATAATTATTCTTCTGTGACGCGGAAGATTTCTTCCACGTCGGTAATTCCTTGCAAAGCTTTGAGAATGCCGTCTTGGGCCATGGTGATCATGCCTTCGGCAATGGCCTGCTTTTTAATTTCCGTGGTCGTGGCACCCCGATTAACCAATTCTTCAATCGCATCCGTGAGAGTAAAAACTTCGTACACACCCACTCGGCCTTTGTAGCCCAAGCCACTACACTTATCACACCCCGGACTGTGATAAAAAGCTAGCATTTTCGGCACATCCACTTTGGACTCTTTGGGAATTGATTTGAGAATCATTTCGACCCGGGCCTGTAAATTATCTGCCAATTTATATGGCTGTTTGCACGCCGTACAAATTTTCCTCACCAAGCGTTGGCCAATGATGGCATTGATGGCCGGGGCAAGCACAAATGACCGCACACCCAAATCCAACATACGGGGAATGGCTGATGGTGCATCATTGGTATGCAAAGTTGAGAGCACGATGTGGCCGGTCAGGGCGGCTTGAGCCGCGATTTCCGCGGTTTCCAAATCGCGCATTTCACCCACCATGACAATGTCCGGATCCTGCCGCAAAATGGCCCGTAACCCTTCGGCAAAGGTCATGCCCGCACGCGCATCAATCGGCGTTTGCGTAATCCCGGTAATTTTATATTCCACCGGATCCTCAAGTGTGATAATTTTTACGCCCGGGCCATTGAGCCTATTTAACATGGCGTAGAGTGTCGTCGTTTTACCACTGCCAGTTGGGCCAGTGGTTAGAAGCATGCCGTTGGGCTTGTCCATTTCGTGCAAAATCCGTTCGCGGGCCAGACCCGTGATGCCCAATTGGTCAAACTCGAGACTCCCTTTGTCTTGGCGCAAAATCCGCATGACAATTGACTCGCCAAAGGCCGAGGGAATAACTGACACACGGATATCAATAGCCGCGGCATCAAAAGTCAGACTAAAGCTGCCATCTTGTGGCGTGGAGGTGACATTGAGTTTGAGTTTGGATAAAATTTTGATGCGCGAAACCAGTTGATGATGTAATTCCAAATGCAAATTCGCCGCGTCCTGCAAGACACCATCAATCCGAAACCGAACCTTGAGATCCGAGGCCTCGGGTTCCAAATGAACGTCAGAAGCATCTAGGTGCAGCGCCGCGCCCAATATCTCATCAATAATTTCTGTGGCCGAAACACTGGCAAATTTTCCGGACAACTCTTTCAGGGAGCCAATCTTAAACGTCTCACTTTTTAACTTTATGTCATCAGACTTGCGCTTGGTATCAATGACCTTGCCATAGCCTTCAAACATATGCCGGAAACTACTCAAAGAAATCAAATACGGATCCACGACATAACCTTCATTCTGCAGACGGCTGAAGACCGCATTGATCAGATCGCTCGATTTGACGATACCCAATTTCAAAGTCCGGCCCTCCTTATAAAACACCACCACTTGCAAAGCTTCGGCTTGCTCTTTTGGGATCAATCTCAAAGCCTGCATATCCACGGGAAACCCGTACAAATTGATATACGCAATGTTTTGTTTGGCGGCAGTTAGTTCGGTTTCTTGTTCTTGAAATTTGCGGTCAAGCTCAGTGTAAACCTGCTTGACCCGGATCGCTTTGTCTGCGGGAGACAGCATAAAATTAAGCTTACATTATGTAAGCTTAGTATAACATAAAATCAGTTAGGCGGCTGTGCGTTTGGCCACCTCTTGTTTCAAGAGTTCCAAGACTTGTCGCTCGGCATTGACCACGGAATCACGAATTGTGAATTTAACTCCTTGGGGATTTAAGTTCAATGGTTGAAACTGAGCAAAGGTTGTAATTAAATTGAGCGGAATTAAAGTTTGGCAAAACACTGTGGTCTGGTTACTGTCATCTTCCTTCAGGAATAAAAATACTTTGGCAAAGGTCAGCTGACCCACCATTTCCTTAATAATACTATTGGCATCTTCCTCAGTGGCATCGGATTTCACCAAATCGATTTGATTGACCGCGGAATAAACCAACAGATTATCCAAATCTTGCTGCAGACGAGCCAAGACCCGACCCCAGAGCTTGAGCAACCCCAAACTTTTGCTCTTATATAAATGCCCAACGATCTCCTGCTGCTTGGCACCCAGAGTCACCAGTTGTGAAGCCTTCAAAAAAGTTTGCGGTGTGGTACGTGCATGCTGAAAGCTATTGGTCTCAGCAATAATCCCGGCCAACAGTTGAGTCGCAATGCTTTCGTCAATCAAGCTGGATTCAAATTTATTGATCAAATCCAACACCACTTCCGAGCAAGACGTGGCTGTCAGATCGACTAAGTTAAATTGCCCGTAGTTTTCATTGCTGGCCTTAAAGTCCATGTTCAAAATTGCGGTTTCAAAAAACAGCGAAGTATTGCGGTTATAAAATTCACCTAAGTGCTCCAGTGTTCCCACCCCGATTAAAATAATCAGTTCAAATGGAAAATTGGAACTGTTAAACGAAATGTCCTGGGGGGTAAACTCCCCGCCCTGAGGCTTGAGAAAAATGGATAATTGATCTGGACCCTTCTTATAGCTCAACTCGCCTAACTTCACTCGCTTGGTGGATACGCCAATGACTAAACTTTTGGTCAAATCAATCTGAGTGGAGATATCCGCGGACTCGGGCAAAAAATCAAACCTGGTGGTCACCTCAGTGTAACTCAAAAGCGTCACTTCTTTTTCCAGTTTGCGCAAAAACGCCCGCAGGCCCAGGCCCGCAGCCAAACTGTCCCCATTGTTGCCTGGGGTGATGATCAGGATGCTGGTCACCTGTGAAATTTTGGAAATAATTTGCTGAATTGGATCCATATGGCTAATTGAAATAATCATATCAATATAATAGGTTTCAAACTATTCGTCAACAGTGGGGTAAAATGGTAAAATAACTTATGCTGAATCCCGTTAGAAGTTCACAGAACAACAATAAGTGGAATTGGAATATTTATTGCGATTAATATTACTTAATCTTAGATTAAAGTTTACTTAACTTCTAAACGGGATGAAATACGAAAATTTAAGCTTGCTTCAGGTCAAAACACTAGCCGCGGCTCTAGCCCAACAGCTTGACCACCGAGGCACTACTATAGGTTTCATCGGAGCTTTGGGCGCTGGGAAAACGACTTTTATTCAGGCGTTTTGCAAAGCTTTGGGAGTGAAACAAACGAAAAGTCCCAGTTTTGTGATTGCGCATCAGTACCAGACGACTAAAAAAATTGTCTACCACCTGGATTTCTATCGCCTACATAAACAATCACAGCTGGAACATTTAGGCCTAGAAGAAATTCTCAGTGGAAAACATATGGTCTTGATTGAATGGGTGGATCGGTTTCCTAAACTCACGAGACTATGCGACCTGTTAATTAGCCTAAAATTTAAACCAAATAATAAACGAGATGTTGCTATTAAAATTCCAAATGACAAATAACAAATCCCAAATAAGCACCAAAAAACAAATTCGAATTTTGAAACTTGGAGCTTGGATTTTATTTGTAATTTGGTGCTTGATATTTGGAGCTTCAGCAAAATCCGTTTACGCGAAGACTTTATCGTTTCAAAAACAACAATGGGATGTCGCAATCAATCAAACTACAAGTGTTGATCACGAATTTGTGCGCAATGATTTTGATCTACTGAAACTAAGCCAAGCAGCCGTGGCTGGATCAGTCCTAACCCAAACAGATCAATTACTTGATCCTGAAACGATTTCCAGCATTGAACAAATTAACCAAAAAATTGACCAGCCAGCCAGAGACGCAATGATGATCAGTTCCGGCAACAAGGCTAGTAATTTTGACCAGGGCCAAAACGGCCAGAGTTTAGACGTCTATGCTCTGCGGGAACTTTTGCTGACAGATTTAAGCACTGTTGATTTGCCTGTGTTTGTTTCATTACCCAAAATCCCCCTGGCCCAAACCAATAACTTAGGCATCCAAGAATTAATCGCCACTGGGGTGTCGGATTTCTCCGGCTCGCACACCAATCGTATCCGTAATATTACAGTCGGGGCCGCACTATACAACGGCTTGATTATTCCGCCGGGAGCAGAATTTTCTTTCAATCAAAATTTAGGGGATGTGGATGCCGCCCACGGATTTGTGCCAGAACTGGTGATCAAGCCCGAAGGCGTCCTGCCCGAATTCGGCGGGGGCTTATGCCAGGTATCTACGACCGCGTTCCGAGCCGCCATGAACGCGGGGTTGCCCATTACTGCCCGACGCAACCACTCATTTGCCGTGGGGTACTATGCGCCGCAAGGCACGGATGCTACAATTTATCCAGGAGCGTCGGATCTAAAATTTATTAACAACTTAAGCAGTAGCCTGTTGATCCAAACCCGAATTGAAGGCCACAAATTATACTATGACTATTATGGCACTAAGGATGACCGGGTCGTGACCTTTGAGGGCCCCACTCAATTTGACAGAAAACCAGATGGCTCTATGAAAGCCGTGTGGACCCGGCACGTAACTCGTAACCACGAAACCACGACTCAAACTTTCAAAAGTACTTACGTCTCACCCGCTCTCTACCACCACGATACCGTAGAACAACCCACAACTCTTAACCCTGATGCCAAACCTATATCAACCAACTAAACAAATTCTCGACCGCTATGCCAAAATTTTGGTGTGTTTTGCTTTGGGTGGGGGTAAGGGAATCAAAAAAGGCGAGGTGGTCCGAGTCAGTGCGGCGGAATCGGCCAAGCCGCTCTTTATCGCGGTGTGCAACGCGGTGGTGGATGCGGGCGGACACGTCATTTCTCATTATGCTCCAGATGACGAGCGGGGGGACAAACGCCGGAACGAAAATTTTAACCGCTATTTTTACGAACACGCCAAAGATTATCAACTGGATTTTTTTCCGGCCAAATATTTGAAGGGTCTGGTGGATGAAATGGACCACTCTCTATTTATTCTCTCCGACGCTGATCCGCACGCGCTCAAAGATATTGCTCCCAAAAAAATCATGCGCCGGGGCCTGGCGCTCAAACCGTTCATGGACTGGCGGCATGCCAAGGAATGGCAAAATAAATTTACCTGGACCATTGGCCTCTACGGCACACCGGCCATGGCCCGCGAAGCTGGCCTCACCCTCAAAGAGTATTGGGACCAAATCATCAAAGCCTGTTTTCTGAATCAGCCTGATCCGATTGCCAAATGGAAACAGGTTTACCGCGATTTGGAAAACTATCGGGCTAAACTAAACAAACTCGCCCCTCAAACTGATCGTCTGCACGCAGTGGGACGCGATATGGATCTGTGGATCAAATTTGGAGAAAAACGCCACTGGTTTGGCGGTAGCGGCCGCAACATTCCCAGCTTTGAACTATTCACTTCCCCGGATTGGCGCGGCACCCGAGGCTGGATCCGGTTTAACCAACCACTATATCGCTACAGTAACAAAATTACTGGCATCCAATTGTGGTTTAAAAACGGCCGGGTAATTAAAAGTTCCGCCACTTCCAATGAAAAGTTACTCAAAGAAATGATTGCCACCCCGGGTGCGGATAAAATCGGCGAATACTCCTTAACGGACAAGCGCTTTTCCCGCATTACCAAATTCATGGCCGAAACATTGTTTGACGAAAACATGGGCGGGCCTTTTGGCAACACTCATTTGGCGCTCGGCATGTCTTACCGCGATACTTTCTCCGGCGACGTGTCGAAGCTAACTGACAAACAAGCCAAGGCCCTTGGCTTCAATGACTCGTCGGTGCACACCGACATTATCTCCACCACTGATCGCACGGTCACCGCACACCTCAAAAACGGGAAACAGAAAATAATCTACAAAAAAGGACAATTCGTCGTATGATCGAAACGAATATCGAAGAACTAGATATTGCTAGCCCAGTTTCCCAAGCAGACGAAACTCTGTTTGAGGCAACTCTCCGGCCGCAAAAACTAGCTGATTACGTGGGTCAGGAAAAAATCAAAGCTAATCTCAAAATTCTGGTGGATGCGGCCGCAGTGCGCAAAGAAACCCTGGAGCATATTTTGCTTTATGGCCCGCCGGGCTTGGGCAAAACCACGCTCGCCCACATTATCTCCCGCGAAGTCGGGGTCAATATCAAAGTCACGTCTGGTCCAGCCATTGAAAAAACCGGTGACCTGGCTTCGATTCTAACTAATCTCGCAGAAAACGACATTTTATTTATTGATGAAATCCATCGGCTCAATAAAAATATTGAAGAAATTCTCTACCCGGCCATGGAGGACTATTGTCTGGATATTGTCCTAGGCAAAGGCGCCGGAGCCAAAGCTGTGCGCTTGGATTTACCCAAATTTACTTTGATTGGCGCCACCACGCGCATCGGCCTCCTGTCCGCGCCCCTGCGCGATCGTTTTGGTATGACTTACCGCTTGGATTATTACGAGGAACCAGAGATTGAACTGATTGTGGCGCGCGCGGCCAAAATTTTGAACATCAGCATTGATGCAGGAGGCAAAATTGAAATTGCCAAACGCTCGCGCCGCACCCCCCGCATCGCCAATCGCCTGCTCAAACGCGTGCGCGACTTTGCCCAAGTCAAAGCTAGCGGCAAGATTAATGAAAGCATTGCTAAGCAAGCCTTAGCTATGCTGGAAGTGGATGATTTGGGCCTGGACAGCAGTGACCGGCGGATCTTGCAAGCTTTGATTGAAAAATTCGCGGGCGGGCCAGTGGGGATTTCCTCGCTCGCCGCGGCCACATCCGAAGATCCGGGTACGATTGAAGACATTTATGAGCCATATCTTTTGCGCCTAGGCCTACTGGCCCGCACCCCCAAAGGCCGCGTGGCTACTCCGGCGGCTTATGATCATTTAAAAAAGACGCCGCAAAAAACTATTAACCCCACTTTGCTTTAAAATGCTGACAGCTTATCAACCTTCAACCACCGGGTTATCAATTTTGGCTCTGGTTTTTTACCTGCTTATGGCCGGCTTTCTCTTGTATAGTTTAATTGCGTTATATGCACTACTAAGGTTTGGCCGGTCAAAAATTATGGTCATCATTGTCTGTCTATTGTATCTGATAGTTTCCGCCAGTCTCTATGCCGCCGCCGTGGCTAACCTAAATAGCATTAAATTTTAACACTATGTATTGGCCCAAAATTCAACGCACACTGTTTCCCGGACAACAAGATGGCGAAGAAATCGTCATGGAAACACGTCAGCACTGGATGGTGTTTTTGATCAAATTTATTCTTTGGCTCATGTTTGCCGCAATTTTAATTTTGACTGATTGGGCGATTGGCCGGTTTGCGCCGACACTGGGTACTCATCCATACGTTGAATACGTCAACTTAATCAAAAGTATTTATTTAATGTTTCTGGTTCTGGGGTTGCTCATTCTCTGGGCCATGTATTACCTAAACGTCCAGATCATCACCAACCAGCGCGTGGTTGATATTACCCAAGAATCGCTGGTCCACCATACAATTTCCGAACTGCACTTAAGCCGCATTGAGGACGTGACCGCTGAAGTGGACGGAGTGCTGGGAACATTCTTGGATTATGGCAATGTTTACATTCAAACCGCAGGTGAGACCGAACGATTTGTGTTTGATCGCATACCCAACCCCACGCGAGTGGAAAAAATGATTTTGGATCTGTACGAAGCCCTGCCCAAAGAGCAACAACTTCCCAAAAGCCCGCTGGAAAAGTAAAATTTGTAAATACAAAGCTGGCTTGATAGACTATAGGGTCAAGGCCAGCCTTTTGGTTTTGATTCGTACTTGAAAACAAGGTCGGAGGAACAACAGGAGGCTGAATGGGCAACCACAAAGGCTCGTCTCATCGAGTGTATCCGTCTGTCCGCATTGAGATGTTGGTTCGTTTCAAGGACGAAGTTCCAGACCCACAAAAACGTGTGCTGGCAGAACAGGCCCAAACACGCGGGTTCACCAACGTTACAATCCGTGACTGCGCCAAATACTTCACGTTCACAGTCGCGAATACCACGTTGAGACGGGCTAGGGCCGTCGCCAACAAAACGGCTAACAAGCTACTGGCCAACCTAGTCACCGAGCGATTCGAATTTCTGAAAGTGGAACCTGTGAAATAACTGGTCTCTTTTCAAAAGGATTCTATGCAGATCACCATCACGGTCGTGGACTTTGACGGACAACGTTGGTTTCAGTTGCGCGATGGTCTCATGTTCGACACCCTGCATGCGTGTTGGGAGTTTAACCACCAGGAGCTTCTCGTCATGCGCGGCGAAGAAGTAATTGACCGAGCGTGGGTCAAGGAAGCTCGCGGAGATGTTGTCTTTGATAGCGGACGCAGCGATGACAGACGAGTCCGTGGAAGCGCTCTGCACGCTGAGAACTTCCAGTCGGATGAACGGCTGATCGTCGACGTCCCGCACGGTTTCGACCTCGCGGCCAACTTGCGACAGCAGTGCCAGTTCCAAGACGCTGTGGTCGCGACCATGCCCGTAGGCAAAAAGATGACGCTAGACGAAGCCGAAACAAGGCTTACACCCGAACTCGATCGGACTCGGGGAGATTACACCAACTCGCAGATCCTGCGATTCCGAACAAGGAGCAAATGATGAAAAGTGAATACGCGCTTTCTGGCGTGGACTACACCCAGATCCAGGGATTCAAAGACGCCATGGTCGCCGTGGGGAAGAAAACCCTGTCGTTTCCGATGGAACGGCAAGTCTACGTCGAACAAGACGTCATGCACAGTCACGGCGTGGTGTACGAATACGTAGGCAACCGACGCCACCGCTGGGCCAAGACGCAAGAAGGTCTGGGCAACAAAAACTGGATCGCGGAATGGATGTACCAGTTCTTCGGACTGGGCCGCACGTTCTACGATGGTATTGGCATTGACACGGCACTCATGGCTGTCAACGACGTGATCGCGCAGGGTGCTATGCCAGTCGTGTACGCTGACGAAGTGGCAGCCGGACAGAGTGAATGGTTTGCGGACACGCGACGAGCCGCAGATCTGGCCAACGGCTTCTTTCAAGTCTGCCAAGAAGTCGGCATGGCGCTCGGTGCCGGTGAATCACCGGCGCTTAGATACTTGATCAACTCTGCCCCACCGGTTGCCAGCGCACCCTCGCTCAGTGGGTCAGTGACTGGCATCATCGCCCCCCGCAAGCGGATGATCAGCGGCAAGGATCTTTGTGCCGGTGATCAAATCATTGGTGTGACTTCCAGTGGGCTACACTCCAACGGCATCTCGCTCGTGATCAAACGGGTCATGGATCAACTGCCTGACAAATTCATGACCAGACTACCCAATGGCAACACGCTCGGCGAAGAGGCGCTGATCCCCACCCGGTCGTATGTGGCCCTTGTCGAAGCTCTTCTCGAAGCCGAAGTCGAAATTCACGCGCTTCTGCCAGGAACTGGGGACGGCGTGGCCAAGCTGGCCTTCGACAAACGACCCTTCACCTACCGCGTTCACACTTGGCCACGTGAAATCCCACCGCTGTTTCTCTTCATGCAAGAGCTCGGCGTTACGCTCGAAGATTGTCTCAAGACATTCAATTGGGGCATTGGCTACTACGCTTTCGTACCGCGTCACGAAAGTGACCTGGTCGTTCGGATCGGCAGAGAAGCAGGATACAAAATGCTCCAAATCGGGCAAGTCGAAGAAGGTGAACGCATGACCATCTTCGGACCCGCCGGGGATCTCAAACTCCCGCCACCAGGCGAATAGTTCGATTCTCAAGCGCAACCAGCAATTGGTTCGCGCTTTTTTTATTTTATTTCATTATCCTCAACTTTTAAGACCAAAGTGTTTTGAGAAAATTTCGGCAAGTGATGCTCTTCCGTGGAAGTGATAAAAATTTGATGTCCGGCCAGGTTTTCAATCAGTTTAGTCCGGCGAGTTTCGTCCAGTTCCGAAAACACATCGTCCAACAAAATTATGGGTTTTTGTTTATCATTGGTTAAGTACTCGGCTTGCAAAAGTTTCAGGGCTAAGACTTGTGAGCGCAGTTCGCCGCGGGAACAAATATAAATATTCAATTCGCCGTCTTTCTGGACTGTAAAGTCATCCCGATGCGGACCGATCAGATTTTGGCCGCTCCGGATCTCGGCGGCTTGATGCTCTTGCAGGCTAGCCAATAACTCCGCCTCAGACTGCGCAAAAATCCGCTTGTACTGCAAATTACAATTATTGGCAAACCCAGTTAACTCATTGACCTTGGTTGATAATTTTTGATTGATAAAATTTACAAGCGTTTGCCGTTTCTGAGTGATTCGAAAAGCTACTGGGGCCAATTCTTGGTTCCATAATTCCAATTGGCCTGCATCAGCCTGGCCCTGAAAAATTTGCTCAAGCAAGGCGGATTTCTGTTTGAGAATATGCTCCAGGGATACTAAGTCCAAATTATAGCTGGAATCAATTTGGGCAATGGTTTCGTCCAAGAATCGGCGGCGAAGAATCGGCCCTAAGTGAAACAAATTTAAATCATTGGGCACAAACAAAACCACGGGAAAGGCTTGCCAAAACAGCCGCTTAGTTTTTTGTTCGTTGATTTTGAAAAGGCGCCGCAGAGCAGGCTTTATTTGGATAATAATATCTAAATTTTTCTCGTCATACTGGCCGCTTAAATTAAAATAATCTTCTTGTCCCCTCACAAGCAGATTATCCGGGCTTCGAAATGATTTCAAGCGCGATAAAAAATATATGCATTCCAAAAAATTGGTTTTACCCGAAGCATTTTCGCCCAGAATCAAGACGAGGTCAGAATTAGTCTTGACCTCGGCTTGTGGATAGTTGCGAAAGTTTTTTAATTTGACCTGGCTGAGCATCACAGCTTGATCGGCATCACAATGTACGTGTAGTTATCCCGCGCCTCTGGCACGACCGCGGCCGGAGACGAATCATTGATCATTTTCAAGTTCACGTTTGCCTCGCTTAAATTATTAAGACAGTCAAGCAGATAGCGGAAATTAAATACCGCGGCATTATCCAGTCCCGTCACTTTAGCTTTAACTTGTGTGGTGTTCTCGCCAGAGTTCATAGACGCGGCGGTGATGACCAAGCCTTCGGGTTTGACTTCTAAATTTATATTATTGGAATCCGGCACAAACAAAGCCGCGGCTCGTAGCGCGTGGATCAGCTCTTCCCGGGCAACCAAAACTTCGGTTTTGAATTCCTTAGGAATAATTTGCCGGTAATCCGGATACTGTCCATCGATTAAGCGGGAGATCAATTCGGTTTCGTCAAACTTAAATAATACTTGAGACTCGGAAAAATAAATTTCCACCTGACCCTTACCTAAAGATAAAATTTTGTACAATTCTCCCACAGTCCGAATTGGAATAATAACTTCTTTGCTCCCGGAAACAGGCTCCAATAATTGCGCACTTCGCTCGGCTAAGCGGTAACGGTCAGTAGCGGCCACTCGCAGTTTATCCCCTTCAAAAGCCATAAAAATGCCAGAAATCTCGGGTTGGGTTTCGTTAGCCGCCGAAGCCCAGACAGTTTCCGCTAAAGAATTTCTGAGCTCCACGCTGTCAATTTTAGCAAACGGCTCTTCTGTGACTTGTGGAATCAGAGGAAAGTCCTCTTGAGGTAAACCCTTAATACTCGTGTGATAATTATCCGATTCGATTTTGAGGGTGGTATTGTCTTGGCTTTCGAGTGTCACTTTGTCAGTGGGTAAATTATTAATATATTCATTAATCAACCGGGCTGGTACAGTCAGTGCCCCCTCTTCTTCGATTTTGCCGCCAACCCAAGTATTAACCCCAATTTCCAAATTAGTCGAAGATAATTTTACCCGGCCCTGATCAGTCTTAATTAAAATATTATTTAGGACCTGTAGTGGGTTACCAGTTCCCACTACTCGACTGACTACTGATAATCCTTTTTTCAAATTTTCCTTCGTGCATACTAATTTCATATGTTTTAAATAAATAATAATTATAATAGTTAGTGTGGATTTGTGTATTAGATAATTATTTTATATTTAATATTCGTTTTTATTAGACTTCAAAATTTAATTTGTTGTTTGTAGTCTGTGGGCAGGGCGGGGAAAATTTTTAATTTTTAATTTTTAATTTTTAATTTTCCACTACTATATTACAATCCGCCAACAATCAACCAACAGCTTATCAAGGCACGAACAAACGATCTTTAATTAATTCTATTTCCTGCTTCAAACCATTTTTCTCTTTGATTATTCGCTCAATTTTATCAACCGCGTGAATAACTGTGGTGTGATCGCGGCCGCCAAACAGATCACCGATCGAGGGCAGAGAGGTTTCCAGCTCTTTGCGGATGATATACATGGCAATCTGGCGTGGATTGACATACTCTTTTTTACGGGACTGCTTCAGGAGGTCTTCGGGCGTGACATTATAAAAATCCGACACGACTTCAATGATTTTTTTGGCTGAAACACCTCGTTTTTTGGGCGGAGTAATGACATTTACCAAAACACTTTTGACTTGATCCAGGGTTGGCTTGGTATTGTTTAATTGGCAATAAACCATGAGGCGATTTAAGGCCCCTTCTAACTCTCGGATGTTACTTTGGACGGTTTCGGCAATATAATTTAAAATTTCGGGTTCAACAGTATAATTTTTTTCCTTAACTTTGGTCCGCAGAATTGCCAGTCGGGTTTCCAGATCGGGCGCTTGAATGTCGGCAATCATGCCCCACTCAAACCGGGAGACTAAACGTTCCTCAATCGCCGGAATTTCCTTGGGCAGGCGGTCTGAGGTCATGACCACTTGCTTGTTGTTTTGGTGTAGGGCGTTGAAAGTATGGAAAAATTCTTCTTGGGTCTGCTCTTTACCGGCCAAAAACTGAATGTCATCCACCAATAATACATCAACGTTGCGGTACAAGGACTTAAACTGTTCCGCCCGGCCTTGGCCCAAGGCTTGGACAAAGTCATTGGTGAATCGCTCGGAGGTGGCATATAAAATTTTGGCCTGCGGATCCTTTTTGAGGATTTCTGCGCCCACGGCCTGCATTAAGTGGGTTTTGCCCAACCCTACACCACCATAAATAAACAAGGGATTATAAACACTGCCGGGTTTTTTACTGACCGCCAAGCTCGCGGCGTGCGCCAATTGGTTGTTGGACCCGACAATGAAAGTGTTAAAGGTGTATTTGGGATTGAGAGTTTGATTTTCCGGCCGCTTGGCCATAGCCACTGTGCGGGTTGTGTCTTTTGGCCCCTGTGGACTGGTGGAAGTTGGGCTGACGATTTGGTATTTAACTTCTTTGACTTCCGCGGCAATGGTTTTGAGGGCTTTAAGAATATCTTGGTGGTACTTGTTTTGGAGCCATTCTTTGGTAAAAGCATTAGGCACACCAATGATTATGCCATAATCTGTTTTTTCAACAATTGAAGTGCTTTTAAACCAAGTGGTGAAGTTAGCTTTGCTCAGAGTCAGTTCGAGATTGCCTAAGATTGCCTGCCAAAGCTGTTGGTTTGTCATCTGTTTCAAGGTTAAAAAATACGTTGTGATTTATTTTAACAGATAAGTTATCAACATGTAAATATACAAAAAAAGGCTTAAGTTAGCCAATAAAATATTAGACTGTTAATATCATGTGGATTGTTCGTGTATTAAATGTCAAAAGTCTCAACCGGAGTGACAAAAAATCGGTTTTCTATTATACTGTTCCAGTATGCAACCAACATATCGACCAAAAAAATTAAGACGGAAGCGAGTTCATGGGTTTATGAAGCGCATGCGCACCACCAATGGACGAAACGTTTTGGCCCGTAGGCGAAATAAGGGCAGAAAGCGGCTGACTGTTTAATGGGTAGCCTGGTGTTTTTGAAAACCCAGCAAGACTTTGAAAGTTTTCGGGCTAGCAAATCCTTCCAATCCGCATTTTTGAGAATCCGGGTCCGGACGGCTCAAAACCAAAACAGTCCGCGTTTTGGTTTTATTATCCCCAAAAAAGTCTTGCCCAAAGCTGCTGATCGCAACCTCCTCAAACGACGGATGAAGGTGGTTTTGTTGAAAGCTTGTCCACGACTTAAAGCCACAGATGTTCTGTTTTTTCCCAAGTCCGCTTTGCTTAAGAAAAAATTCGCTGATTTAGAAAAAGAGATTGAATTAATTTTTACCCAAGCCCGATTATGGAAACATTAAGCCAAATCAATATTTTACTGGCTCGACCCTTCCGGGGAGTGATTTGGATTTACCAAAAAACTATTTCGCCCGATCACGGCTTTGTGCAGGTATTATATCCTTATGGTTATTGCCAATTTCATCCGTCTTGTTCGGCCTACGCCGATTTAGTTTTAAAACAAAAAGGACTTTTAGGAATCCCCAAGATTATTAAACGCCTAATTGCTTGTAGGCCTTCACTATGAACATAGGACACATCTTCAATTTAATTTTAGTTTATCCGCTGCTTAATTTGTTAGTATTTTTTTATCACTATATTCCCGATATCGGGGTGGTTATCATTTTGATCACTGTCTTGGTCCGGCTGATCCTCTTGCCGTCGTTTCACAAATCTTTGAAACAGCAAAAAGCCATGGCTGAACTGCAGCCCAAGATGAATGCGGTCAAAGAACAATTCAAAGACGACAAAGAGGGTCAGGCCAAAGCCTTGATGGAGCTTTATAAGGAGCACAAAGTTAATCCGTTGAGTTCTTGTTTACCGCTGCTGGTCCAGTTGCCACTGTTAATTGCCTTGTACCAGGTGTTTATACAAAGCTTAAACGGCAGCCAGCTGACGGGCTTGTATTCATTCATTGCTGATCCAGGTAAAATCAATCCGGTATTTTTACACTGGCTTAATCTGTCTCACAATAATATCAGCATGGCGATTTTGGCCGGCCTTTTGCAGTATTGGCAAAGCAAAATTATGCTCCCGAAAAATAAACCAGCCGATGCCACTACCAAAATGATGCAGTATCAAACTTTGTATTTTTTGCCAGCCGTGACGATTTTGTTGGGCAGCCGGTTCCCGGCCGGGCTGACCCTGTACTGGGTGGTGACCACTTTGTTTGGAGTGGGTCAGCAATATTATTTATTAAGAAACGAAGAAAAAATTGTGGAGAAAGTTATCGATGCCAACCAGTAATGAAATTTTAAAACAGATTATTCTCGACCTGCTCAAACGCATGGGGTTTGACGCGGAAGTTTTTGAGCGCCTGGAAGAGGGCCGGACCGTGTTTAATATTCGAACCCGCGATGCCCAATTATTGATCGGTAAACTTGGGGCGAACCTCGAAGCTCTTCAGTACATCATCCGCATTATGTTTCGCAAACAAACCCAGGATGACAGATTCCCATTTGCCATTGATATAGATGATTACAAAGATCAACGTGTGATTTACCTAAAAGAACTAGCACGCAAAGCCGCGCACCATGTGCGGGAAACTCGTAAGCCGGTCTCGCTCGAGCCTATGGCCGCATATGAACGTCGTGTGATTCATAGTTATTTGTCCCTCTATAATGACTTGGGCTCAGAGAGTGTCGGTGTCGAACCCAACCGCAAGCTCATCATCAAACCCAAAGTCCGCATTAAGCAAGCTGGCGATGAGTTTACGTTTATTGAGAATTCTTGACCCAGTAATACAACTTCGATGCTTTTGCCTTCAATGGTTTTTGGGTCAATAAATTTAGATTAAAGATTTAAATTTTAGTGACAAAAAAATTTAGTATTAGGCAAAAGCAAAACAAAAACCATTATCGAAGTTGATATACTGGGTTGACAATGTTTTAATTGCATTTTAGAATTTAAATATATTAAGGCGGCTTAATCAAGGGCCGCCTTTTAATTTATATGTATGAAACAAAATATGTCATTACTTGTTGAGCGAATCGAAAGCACGATTTATTTAATCCGCGGCAAAAAGGTCATGTTTGATCGCGATTTAGCTGAGCTTTATGGGGTTGAAACTA
>Ga0209515_10005315_pt1 | contig 16757 bp, 15 predicted proteins | sample Subgroupgradi54m_FD_187454 | JGI IMG/M metagenome (GOLD analysis project Ga0209515, IMG submission 187454) | Subsurface groundwater microbial communities from S. Glens Falls, New York, USA - GMW60B uncontaminated upgradient, 5.4 m (SPAdes)... ...
TCGAGCCGTTGATGGCGAGGAAGTGCTCGAGCGACTCCTCGGCGTCCTTCCAGCGGCCCAGCTCGAACAGGGCGTCGGCGATCTTGAGGTAGGGCTCGCCGTAGCGGAAGCGCGGGTCGCGTTCGAGCGCGGTGATGAAGGAGGCGACGGCATCGTCCCAGCGGCCAGCGCCCAGCTGACAGAGACCGCGCAGGTGCAGCAGCTCGGCAGACCCGGGCTCGCGCACGAGCGCGGCGTCCACGAGCGGCAGGGCCGCGAGCGGCTTGCGCTGCTCGAGGTAGATCATGGCCAGCTGCCGGCGTGAGACCACGTCTGCCCCGTTGGCCACGACCAGGCTGCGCAGCGAAGACACGCGTCCGGCGCGGCGCATCCACAGGATGGGATCGGGCAGCCAGCGGCGCGCCACGAAGCCGACGGGCACCGCCAGCATGACCAGCGGGTAGCGCGACACGAAGGCGAGCGCGGTCGGCGCCAGCAGCCAGAAGAGGTAGTAGGAGCCCCAGTTCTTCATGGTTTGACGGAGGAGACTACACGAGCGTGCGGCAACTCCGTGACGTGCCTCACTCAGTCGTAGTGCTTGAGGCCGGGCCAGAGCGTCGCGAGCGGCACGCGCGTGTGGTGGCCGACCCAGATGGGCTTGTGGTTCTCGTAGGGCATGCACAGCGCGCGCTCGCACTCGAACGTCGCGGCCAGCTCGACGCGCTCGAAGATGGGCTCCAGCTGCGCGCGCTCGCCGCCGATGACGATGACGACCTCGCTCGAGCAGGCGTGCCCGCCCCACAGCCAGTAATTGTTGTGCCCGGCCATGGCCGCGGGCAGCCCGTGCGCGCGCCCGAGCACGTCGACGGCGCCGGCCTGGCCGTAGTCCTCGGTGAAGATGCAGGCTACGCGCTGTTCGGCGGCAGGCAGCGCGTGGTAGACGCGCGCGACGGTGGCGGCGAGCTCGGGCCAGCCGTGCATGTCGGCGAAGAACTGGGGCAGGCGGCCACGCTCGTGGCGTTCGCCGCCCGTGCCGGGCGTGATCCCGAGCGCCGCCTGGTAGCGCAGGAAGGTCTCGACGGGCAGGAGCGGCTTGTTGAGCGGCAGGGCCAGCAGGCCGCCGGCGATGAGCAGAGCGGGCAGGACGGTGCGCACGAGGCGCGGCGCGCGCCGCGCGCGCTCGATGGCCACGCCGCCGGCGGCGAAGAGTGGCAGGTAAGCGGGCGCGGTGTAGTAGCCCTTGCCCTGGCCCAGCAGCATCACCGCGGCGACGACCAGGAAGGTGACCGCGAGCGGCCGGAAGGCGCGCGCGTCGGGGCGGAAGAGCCAGACCAGGCCGGCGAGCCACACCGGCGCGGCCAGGAGGCCCATCTGCATCAGCTGGCCGACCAGCCAGTCGAGCGGCGCGACGTCCTGCATCTTGTGCACGCGCGCGTTGTGCATGAACTCGAGGGTCGGCCAGCCGTGCTGCACCTGCCAGGCGATGTGGGGCAGGAACAGCAGCACGGCCACGGCCGCGGCCAGCCACGGGCCGCGCGTGCGCAAGAGCTGCCAGCGCCGGCACACGATCAGGCTGACCAGCAGGCCCAGTCCCAAGCTGAGCACGCCGATCTTGGTCTCGAGCGCGAGCCCGAGGACGGCGCCGAGCGCCAGCCAGGTGCGCGTGGAGGTGCCCGCGCCGGCGCGCAGGATGCGCGCGAACAGCCACCAGGCGAGCGCCCACAGCAGCAGATCGAACGCATTCATGGAGAAGTAGGTGAACAGCGAGACCAGCACGGGCGCGAGCGCGACGCTCAGCGCGGCCAGCGCCTGGGCGAAGCGACGCCCGCCCACCTCGGCAGCGATGGCACCGGTGAGCCACGCGGTCGCCCCTGCCGCCAGGGCGGGCAGCAGGCGCAGCGCGAACAGCGACGTGCCCAGCGTCGCCTCGACCGCGCGCGCGACCCAGGCGATCAGGGGCGGATGATCGACGTAGCCGAGCGCCAGGTGCCGGCCGCACGCCAGGTAGTAGAGCTCGTCGCGGAAGTAGCCGTAGCCGCGTGCCGTCAGCACGTGGAAGAGGAACGTCGCGGCGGCCAGCCACCAGAGCAGGGCCGCGCGCGCTGCGGGTTCGTGGGCGGCGGGAAGCGTGGCGGGCATGTCGGCGGCGCACGGTAGCACGCGATGGACTAGACTCCGGCGCGCGTGCAGACCGAGCTCTACCTCGACGAGCAGCAGCTGACGGCGCTTCCCGACACGGTCGCGGCGCAGACGCAGCTCGTGACCCTGAGCGCCTTCCGCAACCAGCTGACCACGTTGCCGGCCTGGCTGTGGACGCTGGGCGAGCTGCGCCTGCTCAACCTGGGCGAGAACCGCCTGCAGACCGTGGCGGAGGACATCCGCGCGCTCCGCCACCTGCACACGCTCGACCTCGGCCACAACCAGCTGACCGCGCTGCCCGACGCGCTCGGCGACCTCGAAGGCCTGACCCGGTTCCTCTACCTGGGCCACAACCGGCTGGCATCTCTGGGCGGCGGCGTGACCCGGCTCGCGGCGCTGCGCTACCTCAACGTCGCCGACAACCGGCTCGACGCGCTGCCCGAGAGCATCGGCGCCATGGCGCGCCTGCGCGAGCTGCGCGTCCAGGGCAACCGCCTGCCCGGCCTGCCCGCGTCGCTCGGGCGCCTCGCCGAGCTGCGCGAGCTGCACCTGACCGGCAACCGCATCACCTCGCTGCCCGAGGCGGTCGGATCGCTGCGCGAGCTGCGCCACCTCGACCTGCGCGCCAACGCGCTGCACGAGCTACCCGAGTCGGTCGGAATGCTGCGCGAGCTGCGCCACCTCGACCTGCGCGCCAACGCGCTGCGCGAGCTGCCCGACGTGCTGGCCACGTTGCCGCGCCTGGAGAAGCTCGACCTGCGCTGGAACCGCGGCCTTCGCCTGCCCGGCTGGCTCGCGGATCTCGAGGCGCGCGGCTGCACGGTGCTGTCCTAGCGCGCCGCGTGCTCCTCGAGCGGCGCGGCGGCCTCGTCTTCGCGCACCGACTTGGCGGCTTCGGGCGACGAGCGGGGCGGCGAGGTCATGACCGCGCGCGCCGCGTCGAGCGGGTTGCGCGAGCGCGCCTCGGTCAGGCCTTTCTCGTCGGTGAGATCGAGGTGCAGCGGGGTCAGCGAGATCCAGTTCTGCTCCAGCGCCCAGCGGTCGGTCCCCTCTTCCGCGCCCGACAGCGGCTTGACCGTGAACCAGTAGAGCTCGCGGCCCATGGGATCCTGCGTGGGGACGATGCGGCCGTCGTATTGCCGGACCGACACGCGGGTCCACAGCAGCCCGCGCGGCTCGCGCGGGAAGTTCACGTTGAGCAGGCGCAGCGACGAGTCGCCCACGATGAGCTGGAGCACGCGGCGGATCCATGGCTTGAAGGGAGCGAAGTCGGGATCGGCCGTCGCGGGGGCGCTGAGCGCGATGCCGCGCAGGCCGAGCATGCTGGCCTGCTTGGCCGCGGCGAGCGTGCCCGAGTGCCAGATCGAGCTGCCCAGGTTGAGCCCGAAGTTGAGCCCGGAGAGCACCAGATCCACGTGGCCCCAGAGATAGGCGCCCAGCGCCACGCAGTCGGCGGGCGTGCCATCGACGCGATAGGCGGTCAGCTCGCCGATCTTGGTCTGGCGGTAGGAGAGTGGCCGCGACGCGGTGATCGCGTGCCCCGTCGACGACCGCTCGACGTCCGGCGCGACCACGCGCACCTCGCCGAAGTCCGACGCCACGTCGGCCAGCGCCGCGATGCCCGGGCTGTAGATGCCATCGTCGTTGGAGACCAGGATGCGCATCCACCTACGCGAAGCAACGCGGATGCCAGCCGCCGAATCGCTGGTCAGCCACTCGGCGACGGCACGTGACTTGAAGGCGGTCAGACCGTGAAGATCTCGCTGGTCCACAATGCCAACGCGGGCAGCGCGGGCACGGCTGCCGAGCTGCGCCGCGAGATCGAGGACAGCGGGCACGAGATCGTCGCGACCATGGGCCCGGCGGCAGACGTGCTGCGCTCGCTCGACCCGGCCACCCAGCTCGTGGTCGTGGCCGGCGGCGACGGCACGGTCAAGAGCGTGGCCACGCAGCTGGCCGGACATCACATCCCGCTCGCGATCCTGCCGCTCGGCACCGCCAACAACATCGCCACCAGCATGGGCATCGAGGGCACGACCGAGGAGCTCATCGCCAGCTGGCAGACCGGCCGCCGCTTCCCCGTCGACCTGGGCGTGGCCCACGGACCCTGGCCGAAGCGGCATTTCATCGAGTCCATCGGCGCGGGCCTGGTGGCACACGGCATCGTGGTCATGGACAGCGAGGCGCCCCACGACGTGGCCACCACCGACGATCTGATCGCCAAGGCGCTGCGTCGCTTCCACGAGACCCTGGGTAAGCTCGAACCGCGTCGCTGTCGCCTCACCCTCGACGGCAAGAGCCACGAAGAGGACCTGCTCCTGCTCGAGGTGCTCAACATCCGCGCCGTCGGACCGAGCCTGCGCCTGTCGCCGGTGGCCCACCCGGGCGACGGCTACTTCGACGTCGTCACCGCCGGCGAGGCGGACCGCCGCGATCTCGAGCGCTACCTGGACGCGCGCCTCGAGTCGCGCCCGGCCGAGCTGCAGCTACCCATTCGACGCGCACGGTCGGTCGAGCTGGTCGGCTGGGACAGCGTCCATGTCGACGACACCATCCACACCGACCTGGACGGTATGCCACTTTTTCTGTCCGTCGATCGAGCCGCGGTGGAGATCGTCAAGCGGGCGTGAACGCCACGCCTGTGCGGCAGCGCACGTGCGCCGCGCGCCGCCACCGCCTACCGCTTCTTCCGCCCGCCCCCGCCCGCGGCCACGCCGTCCGAGCCGCCCTCGCGCTTGGCCAGGTACTCCTCGTACGTGCCGCGGAAATCCACCACGCCGCCCGGCTCGAACACGAACAGCCGGGTCGCGAACGACTCGATCAGGTCGCGGTCGTGCGTCACCACGAAGGCGGTGCCCTCGTACTTCTGCAGCGCGTCGCCCAGCGCGACGATGGACTCGAGGTCCAGGTGGTTGGTCGGCTCGTCGAGGACGAGCACGTTGTCCTTGGTCAGCATGAGCTTGGCGAAGAGCATGCGCACGCCCTCGCCGCCCGAGAGCACCGCCGTGGACTTGAGCCCCTCTTCGCCCTTGAACAGCATCTTGCCCAGCAGGCCACGGATGTCCTGCAGGTACGCGCTGGTGTCGAAGCCGTGCAGCCACTTGTCGATGGTGGTGTCCTTGGGAATCGACTCGCCGTGGTCCTGCGCGATGTAGCCGATCGACACGTCCTTGCCCCAGGTGATGGTGCCCGCGTCGGGCTTGATCTCGCCCACCAGCATGCGGCACAGGGTCGTCTTGCCGACCGCGTTGCCGCCCACGATGGCGACCTTCTCGCCCTTGGTGATCAGGGGAGCGAAGTTCTTGCACACGGTCACGCCGGCCTCGGGCCAGCGCTTGCTCAGGCCTTCCACCGTCAGCGTCTGCTTGCCAGACGGCTTCTTGACCAGCACCTGGATGAACGGACGCTCGATGTTCGACTTCTTGAGATCCGCCACCTGCAGCTTCTCGATCTGCTTCTTGCGGCTCTGCACCTGCGAGGCGCGCGTGCCCGCGCCGAAGCGCGCCACGAAGTCCTGCAGCTGCTCGATCTTCTTGTGCCGGTCGGCGTTCTCGGCCTCGACGCGGCCGCGCACCTGGCTCTTGGCCTCGACCATGTCGTCGTAGCCGCCGGTGTAGACGATGATGGTGTTGTAGTCGATGTCGGCGATGTGCGTGCAGATGGCGTTGAGGAAGTGGCGATCGTGCGAGATGGTGATCAGCACGCCCTGGTAATCACACAGGAAGCCTTCCAGCCAGCGGATCGAGTCGAGGTCCAGGTTGTTGGTCGGCTCGTCGAGCAGCAGCACCTCGGGCTTGCCGAACAGCGCCTGCGCCAGCAGCACGCGCAGCTTGAGGCCGCCGGCCAGCTCGCGCATGGTGCCCTCGTGGCTGGCGCTGGGGAGGCCCAGACCGGCGAGCAGCGCGCCCGCGTCTGACTCGGCGCTGTAGCCGTCTTCCTCGCCGATGATCATCTCCAGCTCGCCCAGGCGATGGCCCTGGTCATCGGTGATCTCGGGCAGGGCCAGGAGCTGCTCCTTCTCGGTCATGACCGCCCACAGCTTCTTGGCGCCGCGCATGACCACGTCGAGCACGCGCACGTCCTCGTAGGCGAACTGGTCCTGGCGCAGGACCGAGGTCTTGGCCGGGCGCGCCACGCTGCCACCGGTCTCCGCCTCGATGTCGCCGGCGAGGATCTTCATGAACGTCGACTTGCCCGCGCCGTTCGGCCCGGTCAGGCCGTAACGCTTGCCGGGCGTGAAGTTGACGGTGACGTCCTCGAAGAGCTTCTTGGCGCCGTACGACTTTGTGACGTTTGAGACCTGCAGGTTCGACATCATGAAGAGGCGTCATATAGCCTCGACTGAGCCTGCGAGCAAGCGGCGTCCGCCCCGGCTACGGGCAGCTGGACTCCACCCCGACCACCGCCGCGGTCGGTTCGGGGCTGGCGGTGCGACGAATGCGTACATCGTCCAGCCACAGGACGCCGGTGACACAGTCGCCCGCACCCAGCTCCAGCTCGAGCGTGCCGAGCGCCAGCTGCGCCAGGGGCAAGGCGACGCTGGTCCACAGTCCCACCGCCGTGCAGCTCTGACCGGAGCACTGGGCCAGGCGCCGGCTGAGCAGCTCGACGCCGTCGCCGCGGACGTGCAGGTCGGAGCTCGCGGAGGTGTTGAACTGGAACGCGAGCACGGCGGCACGCGCCTCGAGCTCGAGGCTGTAGTCGCCCGCGGGCAGACCCTCGCTGCGCCGCATGCCCACTGCCAGGCCGTCGAAGGGCGGCGTGAAGCAGGCCGCCTTGCCGCGCAGCTCCAGGCTGTAGGCGGGCGAGACCGCGTCGGCGGTGCTGGCGGTCTGCGCGAACGCGCCGTCGCCGGCGTCCTGGTTGCGCTGGTAGGCGGTCCAGCCGGCGGTGTTGCCGTCGTCGAAGGCGTCGAAGAGCAGGAAGACCGCGCTGCCGTCGGATGTGGAGGTGGCCGCGGCGTCGCCGTAGGTCATGGCCAGCCGGGTGGATCCCGCCGGCAGGTGCCCGACGCGCAGCCAGAAGGAGGTCGCGTTCGTGCCGCAGCCCGACTGCAGCCAGTGCGGCAGCCTGGCCTGCGTGATCGCGTCCACGAACGCGACGTCGGCGCAGGTGGCCATCATCTTTCCCGCCGCGACCAGGCCGGAGGTGTCGACGACCACGTGGACCTGGTAGTCGTCGAGCGCCGCGGGGCCGTCGTTGCTGACGATCACCGGGCGTGAGTAGGCCGCGCCCGGGCTGCACGCCGGCAGCACCGCCGCGTCGTCGCCGGGCGTGCTGGCGTCGCCCGCGTCGCCGAGCGGGTCGCCGAGCGCGTCGTAGCCGAGCCGGCCGCAGCCGACGAGGGCCAGGCAGACCGTCGCTGCCAGCGTGCTGCCATGTGCGGTCGGGAGGCCCACCAACCTTCCATTTTAGCAGTTTCACCTCGTGCACTTCACGCGCACTTCATGGTGCGCTTCGGGTAACCCGGGCGCGCACCAGGTGCGACGGTTGCGGGGTCGAGCCTGTCGACTGGCTTACGTGGGCTACTGGATCCGTGGTGCGCACTTCGTACAGTGTCCGGGGCGAGCTGCGGCACACGCTTGCACAGTGCAGCGGAAGCTCTTTGATTCTGCGACGTTGGCTGGTGGGTGCGGTGGCACGCCACGTGCTCATCCGGATCGCGCGTGGCAGTCATGAAGCGACCAACCTTGCCTCTTGCGGCGCTCGCGCGCTGGCGCTCCAGCAACCGTCCCGTCGTCAGGCTGAGACGCCAGGGCATGGTCGGCCGCATGGTCGGCAACTTCCTCATCGAGCGCCAGCTCGGCGAGGGCGGCATGGGCAGCGTCTACGTGGCGCTCCATCCCACCCTCGGCCTGCGCGCCGCGGTCAAAGTGCTGCACGCGCCGCTGTCGCTGCACCGCCAGCACGTCGACCGCTTCGTCGACGAGGCGCGCTCGGCCGCCGCGGTGGGACATCCCGGCCTGGTGCGCGTGTTCGACTTCGGCACGCTGCCCGACGGCCGCTGCTACTCGATGATGGAGTACCTCGAGGGCGAGGATCTCGAGCGCACGCTGCGCAAGCAGCGCCGGCTCGAGCCCATGCGCGTGGCCGAGATCGGGCGCCAGATCGCCGACGCCTTGGCCGCCGCGCACCAGGCGGGCATCATCCACCGCGACATCAAGCCCGCCAACCTGTTCTCGACCCGCGGCGCCGACGGCAGCGAGCAGATCAAGATCCTCGACTTCGGCATCGCCAAGCTGCTCACGCCCTGCGTGCAGAGCTCGCGCACCGGCATCGGCCAGGTCATCGGCACGCCCCAGTACCTGTCGCCCGAGCAGGCCTACGGCGTCGACGACGTCGACGGCCGCGCCGACGTCTACTGCTTCGGCGTCGTGCTCTACGAGCTGCTCACCGGCCGGGTGCCCTTCGAGTACACGCAGGCGCTGCGGGTGATGAAGGCGCACGCGCACGATCGGCCCCAGCCGGTCGGCGAGCTGGCGCCCGACGTCCCGGCCACCCTGGCCGCCATCGTCATGAAGTGTCTGCGCAAGCAGCGACGCGCGCGCTTCCAGAGCATGACCGAGCTGCGCGACGCGCTGGCCGGCTTCATCGAGATCAGCAAGCGACCAGCGCCGCCCCCGCGGCTGCCGCTGGTTCCGGGGCGCGTGATGCTGCTGGTCGCGACGCTGGCCGCGCTCGCGCTCGGCATGGCCTCGGGAGTCGCGCAAGCCGCGTCGTCGCTGGGCTGACGCCGCTACTCCTTGAGCAGCTTCTCGATGCGCCGGTCGGGCACCAGCCACATGAGCGCCACGAACACGTAGATGGCACCCGCGGTCCAGCGCTGCACGAAGGCGAGCGGGATGGCCACCATGTACAGCAGCGCCGAGAGCTTGCCCTTGACGTCGCCGTGCACCGCCGCGCGCAGGCGCGAGTCGGGTCCCTGGTCGGCGATGATGGTCGCCTGCAGCACGATGTAGGCCACGCCCGAGGCCAGCAGGACCACGCCGTACATGGCCGTGGGCAGCGAGGCGAAGTTGTTCTCGCCCATCCAGCCGGTCGTCCACGGCACCAGCGACAGCCAGAAGAGCAGGTGCAGGTTGGCCCACAGGATCTTGCCGTTGATGCGCGTGACCGTGTGCAGCATGTGGTGGTGGTTGTTCCAGTAGATGCCCAGGTGCACGAAGCTCAGCACGTAGGTGCCGAAGACGGGCGCCCGCTCACGTAGCGCGACGAACGTGGTGTCGTGAGGGACCTTGAGCTCCAGCACCATGATGGTGATGAGGATCGCGATCACTCCGTCACTGAATGCTTCCAGACGTGCCTTGGTCATGAGCGGCGCGAGGATGCCACGGCAGCCCGGCCGCGTGCGACACGTGTGTCGATACGTGGCGGTGACGAGGAGCACGCGCCGCGCTGCAGATTCGCTGAGTTACATCTCCCTTGTGGCATGGTGCGCCGCTTGCAAACCGGCAGCGTGGTCCGCGCAACGCAAGGGGGAGACCGAGATGAAGACTCGATTCGTGAAGGCGAAGTTCCCGATCCGTGGCCTGCTGCTGGCGGCGCTCGCCGTGGCGCCCGCGTGCGGCGACGAGCTGGGTGACGGCACCAGCGCCATCGATCCCACCGACCGCGTCGAGGTGGCCATCAGCACCACCGCGACCATCCCGCCCGACGGACAGTGCACGCACATCGTGGCCACGCGTCTGGCCGACTTCCAGGTCTCCGAGTACAAGGGTCCGCTCGCCGGCGCGGTGCTGGCCGCGCGCAAGGGTGACAATCGCGTCACCGCCACCGCCTACGCGCCGCCCTGCAGCGCCGAGCCGGCCCCGCCGCCGTGGAAGGCCGACGATCAGATCGTCACCTTCGCGGCCGGACAGAACACGCTGCGCCTCGCCTTCCATCCGTCGGTGAGCGTGGGCATCGATCCGACCTTCGACCAGGACGGTGCGCTGCTGGTGCGCGAGGACACGCGCGTGCGCACCGGCCGCAACGGCGAGGACGCCGCCGGGCCCAACTACTCGCTCGACGGCTGGGAGGTCAAGGCCATCAGCGTGCCGGGCGCGAGCCCGCCCGGGCTGCCCGGCGAGAGCACGCTGTTCTCGACCCAGGGCAAGGGCAACCTGCCCTACACGCCGCGCGGTCTGGCCGTGACGCCCGCGGGCGAGTTCGTCTTCCAGCTGGCCGAGGTCGACGCGCCGCTGCGGGTCTTCAGCGGCGCGGGTGATTTCCTGGCCAGCTGGCCGGTGGTCGCGCCCGCGGGCATGATCCACTGGGACAACACCGACGGCATCGACAGCGTCGACGCCACCCACCTGGTACGCACGGGCTGGCTGAACACCGCCATCGGCTGCGACGCGGCGGGCGCGCACTGCGTGCAGGCGGGCCTCGACCTCCTCGAGCGCAAGACGGCTGCCGACGGCAGCACCTACGTCGAGGTGGTGCGGCAGATCCCGCTGCCCGAGCGGCCCGACCTGCAGCTCAACCGCGAGTACCCGGTCGGCGTGACCGCCCTGTCGGGCGGGCGCTTCGCCGTCACCACCCTGCCGGGCGAAGGCAACCGCCTGCTCGTGCTCGACGCCAGCGGTACCTTCCTGGGTGCGGTCGACGTGGCCGGCGCGGGCGCCGAGGGGCTGTTCGTCGCCGCCGACGGACGCCTGGGCGTGCTCGACTACGACGGCCACCTGAGCATGTACGACCCGGCCGGCCTGAGCCCGGTGCCGCTGGCGCAGGCGAGCTTCAGCGAGGGCGTCGACTTCTCGCTGCCCACGGCGCTGGCGTGGAGCGACACCGCGGGCCAGTTCGTCGCCCTGAGCGGCACGCGCGTGGTGCTGGCGACGCCCACGTTCGGCGCGCTCACGGCGCTCGCGATCGACCTGTCCGCGTTCGTCAGCCCGAGCGGCATGGACGTCAAGCCCGACTCCAACCAGATCGCGGTCATCGACCGCATCCCGCCCGTCGACGCCACCACCGGCACGCGCCAGCCGGTGGCCGCGCTCTTCGACCTGGCCAGCGGGGCGCGCACGGGTCAGGTGGTGCTGGCCGGCGTGCCCCTGCCGGTGCGTCCGCGCTCGCTCGCCTACCTGACCTCGCGCGCACAGTTCGTGACCCACTACCGCCGTCCCGGCGGCGTCGCCGACGCCGCGCTCGACGCGGTCGCCTTCCTGCACCACCAGGACGGTTCGCTGGCCGGCACGATCGATCTCACGCCCTTCGGCTTCGTGCGCATCGACGCGGTCAACTACCTGCGCGCCAGCGACGAGCTGCTCTTCCTGGCCGTCGACGCCACGCGCGTGAGCCGGCTGGTCGTCTGCGACGCTTCGGGGCACCCGCGCCGCTCGTACCGTGCCGACGCGCTGGCCGGCGTGGTCGACTTCGCGCAGGGGTCGGCGGGCGAGATCGCCGCGTTCATCCAGCAGCCGAGCGAGATCGTCCGCATCGTCCTGCCGTAGGACGCGCGTGGCAGACGGCCGCAGGCCGGGCGGGCACGCGGCTTGCTCCGCCAAGGAGCATGCGTGTCTTGCGATGGCTGCTCTTCTGCCTCGCCGGCTCGGTCGTCGGCGCAGGCGTCCTGGCCTGCGCCGGGGACGATCCATCGTTCCCCGCGGGCGCACCGCCGCGGCCCACGCCTACCGGCGGCACCTTGCCCGGCGCGGGCGCAAGCGGCGACGGCGGCGCGCCCGGCGCTGACGCGGCCATCACCTCGCCGCCCGACGGTGGCGGAGGCGGACCCGGCGACGGCGGCGGCGGCATGCTGGGCGACGGCGGCACCCTGGGCGACGGTGGCCTGGGCGGACCCAGCGACGCGGGTGGAACGGGCGGCTCGGGTTAGCGACCGGCGCCAGGCTCGCGCCATGTGAGATTTCCGCCTCGTGAGGCGCGCCGGCCGGGCGAGACTGCCGGCATGCGAATGCTCGTGCTCTCCTCTGCCGTGGCTCTCGGCCTGTGCGCGTGCGCGCACCCGGCCGGCCCGGCACCGCCCGTGGCCGCGCCGCCGCCCGCGACCTCGCCCGCCTGCAGCGCGCCCGAGTTCCGCCAGCTCGACTTCTGGCTGGGCCAGTGGGACGTCGTGCTGCACGCGCGCAAGGCGCCCGAGATCGACGAATGGGACGAGGCGCACGGCACGCAGCGCATCGAGTCGATCCTGAGCCGCTGCGCCATCGCGGAGAGCTTCGCCGCCGACGGGCCAGGCGGTGCGTGGGCGGGGCGCAGCTACTCCAGCTGGCAGCCGCAGGCGGGCAAGTGGCGCCAGACCTGGGTCGACGATCAGGGCAGCTACCTCGCCTTCGTGGGCGGCCTCGAGCACGGCGTGATGACGCTCTACGGCGAGAAGCGTCTCCTGCCCGACGGCACCGAGGTGCAGATGCGCATGCTCTGGCTCGACGTCACGCCCCGGTCGCTGCACTGGGAGTGGCAGCGCAGCACCGACGCAGGCCAGACCTGGATGCCCATGCTGAAGATCGACTACCGCAGACGCGCCGAGGCGGCGCCGCGCTGACGTCGCCGGCGCTGGTGCACGTGTGGTATCAAGCCGGCATGGCACCCGTGGCGAGCTTCTCCATCGACATCGACGCGCCCATCGCGACCGTCTGGCAGGCGATGGTCGAGCTCCAGCGCTACCACGAGTGGAACCCGTTCATCGTCGGCGTCGAGACCGCCGACGCGATCGCGCACGTGGGCACGCGCATGCTCCTCGACGTGCGCTGGGGTCGCGGCGGCGGCACACGCTCGCCCGAGATGGTCTCGCGCCTGGATGCGCCCGCGCCTGCCCCGGGCGGCGGGATGCACGCGCAGCTCGACTACGTCTACCTGGGCCTGCCGGCGCGCCTGGGCCTCGTCCGCGGCACGCGCGTGCAGACGGTCGCGCAGACGGCGGGCGGCCCGACCCGCTACGAGACGCGCGAGCAGTTCAGCGGCCTCATGGCCGCCGGTGTGCCCCTGCGCAAGGTCCAGGATGGCTTCGAGCGCCACGGGCGCGCGCTCAAGCAGCGGGCAGAGTCGATGGCACGCGCCGCGGGTGGCCGCGCGGCCGGCTGAGCGCTGCCCGCCCGACCGACGCCGAAAAGCGCGGCCCGAAGATCGGCGCACGCGCCGGTCCTCGGGTCGCTTCATCAACCAGCTGACGAGGGCTAGGTGTCCTCGTCTTCGTCGCTCTGGTTGGGCTTGCGGTTCGGGTTCGGGTTGGGATTGTTGCCGGGCTGACCCATGTCGCCCTGGCGCTGGCTGCCCTGCTTCTGCGGGTCGCCCTGCTGCCCCTGGCCGCTCTTCTGGTTGCCCTGCTGCTGCTGGCCACCCTGCTGGCCCTGATTCCTGCGTTCGTTCTCGTTATTGGGCATCTGTCACCTCCGCTGCCGGGATTTGCAACCGATGCGCCAGCAGACAGGCATTCTGGTTTCGTAGTGATTTCGAGTCGTCGTTCGTGGCGACAGCGCACATCGGGCTGACCAGGCACGCGCGCCACGGTCAGTGCGAGCTGTGCGGCGGTGGCGCGGTGCGCGGACGGCGCGGGCGCGGCGGCGGGGGCGGCGTGGTGTAGAGGTAATTGATCTCGGCCGAATAGCGAGCTGCGATACGCTCGCGACGCAACTCGAGTGCGGCAGTCAAGAGGCCATTCTCGACGCTGAACTCCTCGCCGATCACGGCGAAGCGGCGCGGCACGACGTGACGCGGGAAGCCTTCCAGCCGCTCACGCATCTGCTCGGCCAGCAGCAGCACGACCGCCTGATCGCTGGCCGGATCGGCGAGCGGCACGCCCAGGCGCTGCGCCAGCCCGGCGACGGCGTCGACGTCGGGGACCACGAGCGCGACGTTGTGGCGGTGGCCCTGGCCGTAGACCATGACGTCGCGCACGTAGGGCGACAGCTTGATGGCCTCCTCGACGGGCGCCGGCACCACCGACTGTCCGGTCGACAGCTGGTACTCGTCGCGCTCGGGCGACACCATGAGGTGGCCCTCGTCGTCGATGGGACCGACCGCGTCGACGCCGACCACGGCCACGCCCATGGCCTGCAGCACGCCGGCCACCTCGTGGCACAGCCCGCCCGCGCACAGCACGCTGCTGAGCCGACCGCCCAGCTGGTCGCGCACGCGCGCAAAGATGAGCTCCTCGTCGAGGAACAGCTCCAGCTGATCGATGAGCCCGACCGGCTCGCCGGCGGTCTTGCGGGCCGCCGCGGCCAGGCCGTCGTGGAACATGCGCTGCAGGAGCGGTGGCTGCTGCCAGACGTCCTGGATGACCACGTGGTAGATGTGGCGCAAGAGCGCCGGCCCGGCGACCAGGCGCGTGGGGCGCACGTCGGCGATCTCGGCCAGCAGACGCGCCGGATCGCCCGGGATCGCCACCGCCACGCCCGAGCCCAGACCATGGTGCAGGTCGGCGAGCCGGCCGAGCACGTGCGCCCACGGCACCGAGGCCACGCAGCGCACATCCTGCTCGTCGGGGTCGATGGGCAGTAGCTCCTGCAGCGCGCGCACGTTGGCGATGAGGCGCGCGTGGCTGAGATGCAGCGGCCCGGCGCCATCGTGGCTGTAGACCAGCTCGGCGAGCGTATCGGGTGCCGGCTCGAGGGCCGGGCCTGCCAGGCTCGCGCCGCGCGCGCACAGGGTCACGAAGCTCCGCACGTCCTCGGCCGGCACGTCGATGCCCACGATGTGCTCGAGCGCGGGCAGATCCTCGCGCATGACCTCGAGCGCGTCGACGACATCGGCGCGGCCGGCGATCACCACGCGGGCATGGCTGTCGGCCAGGATGGCCTTCCACTCGGCGGGCGCAGCCGCCTCGGCGATGGGCACCAGCACCGCGCCCAGGCCGAAGCAGGCGTAACAGGCAGCGGGCCACTCGATCCGGTTGTCCGAGACGATGGCGACGCGATCCTGGAAGCCCACGCCGAGCTGGCGCAGGCCGCCGCGCACGGTATCGATCTGTTGCTCGAGATCCGCGTAGGTGAGCCAGATCCAGCCACGCTCGGTCCGACGCCCCAGCGCGGGTCGCTGGGCGTACTCGTCACACGCTCGTGCGTACAGCTCGACGAGCGACCTGGCCGGCATCGTCATGTCGTTTTCGGGTGCAAGCCACGGGCCGCAGCGCGCCCGTCACGCACGAGTGTGCTCAGGGCGCACGCTTCGCAGGTACCGAGGGTCGGATTTTCCCAGGGGGAACGTTCGCGCCGCGCTGGTCGGCGACTTGCAGAGCATCGAGGCATGCGCTGGGACCGTTCGCACCGGAGTGACTACGTCGATGATCGTCGCGGCGAGGGCGGCGGCGGCCCCAACCTGTCCGGCCTGGGGATGCTGCTGCCGCTGGTCGGCCGCTTCGGCTGGAAGGGCATCGTGGTGGCCGGCGTGATCTTCCTGATCCTGCGCGGCACCGGCACCTGCGCGTCTTCGGGCGACGGCGGACCCGAGCGCGGCCGCCTGGCCGGCAGCTACGCACCCGGCAGCCAGAATGCCGCCGAGGACGAGCTGGCCCACTTCGTCGGCTTCGTCTTCGACGACGCGCAGGAGACCTGGAAGCGGCAGTTCGCGCGGGTCGGCGACACCTACCAGCCCGCGCGCCTGGTCCTGTTCACCGACGCCGTCTCCACCGGCTGCGGCCGCGCGCCCGCCGAGGTCGGCCCGTTCTACTGCCCGAACGACGAGCACGTGTACATCGATCTGTCCTTCTACCGCGAGCTACGCCAGCGCTTCGGCGCCGCCGGCGACTTCGCCCAGGCCTACGTGATCGCGCACGAACTCGGTCACCACGTCGAGCAGCAGCGCCACGTGCGCGCGCCCGAGAGCGCGGGCGACTCGGTCGCCTACGAGCTCCTCGCCGACTGCCTCGCCGGCGTGTGGGCCAAGGACGCCGAGCAGCGCAACCTGCTCGAGACCGGCGACCTCGAGGAGGCCCTCAACGCCGCCTCCGCCATCGGCGACGACCGCATCCAGCGCCAGGCCACCGGCACCGTCCGCCCCGAGACCTTCACGCACGGCTCCTCGCAGGAGCGCCGTCAGGCATTCCAGCACGGCTTCGTGAACGGGGGGAAGGAGAGCTGCGGAGTGTTCGATCGCCGCTAGGGAATGTTCGTGCCCGGGTCGGCCGCGGTCACGGCCCACTGGAAGTTGTCGACGACGGCGAGCGAGTCGAACGAATGGTCGCTCGTATCCCAGATGGCGATGCGCAAGGTGATGATCTCGCCGCCCTTGACGTTGCCACTGGTGAGCAGCCAGCCGGTGCCACCGCCGACCAAGCTATTGGCGTCGCAGGACCCTGGTTTCGCCTCATCGAAGCCGGTACCCGCGAGCTCGGTCGTCGACTGGCACGTGGTGCTCATACCCAGCGGACCACCACCGAAATTGCTGCACCCGAGTATTCCGTTGATGCACTGGTTGAAGAGGCCCGTGTTGTCCTTGACCAGGTTCACACCGACCGGGTACTTCATCATGTTGGGCGCCGTGTAAGTCGCCAGGTTCTTGTCGCTCGGATTGGCTGGCATCCCGTTCCACATGGAGTCGAGGAGCACGACGAAGAAATCATTGAACGGGGTGCATACCCATTCCGGGTATTCAGAGCTGAAGAAGTTGCTCGAGAAGCTGAACGACTGCGCATTGGTGGGAACGCGGATGCGCAGGGTGAGCATCACCGGATCGTTGGCACCTGTCCCCTCGTTGGGAAGGGGGCA
>Ga0209515_10005317_pt1 | contig 16755 bp, 15 predicted proteins | sample Subgroupgradi54m_FD_187454 | JGI IMG/M metagenome (GOLD analysis project Ga0209515, IMG submission 187454) | Subsurface groundwater microbial communities from S. Glens Falls, New York, USA - GMW60B uncontaminated upgradient, 5.4 m (SPAdes)... ...
AAGTCCTGAACAGATCCTACGATTAGTATTTCTATGATAATTTAGAGTTAAATTTCTTCAAAAACATCTTTATCTTTTCTTTTGGAATCACTGCTCCACATGCCTTGTCATGCCCTCCACCAGATCCTCCAAGCTCAGTTGCTAGCTCATTAACAATTCTCCCAAGATGAATCTTACATGAACGAGAGCCCCTAATGGAAACAGCGTATATTCCATGGTCTTCTCTTAATTTGTAGGAAACACCTACATCTTTTCCTGACATGCCTAAAACAAAATTTACAACCATGCTTGCACCAGAGTCAGTAACTTCCATGAAAGCAAGATTTTTCATGGTCTTCATATTATCTTTAACTTTTTGGATTACACCTGAGATTTTTTCTGCCTGTATTCGAGCAAATTCAAATGCGTTTGGAATATCATGTGGATATTTTGATTCGCTTAGTTCATCTACAAGATAAAGTAGGTACTCACTGTCTTTTTGATGGCTTACTATGGTAAATGTAAGAACTGTAGACTCGAGCAAGACAAACTGTCTATCAAATTTCTGAAGAAGCTTAGAACCAAACGGCCTATCTTCCATATAGTCTGTGACTGCAGAACAAGCAGCTATGAAAGCACCATGATCTTTCAACTTTTTCTTGAAAGCCTCATACACCTGCACCGTTGTACATTCATTGGTATTATGAATCAGTTTGACTTTGAGCAACTTGATTTTCTTTTTTATGTTCTCCTCTAGATCATGATGATCAATATAGGTAATTGAGACTCTTTTTTTTCTAAGTGCAGTTAATAATTCTACAAATTGGTCTTGGTTAGTTTTACTCAAGCCCAAGTCACAAATGTACAATGTTTTCAAGGATTCATTGTTTTTTAGTTGTTCAAGCTCTTTCATAAGGCCAGGATAATCAACCAGTTTTGTCTCTCCACCAAATGCTTGCCTAATAAGTGAAGCAGCACCTATACCGTCTGCATCCTCTTTGTGAGAAACACACACTATAGTTCTTGCCATAGAATTATCAACGTAGAGCGACCCTCATTTAAACTAAAAATATTCAAACAGTTTTCTTTTCATTCATGAAAATTTTAAATCTTGATACAAGATTTTGATGTCCGGCAACGTCTTGTAAGACCACGCAATACATATCATAAAATGTAATTCCAAGCAATCTTGCTTCCATGTCAAGCTGAGATATTTCTTCAAGAACTGCTGGTTCCTTTGAAACTAAAACAAATTCGTCAACCAATTTTATGAAATTATCTTCCATTTCAGTCATTTCCTTCATTTTTTGAAAATTTACGCTATATGGTACAAAGTTGTCATATTAGACAAAGTGCTTAATTTTTGGCTGCTATGTTGTATGTGACTTTTCTTAAGGACAAGTACATTTTAGTGAATTTGCCTTAAGATATGACATTGTTTCCTGATGCCAGCAAGGTAAAAAAAGCACTTGTTAGTCTTGCAATAGAAGAATCATTACTGGAAATAGGAGGCGGTAAATTGTTACATGAGGTTTTTAGATTGTTATATGAGAAATTTCATTGTTATCTACCTGATTGCTATGATCACCCGGAGTATCTAAGGGGCATATTTACTGATCTTGATAGTGGAACCTGTGACGTTTTCTTAGAATCTCTCAATGAGAAATTAGAGGAATTTGCTTACCAGAAACCAATTGGCGAATTTTTGGTAAAAATAAGCAAAATAAAATGTAAAGTAGATTAAGAAATTTTTCACATGTTTGGCTTTCCAAATATGTTCTTAATTGGTATTTAGTTACTACACCCCAAGTTGATTAGTATGGTATAATTTTAATACACATTTTTTGCATTAATGTTGTGCAAACAAAAAACATAGGTCTTCGAAATATTGAGGTAGCTGATACCAAAATCTCTGCAATAGATGGGATAAACGGCAAGTTAATTTACAGAGGATATGATATTTTGGACCTAGTTAAAAAATCTACCTATGAGGAAACTGCGTGCATGCTTCTTAATGATGACCTTCCATCAAAAACTGTACTTTCTGAATTTAATGACAAACTCCTTGCTTCTCGTACCGTCCCAGATGGTCTAGAAAAAATCCTAAAGGATATACCCAAAACAGCAAATCCTATGGATGTTCTACAATCCTCTGTTGCATCACTTGCAGCATATGATAATGAAAAATTAGATGATAGACCTACAAATTACAACAGAGCAATTAATCTTATTTCCAAACTCCCAATAATCGTAGCATGCTGGGACAGAATTCGTAATGGAAAGGAACCCATACTGCCATCAAAAGATCTTGGTCATGCTGCTAACTTTCTTTACATGCTTACGGGAAACGTACCTGATGCCGAATTTGCCAGAATTTTTGATATTTGTTTAATTTTGCATGCTGAACATAGTTTTAATGCTTCAACATTTGCTGCAAGAGAAGTCTCCTCTACTCGTGCTCACATGTATGCTGCTGTTAGTGCCGCTATTGGAGCACTAAGTGGCGAACTTCACGGTGGTGCCAATTTTCAGGTAATGAAGATGCTATTAGATATAAAGACAGAAGATAAGGTCGAGTCTTGGATTAAAGAAAGACTCGCAAAGGGTAAAAAAATAATGGGGATGGGACATGCAGTGTACAAGACCTTTGATCCACGAGCTGAGGTTCTTAGAGAGCTATCAAGAAGGTTATCTGAAAAAACATGTGAACCGTGGTACAAGATTACAAAAAAAGTAGAGGACACTACAGCAGAAGAAATGAAAAAGATCAAGGGGTCAGATATTTTTCCAAACGTAGATCTCTATAGTGCTTCCACTTATTATATGCTAAAAATTCCAATCGATTTGAACACACCAATTTTTGCAATCTCACGGGTTGCAGGATGGACAGCTCATATTATTGAAGAAAAATTTGCAGAAGCAGCACCAAAACCAATGCTTTACAGACCAAAAGCAGTCTATGTAGGAAAATATTGTGGGCCATCTGGATGTGAATACGTACCTCTGGAAAAAAGGCAGTAATTGTTCTCTGGTTTAACAAAAATGAAAATACCAATTGGCGTTTTTATTGTAATTGGAGTTTTAATTCTGAGTGTTTTTGTTGTTACCGAGTATATCTTTCCTAACATTATTTGCAAAGCAATTCACAGATCAGAAATCAAGACTGCTGCAGGGCAATATAATCCCGATTTGTTAAGTGATATTTGTTCTGGGATAACTAGAATGAATTAGTTTCTTGTAGTAAGCCACTCTTTTGCCTTGGTATCAATATCATATCTATGTAAGACATGAAATACCATCTCATAAAATGTAATACCACGCTTTTGTGCTTCAGTATCTAACCATCTGAGACCTTCTGCAAGCTCTGGGTCATACTCTGAAAACTCTACCAACTCATCTACCATATTGGTGAAAAAGGAGTTTGCCTCTTCTAGCACGCCATCAAGTTTTCATTTTTGTTATTCAGTTCTATATTCAAAATATATAGACAAATAACACCTTTTTGGTTGACATATGGAGCACGGGCTCTTTTGTTGGATAGTCAGACCAGATCAAAATCTCGCTACAAAGCTATTATCTAGTTAACAATATCCCAATATCCATAAGATTTGTGTGAGTTGGTCCAGTAAATATCAGGCCATTATACTTTTTAAAAAAATTGTATGAGTTATTATTTTTTAAAAATTTTTGAATATCACGAAATTGATTATTAGAACTTTCAATAATTGCTCCACTTGCATCCGTATTGCCATCCTTTCCATCAGTTCCACAAGATGCGATCATCACATCTTTCCCACTTTTTTGAATTTCATTTAACAGGTATAAGACTAATTCTTGGTTTCGGCCTCCTCTTCCATTTCCAACTACTTTTACTGTAACTTCACCTCCAAAAATAAGACAAGAGTGTTGTTTCATTGAAAAAAATTTCAATAATTTCTTTGAAACGACTCCCACACTACCAGAGAGGGATTGGACTATCTTTACTGTATATCCTAGTTTTTGTGCTCTTTCTTTCATTGCATTAAGACAATCATTGTTTGTGGCAATAATGTAATTTTTTATTTTAAAAAATTTTGGTGTTTCGGGTATTTTTCCGTGAATACCAAGTTTTAGTCTTTTTAAGATACTTTGCGGTGTATTTTTTTTAAGATTATATTTTGCTAGTATTTCATATGCATCTTTGAATGTTGTATCATCAAAGTATGTAGGAGCAGATGCAATATCTGACAAATCATCACCGACTACATCTGACATTACAAGTGATACCGCATCACATGAAAGATTTTCTACTAGTTTACCTCCCTTTATTTTAGAAAGATGCTTTCGAACACAGTTTATTTCCTGTATATTTGCACCAGATTTTAATAACAAGCTAGTAACAATTTTTTTGTCATAAAGTGATATGCTATCTGGCAATGAGAGAAGTGAAGATGCGCCACCAGATATTAAAAATATTATAAAATCAGATGGTTCTCTTTTTTTTAAAAATTCAATGATTTGGTTTCCAGCCTGAACACTTTGTTTATTTGGAATAGGATGACCAGCATAAAGGAATTTGAATTTTTTATTTGTGAATACAGATTTTGTCCCACTTGGAATTATAATAATTCCTCCATCGATTCGAGTGAGCAAAGAGACTTTTTTTGCCATAGAATCTGCTGCTTTACCAAATCCTACAACAAAAATTCGTGTATATTTTGAGAGTAAGAAAGTCTCTTTGCCTATTACAAGTTTGTTTCGTTTTACAATTTTTCCTAATGCGTCGTCTGGCAATGCAGCATTAAGCCCTGCTTCTATGATATACAATATGTCTTTTTTTCTAGAATTAGTTGCAAGATACTTGAAATTTTTTATTATCATAAATCTGAATGATTAACAAACTTATGACTATTGTATCTTATGTAGTAAAACACTTCATTCTTCATGATAAAAAGTAAGTATAATAATAATTGAAAATCTAACGTTAACATGAATGTTATTCGAATACCAAAAGTAATAAAATTCGGTAAAAATGCTCTTTCTGAAGCAGAATATCCAAAAAACGCACTAGTTGTAACTACTGCACCACCAGATGTTTCCTCAAAGTGGCTTGCGAAAATGAAGATAACAGATTATCTCTTATTTGATAAAGTAGAACCTGAACCGTCAATTGAAACAGTACAGAAAGTAATTTCTGAATATAAAACCAAGAACCTTTCTGCAATAATTGGACTTGGTGGTGGAAGTTCCCAAGATGTTGCAAAATATTCTGCATCTGAATTAAAAATTCCAAAAATTCTCATACCAACAACATTTGGAACTGGGAGTGAGATGACAACATATTGTGTTTTAAAATTTGAAGGAAAAAAGAAACTTTTACAAGACGAAAAATTCCTTGCAGACATGGCAATAGTTGATTCATACTTTTTAGAAGGAACACCTGAGGCAATTGTCAAAAACTCTGTATGCGATGCATGTGCACAAGCAACAGAGGGATATGATAGCAAAAAAGGCAACGAGTTTACACAAACCATGTGTAAAGCAGCGTTTGATGTGTTGTGTGATGCCATAATGAACAACAAGCCAGAAAACTATCCTTATGGTTCCATGTTATCAGGAATAGGTTTTGGAAATGCTTCAACTACTTTGGGGCACGCACTTTCTTATGTGTTCTCAAATGAGGGGATTCCTCACGGCTACTCACTTTCATCCTGTACCACTGTTGCACACAGGTTCAATAAATCAATATTTTATGAGCAATTCAAAGAAGTCATGGAGAAGCTAAAGTTTGACCGTCTTTCTTTGAAAACCCCAATTGATCAAGCTGCAGATATTGTTATGACAGACCGTGGTCATCTTGATCCAAATCCAATTCCTGTTACAAAAGAAGACGTGATGCATTTACTTCAAGATATCAAAGACGGCAAGCTGTAACAATTAGTCAATTTAGTAGTTTTTCTTTAATAAAAAATTCTAATTTTTTTACAATTTACTAAACTTAAATACCACATTTAGTTCACAATCATGTTATAGGGCTAGAAAAATGGTAAAGTTTGGAATCCAATTTGGATTAAATGTTGCACGGCTCGGTCTATCTGAGGATCAAATTCTTACTGCTTGTATTTTAGCAGATAGAACAGGATACAGCTCCATTTGGTATATGGATCATACAAACGTCCCACAATGGAATCATGCTATAGTAAACGATCCATGGGTTATGCTTTCTGCAATTTCTTCTGTTACAAACAAAGTAGAGCTTGGAACATGCGTTACTGATGCTGTGAGAAGACATCCATCAAATATTGCACTTGCAACAGTAACGTTGGATAGAGTTTCACATGGAAGAGGGACATTAGGAATTGGTGCAGGAGAAGCGCAAAACATCAAAGAGTTTAAGATACAATGGGACAAACCGGTAGGAAGATTTGCAGAACAACTTCAAGTGATAAAATTACTTTTTGAATCATCACCAGAACACAGGGTTAGCTTTGCAGGAGAATTTTATCAGCTATCAGAGGCATGCCTTCAAGCAAAAAGTGTTCGAAAACCACATCCGCCAATTTACATGGCAGCAGGTGCTCCAAAGACGCTTGCATTATGTGGCAAGTATGGAGATGGGTGGATCCCAATAGGCTATACTCCTGAACTATACGAAGTACATGCCAAAGCAATAAAAGATTCAATGAAAGAAAATGGCAGAGATGGAAAAGATTTCCAATACGCCGTAGACATTGATGTGTATTTTGCTGACGATGCAGAAGAAGCGTGGGTAAAAATGAAAAATGCAGTCAAAGTAAGTCTTTTCAAACCAGAGATATTAAAAGTTCACAACATAGAGGACATACAAGGTTTTGATTTTAAAAAATACTTTACTGAATATTCAATGTCAAATCAAGAATGGATTGTAAAGATGCGCGAAGCTGCACAAACAATTCCTGACAAAGTAGCACGTTCCTCAATAGGTATGGGCACTCCCGATGACATCATCCCCGTGTTTGAGAAATTCATGAAAGCAGGAGTAAATCACTTTATTGTCAGATTTTGGGGTTCTGGGTACTTTGGTGCATTAGACAAATTTGCATCTACAGTAATGCCGTACTTTAGGGAAATGGATAATCCTAGAAAATAGTTCAAATAATATAAGCTACAATTGCAGTTTTACCTTGTGAAATACTATATTCTTGTTCTTGCAGTATTTTTTTCATACTAGCTTGGCAGATGGACTTTGGGTTGGTAACTTTTTCATTGCACCAGTTGTTGGCATGGGTACAATTGTCTCATCTGTGATTGGTTTTTTGATTTTTATTTGGTATATGAAAAATAAGAAAAAACAAAAGCGCGTAAAAAAGTAATCAGAATCTTTAGATATATCTAAAGATGGTTTTTCTTTCCGAGTTTGGAATGTCTGAGACAAGAGCAAAGTTGTAAAGCGGATAAGATTTTTTATAATGTTTCATAAAACTCCACGCTACATCATGAGTTTTAAATTCCGTTCTCAGTCCTTCAACTCTTGATTGATTTCCAAATACATCATATGGTACAACAAAATAACGCTGTGGTCGTTTGTGTGGTTTTGCTTTTAGTACCCATGCTATGACAAAGATAAAGACAGACATCATAATTATTGCAGCACCAAATTCTTTGAAAAAGACCCAAACTGTTGATGGGATGGTAACTCCAAATAAAGTATAGACAAAATGTGAAAAAGCGATCACGGCACTTCCTGCAATTAAAAATGCCCTAAAATCTGAAAAAAGGTCTTTTATTGTCATGCCTAGTAATAGAATGTCCCCACATTTATCTATTAAAAAACTATATACAAAAATATCAACGCTAGTAATCAATTTCATGCAACTCTTAGGTAGACTTGAGATCAAATCAAAAGAAAAATTGATTGAATTTCTAAACCAACAGGAAACAGGAAGAATTTGCAGTATTGACAAAGAAGGATACCCGCAGATAATTCCAATGAACTTTGTTTATCATAATAATGCAGTATACATGCACTCTCACACAAAAGGCGAAAAACTTGAAAATATCAAGCAAAATAGCAAAGTCGGTTTTGAAGTAGACCAAAGCCTAGAGTTTCTTCCGTCATATTTTACACATCCCACAGATGCCTCACAGGCAGATACTCTTTACATAAGTGTTGTAATCAAGGGCACTGGTACCATTATTACTGACAGAAAAGAAAAAACTCTGGCTCTTAATGCATTAATGAAAAAATACCAGCCAGAAGGACATTATGAGGCCATAAAACCCGAGATGGAAGTTGTAGACGAGGTTGCAATAATCAAGGTAATTCCAATAACAATGCGTGGAAAATACAAAGTAGGTCAACACCTTGAGAAAAAATCTAGACTAGAATTGGCGCGCAAGATTTTAGAAAGAAACTCACGTACTGCGCATGATACACTCAAGATGATGGGCATTACACAAACAAAAAATGGCCTAGAGATATCAGAAGAGCCAAACTGGTAGTCATACTGAAAGTACATTGCTTTAAATTTCGTTTTTACTTATTGTCATGTTGTTAGAAAATCCAAGTTTTGAGCTTGTTTCAGAGTTTGAACCTACAGGTGACCAGCCTCAAGCAATAGACAAGCTAGTAGAAGACGTACGAAAGAAAAAAATTCAGACACTAATTGGTGTGACAGGAAGTGGCAAGACATTTACTGTTGCAAACGTCATTCAAAGAACAGGCAAAAACACACTTGTAATATCACATAACAAGACTTTGGCAGCTCAGCTTTATTCTGAGCTAAAACAATTTTTCCCAAAAAATAATGTCGGATATTTTGTTAGTTATTATGACTATTACCAGCCAGAAAGTTACATTCCACAAACTGATACCTATATAGAAAAAGACACTCAGATTAACGAAAAAATTGAAAAGCTACGACTAGAGGCAACTGCAATGCTTCTTTCAGGCGAGCCAACAATTATTGTTGCAACAGTATCATGCATCTATTCTCTTGGCTCACCGCGCGAATGGGAGTCAATGTCAATTGTTGTAGAAAAAGGAAAAGAGGCTGGGCGCTCTTCTCTCATAAAACAGCTAGTAAACGCCAGATATGAGCGAAATGATACAGAACTTGTCTCAGGAAGATTTAGAATTAAAGGAGATACCATAGATATCATTCCTGCCTATTCTGACGATGTTGTAAGAATATCAATGTTTGGAGACAAAGTAGAAAAAATATCTGTCTGTGATCCTATTTCTCTCAAAGAGAAAAAAATCATACCACAAATCAAAATTTTTCCAGCAAAACACTATCTTGTTGCAAGTGATGTAAGAAAAACTGCGATAGAATCAATAAATGCTGAGCTCAAAAAAACACTACCGCAATTAAGAGAGCTTGAAAGACAGCGACTTGAGATGAGAACAAAATATGATTTAGAAATGATTGAAGAGCTTGGATACTGTTCTGGAATTGAAAACTATTCAAGACATTTTGATGGAAGAAATTCAGGTGAACCAGCATTTTGTTTGCTTGACTTTTTTGGAGATGATTTTTTACTTGTAATAGATGAATCCCATGTTACCCTTCCACAACTTCATGGCATGTACAAAGGAGATTATTCAAGAAAAAAAGCACTAATAGATTATGGGTTTAGGCTCCCAAGTGCTTTTGATAACAGACCGCTCAAGTTTGAAGAATTTGAAAAATATATCAAAAACACCATTTTTGTTTCTGCCACTCCAAGTGCATATGAGAGAGAGAAAAGTTTTCAGATAGTAGAACAGCTCATACGCCCAACTGGTCTTGTTGATCCCAAAGTAGAGGTAAGAAAGACAGAAAACCAAATGGATGATCTAGTTTCTGAAATAAAAAATAGGGTTGAAAAAGACCAGCGTGTTCTTGTTACCACTCTAACAAAGCGCATGGCAGAAGATCTTGCAGAGTATCTTTCAAAAAAGCAAGTCAAGGTAAGATATTTGCACTCTGAGATTGAAAACCTGCAGCGAACTGAGCTGATAAGGCAACTGCGTCTTGGCGAGTTTGATGTACTAGTAGGAATAAACCTGTTACGAGAAGGCCTTGATATTCCCGAAGTCTCCCTTGTTGCCATCTTAGATGCAGACAAGGAAGGCTTTCTTAGGAACATTACTAGCCTAATTCAGACCTTTGGAAGGGCTTCAAGAAACATCGATGGTTCTGTGATAATGTACGCAAATACCATGACACAGTCAATGAAGCTTGCCATATCAGAAACTGAACGAAGAAGAAACAAACAGGTTGCTTATAACAAAAAAATGGGCATAAAACCAGCCAGTATAGTAAAAGCAATTCCAGAGCAGACAGCAAAACTTGATGAATTAAAACACATGTCTAGAAATGATTTGTTAAAACATGCAATTGAGACAGAAGCTGCCATGAAAAGATTTGCAGAAGAGCTTGACTTTGAGCGTGCAATAGAATTTCGTGACAAGTTGACAAAAATACAAAAAGAGTTGGGAAAATGATTGATAAATTAATTATCCGCGGCGCAAGGGAGCACAATTTGAAAAATATCAATTTGGACATTCCAAAAAATAAAGTTGTTACTATAACTGGCCTTTCTGGTTCTGGCAAGTCTACTTTGGCATTTGATACAATTTATGCAGAAGGGCAGCGAAGATACGTAGAATCGCTTTCTGCATATGCAAGACAATTTTTAGAAATGATGGACAAGCCGGATTTGGATTCAATTGAAGGCCTATCACCTGCAATCTCAATTCAGCAAAAAACTACAAGCAAAAACCCACGATCAACAGTAGGAACAATAACAGAAATCTATGATTATCTTAGACTACTTTATGCAAGAATAGGAATCCCTCACTGTACAAAGTGTGGTAGAAGAATATCAAACCAGTCAGCAGAATCAATTTGTGAATCAGTTCTCAAAGAGTCGGAAGGAAAAAACATTCTAATTTTATCACCATTGATTAGACGAAAAAAAGGAACATATGAAAAATTATTTGAGCAGATAAAAAAATCTGGATATTCTAGAGTCAGAGTAGACAATGAAATAGTAGAGCTAAATGGAGAGATTCCAACACTTGACAAACAAAAGTGGCACAATATCGAAATCGTAGTTGACAGGATAAAAGCGTCAAAGGAAGAAAAAAGTAGGTTGTTCGAGTCTGTCCAAAACGCACTAAAGGCTGGCAAGGGCTCGGTATTAATTTCAGGAATAGACGAGCGAATATTTTCCCAAAACAATGCGTGTTCCTATTGCGGAATAACAATTGGTGAGCTTGAACCGCGAACATTCTCGTTTAATTCGCCATTTGGAGCGTGCAAGACGTGTCATGGCCTTGGAGTCAAGATGGAGTTTGACTATGATTTGCTTATTCCAGATAAAACAAAATCGATTTTGGATGGTGCCATAGTACCATGGTCTGGAAGATTTTCCTCATTTAGAAGACAGACGCTCCGAGATGTTGGCAAAAAGTTTGGTTTTGATTTGCTAACTCCAATAAATAAAATGAATCCAAAACAGTTGCAAATCATTTTGCACGGCACAGACGAAGTGGTAAAATTCTCATACGAATCCAAGACGACTGATTCTAAATGGCAATACACCAATACCTTTAGCGGAGTCATTCCAAGTTTAAATAAAAATTTTGTAGAAACCGATTCGGAATCAAAAAGGGAGGAGCTTAGAAGATTCATGCGTGAAACACCCTGTAATTCTTGTATGGGTAGAAGGCTAAAAGACGAAGCGCTTGCTGTGAGGATAAATGAAAAATCAATAATGGATGTGTGCGACCTTTCCATTGATGCATGCTATGACTTTTTTCAAAGCCTCAAGCTTTCAGAGACTGAAAAATACATCGCAAAATCTATACTAAAAGAGATACTTTCAAGACTAGAGTTTTTGAAAAATGTTGGGCTAAACTATCTGACACTAAACAGGGTCAGTGCAACTTTGTCTGGGGGAGAATCACAAAGAATTAGACTTGCAACACAAATTGGTTCTAATCTTACTGGTGTACTATATGTTTTAGACGAGCCAACAATTGGCCTTCATCAAAGAGACAATGCCAAACTGATAAAGACACTAACAAAGCTTCGTGATCTTGGAAATACAATACTAGTAGTAGAGCATGACGAAGAAGTAATACGAAATTCTGATTGGATAATTGATTTAGGGCCAGGTGCAGGAGTTCATGGCGGCAGTGTAGTTTTTGAAGGAACAATACATGATATCCTAAACAACCACAAGTCAGTAACAGGAGAATATCTTAAAAATCACCATGCAATCAGCCTTGTTAAAAAGACTCGCAAGCAACAAGGCAATCTAGTTGTAAAAGGTGCTGCAGAAAACAATCTAAAAAACATCGATGTCGAGTTTCCACTTGGTTTGATGATTGCAATAACTGGCGTCTCTGGGTCTGGTAAATCCACTCTAGTCAATGACATATTATACAATGCGCTTTCTGCACACTTTCATATCGTATCAGAAAGGCCTGGAAAACACAAGCAGATACTTGGAGTTGAGCATATCGACAAAGTAATTGGAATTGACCAATCCCCTATAGGCAGAACTCCACGTTCAAATCCTGCAACCTACATTGGCGCATTTACTCCAATACGGGAATTATACTCTAACACAGAACTAGCAAAGGAACGAGGATACACACCTGGCCAGTTTTCGTTTAATGTGGCAGATGGAAGGTGTTTTGCATGTGAAGGAGATGGTGTTAAAAAAATAGAGATGCAGTTTTTGTCAGATGTCTATGTAATTTGTGACGAATGTAAAGGAAAGAGATACAACTCTGAGACACTATCTGTTCTTTACAAGGGAAAAAACATTTCAGATATTCTTTCCATGACGGTAGATGAAGCTTTGGAATTTTTTGCAAACATACCAGCTATCAAACGCAAGCTACAAACAATCGCAGATGTTGGATTGGGATACATCAAGCTTGGTCAAGCTGCAACGACTCTATCAGGAGGCGAAGCTCAAAGAGTAAAGCTTGCATCAGAGCTTTCAAAAAGAGACACAGGAAAAACAGTATACATTTTAGACGAGCCTACAACAGGATTGCATTTTGCTGATGTACAAAAATTACTTGATGTCTTAAACAGGCTAGTGAATCTTGGCAATACCGTAATAATAATAGAGCACAACATGGATGTGATAAAAAACTCTGACTGGATTATAGACTTGGGTCCAGAGGGCGGAGACAAGGGAGGAAGGATGATTGCATTTGGCTCACCAGAACAGGTAGCACAAAACTCTAAGAGCTATACAGGCCAGTACTTGAAGCGAGTTCTAAGGCATGACAATTAACATTTCCAAGATAACAATTCCGATACATTCCGGAATTTACATAATGAAAGATAACACTGGAAAAATAATCTATATTGGAAAAGCAAAAAATCTTCGAAACCGTGTAAGATCTTATTTTTTAAAAAACCAAAATTATAAGACACAAAAACTAGTCGAAAAAATATCAGACATTGAGTTTGTGCTAACTGACAACGAAAGTGAAGCATTTTTGCTTGAAGCCAACATGATAAAGCGATACAGGCCAATTTACAATATAGAACTAAAAGACCAGCAGCGCTATACCTATCTTAGAATTACAAACGAAGAGTTTCCTCGTCTCATGGTAGCAAGAAGAACTAGAACAGGTGAGTTTCTTGGGGACGGCAGGGTTTATGGCCCCTTTACATCGGGTAGCTCAAAGATGCTTTCAATTGGTCTTTTACGAAAAGCATTCAAGGTGCGAATATGTAAAAGGCTTCCAAAAGAGGCATGCCTAGAGTATCACCTTGGAAATTGTGAAGCTCCATGTGAATTCAAGGAAGCGCGTGAAAAATATGGCAAACACATTTCAGAACTAGAATCAATACTAAAAGGCAAACAAAGACTGGAAGACTTTCGCAAAAAGCTTGAAAATGAAATGAAAGATGCGTCTTTGCGCCAGCACTATGAAATGGCAAAAGAAATCCATGAAACAATACATCGACTAGAAAACTTGCAGACAAGACAAAAAATGGAATCAACAAAAAACTATGACGAAGAATATTTTGGAATTATCATGCAAGACCAGACAGCGCATCTGATGAGCTTTAGGCAGACAAATGGCGTAATTCGGGACAGAAACAGGTTTTCGTTTGATCTTGTTGGAGACAATTCGTTTTCTTCGTTTTTGTCACAATACTATTCCACAAACCCAATTCCAAAGTTTATTGTTACAAGTGAGCTTCCAGAAAAAAAAGACATCCTAGAAGAAGTATTTTCAAGAACTTTGGGCTTTAAGGTCAACATCATAGTTCCTGTATCTGGCAAAAGAAAAGAAATGATAAAACTAATCATGAAAAATCTTACCATGTACCAGACAAAGGGTGCCGAGCCAGCTCTTGTAGAACTACAAGAAAAGCTTCACCTGGAAAACATTCCCAAAATAATAGAGTGCTTTGACATTTCAAACCATGGCATAGATTATGCAGTTGGTTCCATGTCAAGATTTATCGATGGAAGGCCAGATAAGTCAGGGTACAGGAAATTTAAGATAAAAACCGTTCAGGGAAGAGACGATTATGCAATGATAAATGAGGTGATAAAAAGGCGCTATATTAGACTACGAAAAGAAAAAGATGAGACGCCAGACTTGATATTAATAGATGGGGGCAAGGGGCAGCTACATGCAGCTTTGGATGCACTAAAAAATATTGGCAGCAAGATTCCTTGCATTTCATTAGCAAAAGAAAACGAGGAAGTATACATCCCAAAAATAAAAGAGCCGTTAGTGATTTCAAAAAGCAATCAGGCGCTAAAAATTTTACAGCATGCAAGAGATGAAGCACACCGATTTGGTGTTGCATACAACAGGTCACTGCACAAGTTTAACTAGAAAAATTCATCAAGCGAATTTTCTTTTAATGGTTGTGCGTCAAACCCCATCTTGACAAGATCATTTGCAAACTCTTCAACAAAGCCATGTATGGTATAGATTTTTTCTGGGTTGCATCTTTTCACCAGTTCAACAAGCTCATTATAATCACAATGATCACTTAGAGTGATTGAATAATCATGTTGTCTTGCAAATGAAAACTTGTTAGATTGTGCCCAGCCGCTAAATCCAATTGTTATTGCGTCATATTTTGATTTCATGTGTTGTATAAACTGGTTTTTTGCACCCAAGTTTGGTGCAATCATGACCCATGGTTTTTTGTCCAAGAGTCCGTTTTTTTCAGCTTCAGTATGGCCAACAGAATCTTTTAGATCAACTCCAAATTTTTTATACAGATCATTTACTCGTTTTATGGAATCATGATAATAGGGGTTCCAGTGTGCAAATAGATATGACAGAATCTGGGCTTTTCCAAGCTCATACCCTAGTAAGATGGCAGGTTTTCCTTTTGAGTACATTTCAGAGATGATGCCGTTTACTTTTTTTATCGTCTCATCGATTTCAGGAAAGACAAATTCAGGCATGCCAAATGTGCACTCTGTGATGAGTATCTTGCATTTTGGAATCTTTGCACCCTTCATAAAACCTCTATTTCGGGTACAAATGTCACCTGTGTAAAAGGCGTCACCAAAGACAAGACCGCGTGCACCCAAGATATGGCCAGTATCTATCATGGAGAAATCCTCAAACTCTTCAACATAGTTTTCTATGTTATAGCCACGAAGCTTTGCAATCTCACTTGTCTGTCTTGTTGTTAAAAGCAGACCTCCGTTTTGATTGTGTAAATGATCCACATGTGCATGGGAGACAAATGCTAGTCCGCCACTTGCAGCTCGTTTTGGATCAAGATGAATTTTCATTCCTTTTTGTATTGATACGATACCATTTGATGTCATCTTGATGCTTTGTGCCAATTCCAAATTCCAAACAAACCTATTGGATATAAATTGCTAGATTGATCTGCGACTACATAGTGTATAATCAAATTTTTAGTATATGATTAGTAAAGTGTTTATTTACACAACAAAGTAGATCCAGTATGATCAACCTCGCCATCTTGATCTCTGGCCGAGGCAGTAACATGGAAGCCATCTTAAAATCAGTCAAGAAAAACAAGATTCCAGTACACCATGCAGTTGTAATATCAAACAAGCCAGATGCAAAAGGAATCAAAATTGCACAAAAACTTGGTGTCAAGACTGTAATAATAGAAAGTAGCGGAGTAAAAGGTGGAAGCTGGGATTATGATAAAAAAATTGTTACAGTCTTGGAAAAGTATGGCGTTACTCCAAAAAATGGGCTTGTCTGTCTTGCTGGGTTTATGAGAATAATGAGTCCTGAATTTATCAGGCATTTTAAAGGAAGAGTCATGAACATACATCCTGCAATACTGCCCTCATTTCCTGGATTACATTCTCAGAGGCAGGCAGTAGAATATGGTGTCAAGTATTCTGGCTGTACGGTTCATTTTGTAGATGAAGGAGTAGATACAGGACCAATCATCATACAGGCGGTAGTTAAGGTAAAGAATAATGACACTGAAGAAAGCCTCTCAAAAAGAATTCTCACTCAGGAATACAAAATTTATCCAAAGGCTATCAAGCTTTTTGCAGAAGGAAAAATCAAGATAAAGGGAAGAAAAGCAGCAATCTCATTGGGTTCAGACCTGTGAGAGTTTGATTAAATAGTAAAATACTGTGAAAAACTTGTATCTAAAAAATAGTTGTCACTCGTATATCATCAGTTCTTTTTCCTCAAGCATCGTGTGCAAGTGGTGTACTGCTTTGTACACGTCGGATTCCTTTTTTGCGCCCGTACATACTAATTTTCCTGATGCAAAAATCAAAATCACTGTTTTTGGATCAAGCATTCTGTGAATTAAT
>Ga0209515_10005318_pt1 | contig 16750 bp, 20 predicted proteins | sample Subgroupgradi54m_FD_187454 | JGI IMG/M metagenome (GOLD analysis project Ga0209515, IMG submission 187454) | Subsurface groundwater microbial communities from S. Glens Falls, New York, USA - GMW60B uncontaminated upgradient, 5.4 m (SPAdes)... ...
GTCCTCTTATATGCTTTGAAAGTCTGGAATCGCCACTCATTTCTCTTATTGTTGCCAATCTTACTTGATCAAATAATTCTTGATCTCCAAATACTGAAGTAGAATTTAGAATTCTGTCAGGATAAATAGTATTCCCATCTCTAAATACATATGAAATTGGCACTTCTGAGTCTAATGATTTGGTTTCAGGTAATCCGTCACGCGTTACAAAAAGTCTCCTAAATTCATCATTACCAATATAATCAACAAGATCTAACGAAATTCCATCATATTGACTATTTTCGATAACAATCAATTCTGTTTTTGATTGTGTATGCCTCTCTAACTTACCGTCACTTCCTGTAGTTACTAAACACATCGATGAAGAAGGAAAGGGTAATCCTGAAAAAAAATCCTTTAAATAACTCGTACTATTTATATTGACTGTTTGAACCAACCCTAAATATTCTTTTGGTGTTAAATTAGAGTAAGGAGAAAATTCAGATTTGGTAGTTAACTGTTTATTCATAAATTTATTATCAACTATCCGCCTGTTCTTCCTTCAAGGCTGAACTCTTCGCTGTTCTCTCGACGTCTTGAAGAGCGAACTAAGGCGGATTTAGAGTCTGTAATCTTCATAAATTCAGAAACAGGCTCTACTAAAAAAACTAAAAAACCCGCCTTTCGGTGGGTTAGTTGAAATTATCAATGTATTTATTTTTCTTTTATATCAACCAACCCACCACTCATCCACGTAATGTGGACGAGGCGGATAATAAGAAGTTGATATAATGCTGTTTTCATAATCTTTAATATATAACTATATCACAGAATATCACCTTGTCAAGAGCAGTAAGAATTGTTATATTGTTATATTGTTAAATTGCTAGCAAAAATATGAAAAATCTTTTCGTTATCGACACTGTTAATAAAGTTAGTACAGAGGTCGAATTGTACGGCTGGATTGACTCAAAACGTGACCATAAAAAAATTGTTTTTATCGATCTTCGCGATAGAACAGGCATTGTGCAAGTAGTTGGTGGAGAAAATTTTAAGGATTTGTCCCAAGAAGATGTAGTGTATATCAAAGGAGTTGTAAAAAACCGTCCGGAAAAACTGGTAAATCCAAAACTTAAAACCGGCAAAATCGAGATTGAGGCGAAAGAATTGAAAATGATTTCAAAATCGCAAGCCCTTCCCATTCCAGTTAACACCGACGGGTATGAAATTGACGAAGATATTCGCCTGAAATACCGCTATCTTGATATCAGGCGTCCTCGCATGACCCGAAATCTCATGTTAAAGTCTCAAGTTACTACGTTTATCAGAAATCATCTTATTAATTTAGATTTCGTTGAAGTAGAAACGCCGATTCTTACCAAAACTACACCGGAAGGAGCACGTGACTTTCTTGTTCCATCTCGACTTCAAAAAGGTAAGTTCTATGCCCTCCCTCAGTCTCCTCAACAATATAAACAACTATTAATGGTTGCCGGAATAGAGCGATATTTTCAGATTGCACGTTGTTTTCGAGACGAAGATCCTCGAGCAGACCGTGCATATGGTGAGTTTACTCAACTTGATTTGGAAATATCATTTGTTATGCAAGACGATATTTTAAGCTTAATTGAAGACATGTATACAAAGATGGTAGAACAAGTTTTTCCAGACAAACACATTAAAGAGTCTCCCTGGCCTCGACTTTCCCACAAAGAGGTAAAACAAAAATATGGAACTGATAAACCGGATTTAAGAAAAAACAATAAAGACAAAGATGAACTTGCATTTTCCTGGACTATTGACTTTCCTCTTTTTACCGAACAAACAAAGGAAGATTATTATTACGGATCAGGAAAAGCAAAATTTGCGCCTTCTCATCACATGTTTACCGCTCCTCATCCTGAGGATATTCCTTTATTAGATACAGATCCGTTAAAAGTTCGTGGTTTACAACATGATCTCGTACTAAACGGGTTTGAAATTGGAGGCGGAAGTATCAGAATTCACCAACCAGAAGTCCAAAAAAAAGTATTTGATTTAATTGGTTTTACCGAAGAACAAAAAAAACAGTTTGATCATATGTTAACGGCATTTACCTATGGAGTTCCACCACACGGCGGGATTGCGCCTGGTATTGATCGATTTTTGATGGCGGCTCTTGGCGAACCATCAGTGCGAGAAGTCATTGCATTCCCTGTATCTTCAGGTGGAAAAATATCGGTGATGGATGCTCCATCCGTTGCTACCGACGAACAACTAAAAGAACTGGGAATAAAATTGTCAAAATAAATCCTTAATTATGAAACTAAGATTCATTCTTCCTTTTGTTTTCTATACATTACTTCTCCTTTTTTATCCGGGAGATTCATATTATTTCCATATTTTTGCTTATAACAGAGACCTTTTTAAAGAACAAAAACCACATTTACAACCAAAAATAAATCCTGTTCCGTATCTCAAAAGTCAATACTTTCCCACCATTTCAGCAGAAGGAGTATATATCGTTGATCTCCCTTCATTCACTCCCATTCTCAAAAGGAGAGAACATGAGAAGTTTCTTCCCGCGTCAACCAATAAAATTATCACCGCGCTCGTCGCATATGATTTGTATAAGCCTGATAGAATCATTACGGTTAAAAGAGTAATTGAAGATGGTCAAGTTATGGGATTAGTTCAGAATGAACGAATTACGGTTGAAAACTTATTATATGGAACGCTTGTCCATTCGGGAAACGACGCGGCATACGCGCTTGCTGATGAATACGGTTTCGATCAATTTGTGGAACTTATGAATAAAAAGGCATTAGCGCTTCATATGAACGATTCTCATTTCACAAATCCTGCTGGGCTTGACGATTTTAATCAGCATGTTTCACCATTTGATCTTACTTTAGCAGCGCGAGAACTTTTAAAAAATAAATATTTAAGTAAGATTGTCTCAACGAAGGAAATTGTAATTTCTGATGTTGATTTTAAAGTATTTCATACCCTTTCTAACGTAAACAAACTTTTGGGTGAAATTCAGGGAATTGGTGGGTTAAAAACCGGATACACCGAAAACGCCGGAGAAAACTTGGTAAGTTTTTATAAGCACGACGGACATGAATATATTATGGTCATACTTAAAAGTCAGGATCGCTTTAAAGACACAAAGAATATTGTTACCTGGATAAACGGAAATGTAAACTATATTATTCCGTAAGAAAATCATTACTCACCGCAGGAACATACGAAACAAAGTTGTTGTCTCCCAAGAATACATAAACCGGTTGCAGATAACTTTGATATACGCTTGGATCCAGATACCCGAGAAACATTTTTTTGATGGAAATATTTTTTTGATTTTTTGTGTCGGAAACAACCATTCCCTTACCTTCTTTAAGTTCATTCCAAGCAACATCACCGGTTTTTAATGGATAGACGCCAATCTGCTCTGTAGATTTTTCAAAAAATTTGATTTGTGAACGTAATACTTTCATACCACCATCATAAAATACCATGATTACATAGTTTTGGCTGTTAAAATAATTGGGAGAAATCATCGGAAATCCATCAACATCCGGCCGATAAAAATCAATTTCCACTGTATTTGCTTCTTGAAGTCTCTCCACAGAAGTAAACGACCTATTAAGTTGATTAAAGGTTTTATAGATAATATTTGTCTTTCCTTTCGCAAGTTCATCTGGGTATCGACCGACAGTTTTAAGAAAATCAATTGCTTTATTGGTTATTTCTGTGACTGATGGAATAATGGCATTATCAAATATCTTAGGGTCATTTCCGAAATTGTATTGATATGAAAAATTAAAATTCGTTATGTCTATAGTTGCTTTTTGTTTTGAGTCAGTAAATACTGCGTCAGTGTCAATGAGCCTATGCTTAATGAGAGCCGTATCAAAACCCAATGTTTTAGCAATAAGATAAATTTTTTCTCTATAACCAAATCGTGTTGTTGAAGCGGGAAGAAAATATATTTTTGCCGCTTGAGATGCAGTTACCGGCTGGCCTTCAACGGTATCTAGAGTGAAGTTTAATCCCCCGCTTAAAGTTGCTTCTTTTATAAATAGTCTATTTATTTTTCCAAATATTGGATCGGTATGCACGATTTCTTTCGTTGGTCCTTGGAGCGCAAAAAAAAGAAGTTTTAACGCATAAAAAAAAATAAGAAACACAAGAAAAAAAAACACGGCAACCGGTGCATACTTTCTGCTGTAATAGGATACTTCGGTTAGATTCATATAATCAAAATGTCCAATTTAAAATTTTAAATTTTCAATCAATTTTCAATGACCTAATGTTTAAAAATTAAAACATTTGATATTTAGATTTGAATAAAAATTTTGAATTTGAAATTTAAAATTCCTTAACTCATTAGAATCTATGTCTTATCTAATAATAGCAAAAACATTTCTTCATTTTGTTACAATGAAGTTATGGACAAAAAGTTAAGGGTTGGTTGGTTTAGTTTTACCTGCTGTGAAGATTCTACTATCATTTTCACCGAATTAATGAATACACACTATAAAGAATGGTTTAAAAAAATCGAGTTTGTTCACGCGCGCATCCTTCGAAAAGATGATACGGCAGAGATTAAAGATATGGATGTTGCGTTTGTCGAGGGAGCGATCAGTTCTGATAAGCAAGAAGTAAAACTCAAAAAAATTCGTGAAAAAGCGAAAAAATTAGTCGCCATCGGTGCTTGTGCTGTTCTTGGATCCCCGTCGAATCAGCGAAATTTTTTTAATCGTGACCAAATGGATGAGATAAAACCCATTTTAGATTTGTTCAAATACAAGGAGAGGGCGATGAAATTATCTGAACTCGTCACCGTTGATGAAAATGTACCAGGATGCCCAATGAACGAACAGGTATTTTTAGAAATTATGGAAAAATATCTCAATGCATGATATAGATATTGATTTTGATATCAATCTTGAAGAAATCTCAAAAATAGAAGGAGCGGCATCTCTCGAGATTAAAGTGCGAAACAAAAAAATCGAAGATCTTAAATTCAGTATCTCTGAATGGAAGCGTTTTTATAACCAAGCAATCAGGGGAAAATCGGCGACCGCGGTTCCTCAACTCGTCGCTCGAATATGTGGAACATGTTCAAACGCCCATCTTCTTGCAAGTATTGAGGCTGTCGAAAAAGGATTCGGTGTACAGCCTTCTCAACAAACAATGCTATTACGAAAACTTCTTTTTTATGGATTAATTATCAGGGATCATGCACTTCATCTATACGTTTTCTCTCTTCCTGATCTATTTGGAAAAAATTCTATTCTCGATTTGGACGAAAACGATCCGGTCCAAAAACAGTTTCTTGAAGACACATTTGCAGTAAAAGAGGTGGGAAATCAATTATCTATTATTATCGGTGGGCACTCTGTTCACGCACCGATGCCAACGATTGGAGGCTTCCTCAAACTTCCAAAACTTGAAGACGTCAAAGCATTAAAACCAAAACTTCTTGATATCAGGCCTAAGATACTAAAGCTTATTGACCTATTTTCAAAAGATCCGTCTGACTTTACCTTGCAAGCACCGGTGACATACTGTAGTTTATCTTCAAGTGATTTCTCTTTTTTGGAAGGAGCAATTAAAACGAGCGATGGTGTTACTATACAGGAAAAAGATTTTGGCAAGCATTTGGATGCGGTGATTATTCCCTACTCACATGCCCGAGGGTTCAAGTTCGATGGAAAATTTGTAATGGTTGGTGCACTGGCGAGACTCAATAACGATAAAAGTAATCTACACCTAAAAACGTCAGAGTCAGTAAAACAATATTTAGATATCTTCCCCTCTCATAACTTGTTTCACAACAATATTGCACAAGCTATAGAAATAATACATGCAATTGATTCTTCCTATGATATTATCGACAGCCTGAATACGATTGAAAACGAGCCACCTGTGAAACCTCAACTAAAGGAAACCATTGGAGTTGGTCTTATCGAAGCTCCACGTGGGACTTTGTATTATAAGCTCGAAATCAACGCAGACGGGACAATAAAAAGAGGCGATATTGTAGTCCCGACTGGGCAGAATCAGATTGTGATGGAACGCGGAATCTATGAACTAGTTGAAAAACTTTTAGCCGTTAATACGTCAAAAGATATGATCATTTATGAAATTGAAAAATTCATCCGCGCATTTGATCCCTGTATGTCTTGCGCAGCTCACTTCCTCAAAGTGAAGTGGAAGTAGACGGACCCCAATCGCCACAGGCATTTCTTCCATGTATCCAAATATTGTATTTATGTCCACTTAATGATCTGAATTTATAATAATTGTTTAATACATTATTTTGACAAACGTCTTCTGAATTTTTATTTAAACAATTTTCGTCACTGATCCATCCATTCGCAATATCATCTATCCTGATAGCATAAGTTATAGCTTGTGATATCTTAGACCAGCTAATTGTTGTATCATTTCCATATCTTCTTATTTGTAAATTTTCAGGTTTTGCAGGCATAACACAATCTGGTATTAAAGTAACTTTAACCTGCTCACCAAACATATACAACCAGGAAACAAACATTTGAATATAGACTGTTTGTTCTTGATTAATACCTTGATTAATTTCAAATTGTTCCAAGACAATACTCTCTACCGGATCTACATCACCAGTTATAGTTTTAATGAAAAAATAATCTCCCGAATATGGTGTTTTTTTACTTCCACGTACTTGCACTACACCTTTACCCGTTTCACTTTTGGACAACCAAGAAGATTGCCCGATATTTTTAACTGAAATCCGGGCAGATATTGGTGAATTTGGTTTAACTATTATTGATTCGTCGTTTTTTATTTGCTTCCAATTTCCAGTATTATCTTGAATTTCAAGATAATTAAATTCTGCATTCAGATATTGATGCGGACAATGATCATTGTAAGGAATGTTTCCAATACATACAGCTGGAGCAGTTAAAGAATTGGTCGAAGTTCCTACTGTTTTTATTCGCGGGTATTTTCCTTCAATAATTTTCTGAGAAAATTTTTGAGCATTGTCTTTATATAAGTCCTCAATTTTTGGATATGTATTTTCGTCTATGACAATTTCGTCATTATAAAGAACTTTATTTTCGTTTTGAACAAACTTAGGCTGATACTCTTTTACAACATCATAAGCTAGTTTTTTATTGCCTAAAATATTTCCAGAATTATCAGGCGGTACTTCTCTCAAACCATAGTCAGTGATTTCTCGATCTTCCCAAGGAGCGTTTTTCCAAGGTCTTTTGCCAACATACATCCAATTAAATAAACCGTTAACTTTAGTTTTTAAAGCAGTATCATAAAATACTCGATAATAAAAAGCTTGTGATTGTTGTGTGCTTAAAGCTGTATTACCATAACATTCTAAATTAAAAGCTTTGGACATGTTTAAACAATCAAGTCGTAAAGTGTTTTCACCAAATTCAAAAAAAGTAATAGGTTTATTATCACTTAACATTCTGGCATACTCAACAGCAAAACCGTTTCCAGAAAATAAACTGGCACCCTTATCAATAGTCACAGGTAAATTCCAGGATTCCAAAGCTACATAATCAAATTCTCTGGCTGCAGCTGGTATAATTTCCCAACTAGGTGTTCTAGCAGAAATAAGATGGTTCGAATCAATTTTTTTTATTTTTTGAATAATTTGATTATATTGTTTACTGGAATAATCATATATAAATCGTTGAAAAACTTTATTCTCAATTGATGTATTAATTAATGCCCAATTTTTTTTAGCATCATCCACACTTCCGTATCTTTCAATCAACCATTTAGTCCAAGCTTGTTGAAGAACTGGATTTTTTTGTTGTTCTTCAAATGTACCCAATGTCGGCTCCCATGCTATCTGATATGAAAAAATTGTTTTATTATTCTTCAAGTTCATTTCTTTCAATTGCGTAAGACATGATGTTTCATCAAAATATTGCCAAACATTTTTATCAAAAACTAAAGGATCGCAATTACGAAGATAAATATTTACTAGTAAATTATGATTTTTGGCTCTTGATAGAAAATTCCATAAATTTGTCAATCCATTTTGATTTTCAATAGGAGGTGCTTGAATAGATATTGTATTTAATCCTAAACCCTGCATATCCTGAAGCTCTTTTTCCAATAATTTAAGGTGTTGATCGTAATAAGGTGAAGCCAGGAAATTTTGTTGCTTACCGTTTTGAGGAAGGACTTGAAAATTCGGAATATTGTAATAAGACGGAAAATAATTTGTTCCGTATGGATAAAATCTTTCATTTTCTAAGTAGAATTCCCCTTTGTTTACCGTGACAAAATTAGAAGTAATATTGTCTATAGGTTGTAAAGTAGAAGTGGCCGCTTTGTTTTGAATAGTACGTTTTTGTGAAATCGAATATAAACTAATGAAAGTTGCTGTAAAAATAATGAGCAGAAAAAATATTAAGAATATTATTTTTTTTCTTCCTTTTATTACCGAAAATAAATACATTATTAATTTCGTAATCATAAATCTATTATTCAGTATAACCAGTAATTTTATTAATTAATATCAATATGTCAGTTAAGTATTTTTTTCGATTAAAATTTATTGGTAATCCTATTATTTTAACCGTTCTGATCTTTCCCAGCTTTCTAAGAAGTAAAAGATGAAATAATAAATCATAGTCATGAGGAGAAACAGGTGTGTTTTTCTTTGAATCAAAATCATTTAGATTTAATATTAGTGGCTTTTTTATTCCGATTACTGTATCTAAAATAACTAAATTATTTTCGTCTTTCGGAGGAAAATTTTCATTCGGGTCAGTAATAATAAATTCTATTTTAGGAAATGACTTTTTTAGATCTGGTAATAATTTTAACGGAATTGAATCTTCTTTTACCAATGGATTCCCAAACACATAAATTTTCATACCACTTCGCTGTTCAAATTAACTTTAATATATTTAACAGCTTCGTTGGGTATTCTACCTGTATGCGTAATCTGGTATGAATACCTAACGGAGCTATCAAAGATTATTTCATTGATAGCAGAGTGGTATCATAATGGACTGTTAAAATACTCAATCGACTTCTGAGTATAATAATTTAAATTTCTCACTTGTTGAACTGTTAAAATATCGCAGACAAACCCCCAATGAAAACTTACCCAGTCGCCTACTTTTAAATTGTGTAAAAATGACTTTCCTTTATAATCAATCTTTAATTCTTTTAGAATCGGTTTTCCAAAAGAGAGTTTGTTTTGAAAAAAACTCAGTGGTTTTGTTTCGACGGTAACAGTTTTAAGTTTTGCTTGTCCGCCGTAGTCTTGACGAAGGCGGAAGTTTTGATCTTTGATTTTACCAAAAGCGATACGGCATGCATCCATAGTTTCCAACGTATGACTACTTGGATTATGACCGGTCCTTTTGAAAATATTAAACACATGAAACGAATGATGGGGATAAAAATGGTTTGATAAAACTTTTCTTTTAATCGTATGGAATTTTTTCATTCCTGTTTTCTTTTCCAACGACAGTTTTTCATTTAATAAGGCAATATAATCAAAATTTGATGCCTTATGTAATAAAGAATTACCCAACCAGTATGCTTCAACTACACGCTTATTAAACGGATCGGGTATTTTATTTTCTGTTGCGATAAAAATAAGATATTGATACAAAGTTTCAAATTCTGTGAGTATTGAAGTAACTTCCTTATCAGCAATTTGCTCTTTTAGATGATCTATAAGACTGGGATTTTTATCAGGCCCGCAGTATCCAAAAAAATTCGGAGCAACGGAATATCGCGCACAAAGTAAAAGTCCCTGTTTATCCATTCTTTTTAATAAAACCTGAAACAACTCGTGGTAGAATTTTCAGATATATAATCAATAATCCTACCCCGATAAAAAGAGTTGAATAGAAATCTTTCTCTGTCAGTTTTACTCCTGCAAACCCCCCGTTTAAAAAATTGCCTACGACAACTGAAAAAGTAAGAAGTAATGTTACGAGACTTGCTGGAGCATATTTCAATGCTCTATACCAAAAGGAAACATAAAAACAAAGAATAGTCGCGCCTATAACAATTGTAATAAATTGAGATTGATTTAACGTAAATAATAGATGTTGTTTACCGCTCAATACTGTTAATCCCAACAAAACCATTGACCCAATTCCCATACGAAATAACCCAACAAGATTTGATGAAACATCTTTTAATACTTTTTTTGCGATAATATTTTCAACTGCCCAAAGGAAAGTTGCCGATAAAACTAATATTTCTCCCCTGCCAAGAAAAAATTTAAATGGAGCAAAGAAAAATGTTCCAACAAAAACGAGTATATAACTTATTAAATAAATAGGATTTAATTTTTCCTTTAAAAATACCATTCCTAATAGCGTTACCCAGATAAAAAGTGTTTTTTGAATAAGGTTCCCTGTCTGTGCTCCTATTAACTGAAGTCCACTGAAAAATAAATAGAATGGAATTCCTCCACCAATAAGTCCAATAAGAATAAGTTGAAAAAGATTTTTTCTATTTATATTTCTTAGTTCACTGATTTTTTTCGTTATTATGAGTAAAATAAGGAAAACTAATCCTACGTATAAATTACGAGAAGTAGCTAAAACCAATGGATCGATTTTCGCTACAGAAATTTTTGAATAAAAGATTGCTATTCCGGAAATAACCGAAGTAATTAGCGCAAACAAAATACCTTTTGAAAGATCATTTTTGTTCATATGTTTTTGATAACTTTTCTAATATAAGATTACCGTAAACCATGACTAAATCATTAGGTTTCAGTATACCAACTTTTTTTTCGTAGTACGCTTTGATACCATTATCTAAAGTCACTTCTTTCCCCTTAATAGATTTTACTCTAAGCGGCTTAACATAACACATATAAAAATTATAGCTGAATTGAAGCTTCAATGGTATAATTGATATGAAACCAGAGGTGGCGGAGTGGCCAATCGCAATAGACTGTAAATCTATCGGGGTAACCCTGCGAAGGTTCGAATCCTTCCCTCTGGACCCGATTTTTAGAGCCTTCTGATAATCCGATATTTTGACAGGAAAGAAGACGTTCGAACCTTTTTGATATAATTTCTTCATGATTTCATACCATAAAGCAAAAGTTGACGAAGCACCTGAAATTAAAAAATTACTTTATAAAACTTGGGTTACAACTTATTCAGATATTTATTCTCTTGAAGCAATCAAAACAGTTACGTCTAATTGGCATTCAATTAAGCTTTTAACAAAACAGATTCTAAATCCAAATATTTCTTTTATGGTCGCTAAAGATAATGAAAAAATTATTGGCATGTGCAATGCTTTATTTAAACCAATAGATAATTCAATAAATATTCAAAGACTTCACATTGAGCCAAGTTATCAACGTCAAGGTGTAGGTTCGACTTTAATAAAAAAAATTATTGAAACATTTCCCAAGGTATGTAAAGTGAATTTAGAAGTAGAGAAACAAAATCATCAAGCTCTTTCTTTCTATCAGAAACATGGATTTAAAAAAGTCGGGAAAAAAGTTTTTGTAATAAAAAAGATTCGTATGCCTTGCATAATAATGGAGAAATCTATTTAAATTTGTATATAAAAAATTCTAACATCCTCTACCAGTCTGGACATAAATGTTTTAGACTGTTATAACAATCCAACGACCTTCATAAGTTTGATAAAGCAAGAAAATTTAATACAATTGATTTATGAATAAAAATCGATTATTCTTTATGTTATTAATTAATCAATAACTTTTATGAAATCTCTAAAATGTGATGTTTGCGATTTTATAGCTCAAGGTAAAACGTTTGAAGATTGGTTTAAAGCGATGCATATTCACTATACAACCGCACATGCTGATTTGATGAAAGCAATGGAAGGTAAACCGAAGGAAGAAGGCGAAAAATGGATGGCTGATGCAAAAGCTAGATTTGATGCAGCATAAGCAATCCATCTATCCAAACTAATATATATAAGATCAATATTTAAAGAAACCTTAAGTAAATCTACTGTACTAAATTCGAGCGTAAAAAGTTCTAACCCTTCGATATATTTATCCTGAGCAAAGTCGAAGGACTCAGGGTAAACGTCCTCACAGTTTAAAGTGTAAACCACCCTTCGATAAACTCAGGGTAAACGAGTCTGGACCATGTAGCAGAGTAAAGCTCGCTACATGGCTGTAGAGTCAAATAATCTCTATACTTATAGAGTTATGCAAAAACTTCAATATTGTGTATACGTTCTGTTTTTACATTTCGGGCAACAGGCGGTTATTCTTCTCTGTTTTAAATGAAAAACAACTTTGGTTTCATCGGACTTAATTTTTGAAATCTGTAACCCACAGGTTTTAGGAAGACTTTAGGAGTTAAAAACAATTGAAACCCCGTTTTTTTATCACAATCTATTTCATAGAACCAAATTGGTCTTGACAAAGGGGTAAGGTTTAATATACTTGCAATATATGACAACACAAGAAGAAATAATAACAGTCGAAAAACAAACTCCCGCACAGGTTATTAAAAAAACCACAAGACAAGTTGAACCACAGGCAAAAGGAGAAGCTCCTCAGAAAGTCTATGAAAAAAAGAAAACTATTTTACGATTTAATCAAATCATCTGGTATATCCTGGGGTTCATTGAAGTACTACTAATCTTTAGAGTGGTTCTCAAAGCATTAGGTGCGAATCAGTATATCGGATTTACAAGTTTGATTTACTCAATAACAGCTCCACTTGCGCTCCCCTTTAGTGGCATTTTAGGAATTTCAGCTACAGGAAGTTCTATTCTTGAATGGTCTACTATAATTGCCGGGATTGTCTATCTCTGCATCGCATGGGGACTGGTGTATCTATTAGAGATCATCTATCCAATTACACCAAGAGATATAGAAACAGAGTGAAACTTATAAGTTCATTGTCAGTTAATCATCAAAATATATGAAAGATCAAAAGATGAATAAACAAGTGGGAAAAAGTATTGAAGTTAATAAAGCTGTTAAATCACCATGACTACTATAGTAAACAATCCAACACCAACAACTAATTCAGGAGGAATTGGTTTTTTACTGGGAGTAATCATTATTGTAGGATTTGTTGGAATTTTACTGTATTTTGGTATTCCTGCAATAAAACGAATGGGGTCAATACATGTGAATATCCCGGCTCCGCAGGTGGTTATGCCGGATAAGATAAATGTAAACATACAACAAACGAAATAGGAAAATAATTATCAATTAAATAAACACACTTATAGGAATTTTACTTTGGATCATATTATGAGTATTTCTTTTTCAAATTTAACCCCAATTTCATCAATAGTATTTGGTGTTTTAATCCTTATATTTCCAAAGTTTCTAAACTATTTGATTGCAGGGTATTTAATCCTTACGGGAATCATTGCACTTGGCATACTTAGATAACCTTAAAATAGTTGTTAAATACAAATTCGTAGATAAGTATTATGTTAGTAATAATATTGTCTTTAATAGTAGGATCTTTGTTAGTATTTATTTCAAGATATAATTTCCAACCGGTCTCGGTTAATTTAGGATTTACTGTTTTTTCAGGGATTCCTCTTTTTTATATTATCGTGGGCTCACTAGTGATAGGACTCGTGTTCTCCTATCTGCTTTCTCTCATCCAATCAATTTCAACATCGTTCATTCTTCACGGAAAGAATGTTGAAATTAAAAGAAATAAGGATGAAGTGCTTGAGTTAACAAAAAGAGTCCATCAACTTGAGATAAAGAACGAAAAACTGGGAAAAGAATCTGGAATTGAGCCAGGTGACAGAAATACTTTATGAAAATACTATTAGCTCGAGTGTGGAAAGCTTTTCACCTTCCGAAAGGAATTCAGCTATTGGTAATGAGATTCTTTCAAGACCAATTTCTCGTGGGTATTACTGGAATAATATTAAATAAAAAAAAAGAAATTCTCCTCTTTAAACATACCTATCGTCCCCATGCATGGAGTTTGCCTGGTGGATATCTAAAGTCAGGCGAACACCCTCGAGAGGCTCTCGAGAGGGAAATAAAAGAAGAGTCTGGTTTAGTAGTGAGTGTAGATGAATCACTTAAGACTCGTACCGACCGGGAAACAGCTCGTCTCGATCTCTGTTACACAGGCATCTTGATTGGTGGAGATTTTACTCCAACACACGAAGTATCGGAATACGGTTTTTTTTCTCAAGACAAGCTCCCCCTTCTTCGAACTAATCAGGTTTTTTTAATAGATGAAGTATTAAGATCGACTACTTTAAAAAGTCATTTACCATACTAAATTTGTGCGTAGAAAATTCTAACGTCCTGGATTCGACTCACTTCGTTCGCTCACCATAAATCCACCAGTCTGGACAAAGTTTTTAGAGCCTTCTGATAATCCTCCGATATTCTAAAAAGGGAATAGACGTTCGAACCTTTATGATATAATCTTGCTTATGGAAGATGTATATACGAAAATAACAAACTATTTTTCTTTAAATAATATCCAATACAGAGAAATTAAACATGCACCTGGCGCAACCGCTGAAGAATATCATAATGCTGTTGGGTGCCGATATGAACAACAAGCAAAATGCTTATTGGTAAGATTCAAAGGACAAGAAGAAAAATATTATGCAATTGTCGTTATTCCGGCTCAAAAACGATTAGATCTTGAAAGCTTAAAAACATCTTTGAACGCCAAAGAATTAAGAATGGCCAACAAGGATGAACTAAAACAAGTAACTGGGTGTAATTTCGATGAAGTTCCTCCATTAGCTAAAATATTCAATATAAAACTAGCTATGGACAAAGATTTTTTAAATGAAAAAGAAATTTTTATGAATGCTGGAAAAGTAGATATTTCTTTTGTTGTTAATCCACTAGATATTCAAAAACTTGAATCGCCAGTATGATTTAAATCTTTTCTTGATTTTTGGCAGTATATTTGGAGTTTTTAACATTCCCTGTATTAACAGCTTGCTTTGGTTCAATATACAAAAGATGAGTTTCTACAAGTGCTTCGGTCATATGTTCCAACATATGGGGAACGATAACGAATTCTCCTTCTCTAACATGAACATTACGATCCCTAAAATGAACAATTAGGTGTCCTTTTAAAACATAAAATAGTTCATCTTCTTTTTCATGATGATGCCAAACAAACTTATCTTTTATTTTAACAAGTTGAACTTTGTCATCATTCATTTCTCCGGCGATTTTCGGATCCCAGTATTTGTTAAATAAAGAAAGCTTCTCTTTTACATTGATAACTTTTACCTTTGTGCTATCTTGAACCATACTGAACATTATAACAAAGCCGCATAAAAAATTCTAAATCAAAGGATAATTCATTATGATAAAATATAAATATGTCCGTAAACGATATTATTAAAAATAAACCTTACCTTGCTTGGTATGTAAAAGTTCCGGAGAAGCTCTCAGAAGAATCTGTTTTGGAACATATCTTAGACTACGGAAACTGGGACGATGTGCAACTATTCATCAAGATTAAAGGAATAAATCAAACAGCAAAAATATTTAATAAGTCATTAAAAAATAGAAGAACAAATTACCAACCAGCAGTTCAGTCTTATTTTTCCCGTTATTTTAATAACAATCATGTATAAAAATATATTTATAGGTAACCAAGAACTACTGCTTCCTTTTATAAAATCATTTTCATCGGACTTTTATCTTGTCGGTGGAACAGCTATCGCTCTTCATCTTGGCCATAGAAGATCTATCGATTTCGATCTATTTATAAACAATTCATTTGATCCAATGGTTATACGAAATAAAATAATACAAAGCAAACCTATTGAACATACATTCTCTCAAGGAGTTGGAGAATTAACAGTGCTTATTAATAAGGTAAAAGTTACTTTTTTTCATTATCCCTTTGCGATTAAGAGAGATGTTCTATTTAAACAAATAATTTCACTCCCTGATTTAATTACTTTAGGAGCCATGAAGGCATTTGCCCTCGGAAGACGTGCAAAATGGAAAGATTATGTTGATTTTTATTTTATCTTTCATAAACACTCATTTCAAGAATTAATAGATAAAACAAACAATATCTTTAAGACTGAATTTAATGAAAAATTGTTTCGGACACAGCTTGGTTATTTTGATGATATTGATTACACCGAACAGATTGAATATATGAAAGGATTTGAAAAAAAAGACGATGATATAAAGCAATTTCTTGAAAAAATAAGTCTTTCTTAAATGATGAGTTACAATATTAAGTTTATGCGTAGAAAGTTCTAACGTCTTCTACTAGTCTGGACTCAATATTTTTAAACTTCTTTATTTCAGTCTACTAAGTTTGATATAATTTTTGCATGATTATCACGAAAAATACGTCATATACCAAAGAGGAAATTAAAGAACTTCGTGAATTGTTCGATATTTACATTAAAACCGTTATAGACATAAGAGAGGAAAATTTCTTCAGCAGGCTGTGATAGACATTTTGATAGCGAAAAGATTTTATTAGATCAAGGTTCCAAACAAGAAGATCTTTGGGGAGGTGGCATAGATTTAGAAACAAAAATGATCGATTGTAATTCTATGATTAATATTAGACCTCAACAAGGAAATACGAGCAATGAGATTCAGGATGCCACTCTATGACAAGAATTTGATAAATTAACGAAATATTTTTTTACTGATATCTATGGAAAATAGATATATATTGGATTCACTCGCAAGCGATTTAAAACGAGTTGCAATAGGAATGCATAGAGGATCAAATCAAATGGCAAAAAGATTTTTGGAGGAAGTATTTAAAAGAAATGGAGAATTGAAGAAATC
>Ga0209515_10005319_pt1 | contig 16750 bp, 19 predicted proteins | sample Subgroupgradi54m_FD_187454 | JGI IMG/M metagenome (GOLD analysis project Ga0209515, IMG submission 187454) | Subsurface groundwater microbial communities from S. Glens Falls, New York, USA - GMW60B uncontaminated upgradient, 5.4 m (SPAdes)... ...
TCAGAAATAGAAATTCCGCCGGTATTTATAAAACCGTCCGGCGTCGTAATTTCTTTTGCCCGCTCATAAATTTTTTCTTTCTTGGCAATCCGGACGGCGTCGCTTTCCCTTGCCGTCGCTATTTTAATTTCCTTTGCTTCTTCATTTTTAACAGCAGCCGGCTGCTCTTTAATTTTCCCCAAATACCAAATCGCTACTCCAATGCTGATCAACGCTAAAAAAAGTATAATATTTTTATTAAAGCCGTTCATCTTAAAAGAAAATTGTTTAAGATTTCAAAATTAGCTATTAAATTCAAATTTTGCGTAAAAGCAAGCACTCCGATCGCAATCAAAACTATTCCAAAAATAACGCTGACATAATGAAGCCATTTAGCATATTTATTAATAAGATTGGAGGCCTGGGAAGCAAAAATTCCGACCGCTAAAAACGGCAAACCCAGACCCAGTGAATAAGAAAAAAGCAGCTTAAAAGCCGAACCCGGCTGGGTTGCTGCAAGACCCAGTATTCCTCCCAACACTGCGCCAACGCATGGCGTCCAGCCAGCCGCAAAAGCCGAACCGAAAAGAAAAGAGGTTAAATATCGGGATTTTAACTTTATATTTACCCTGGGCTTATATTCCTTTTCCAAAAATGGAACTTTTATAAGTCCGGTTAAATAAAGGCCGAAAAAAATGATTATCCCTCCGCCGATTCTTGCCAGCCACTGCTGAACGCTATAAGCAACTGCTGATAAAACAGTATTTAAAAGAACTCCGAGGACAGCAAAAACCAAAGAAAAGCCAACCACAAAAAATAAGCTGTTTAAAAAAATATCCCGCTTATGCCTGGAAGATTCTTTAAGCGATGAACCAGCAAGATAAGCAAGAAATCCGGGTATAATCGGCAGGACGCACGGCGATAAAAATGAAACCAAGCCGGCAATAAACGCAACAGCGATAGATAATTGATTCATATATAAAAATCATACCATTTTTGATAATTGAACTCTATCAAAAAATTTTGTAGTATATCAGTAGAACTTTTTATAAAGAACAGCTATGCCAAAAGATATATGGCCGGATGATTTTCATTGCCCTAAGTGCAATAAAGTTCCAGAAAACAACGCTATCTTAATGCCCAGGGATTATTCAGTTTACGCGTTAAGATTGCCTTATTTCCTGTGCGGTGATTGCCGTATCTGCTCATACGATAAAGAACTCCTTAGGCAATGCATTGCTCGCTGGAAGAAAAATGGTAAGGTTCAACGCGCCTCTTATCGCGCAATATACCAGGAATCAAAAGAGTCGCTGGAAAAAACTTTAAAATACTATATGGATAATGCTGGATATCATTTGGGCCGCTTCAAAAGAAAATAAATCCGCCATTGGCGGATTTTTGATTTGTAATTTTTGTAACTATTTATAATTTCCTATTTAAAGATGCCGCCCCGAATGGCACAGAGAAACTCCGACACCATACCCATACTTCATCATATTGGGATACATCAATAGTCGCAGGAATCTGATAGTTTTGTGAACCGATATTGCCCTTTAAAACGGAAAGTTTTGTGGCGGGATCATATTGATTATTTTTACCTAAATACACAACCAGGTCTGGACCGTTGGTAATCTTAAAATCATCTTCAAACCTTACATAATAGTCTGAACCAACCTTTAAAAGATTTACTGTTCCTTTAGCGTGATGGCCAGCCAAAACATCTCGGAAACTGCCCGTGGCTACTAATTGCGCAGTAGAGCTTGGTTTAGATGTAGTCACTGGTATTTGGGAAGTAGGTAAGGCTTCTTTAACTTGCTTGCTTAAAAAAAGAGGAGAAATAAGCCAATACCCAACACCTAAGACTGCAATAATAATCACCGCAGTAATAATTTTTTTCATATAATTCAGTATATTATTTAACCTTTAATTTATTTTCCTCTGCGTGGCTGGTGATTTCTATATTGCAACTTTTATGTTCTTTGCGCCAGGCTTGGCACTTTTCAGCCGTTTCCTTTAAATAATTAAGAGGGGCTTTATTTTTAAAATGCACTTTGATATTCTTATATAAGTAAAGATTCCGGGATAGCTCAGCGGTAGAGCGGCGCGCTGTTAACGCGACGGTCGCAGGTTCGATCCCTGCTCCCGGAGCAAATTTCTAATAGGTTTAACCTCATTCACTAACCCGTTTTTATTTGACTTCTCAACCCTTTTTAGGCCACTAAAAGTTTGGCTAGGAATCCCTTCTTAGAAAATTGACGCATCAGCCATATGCCAAAAATAGAAATTCCGAATATCGTTAACCATGAATCAACGTCAAGTGAAGTTAGGCCAATAATATCTCGAAGTGGCGGCCAGTACACAGCGAGGAAATGAAGTCCAAGAGCACCGAGAAGAATTGTCCAAACTACTATTTTTCTATCTAAAGGAGAGGCTTTTTCTCGCTCAACAGCACTTACTCGATAAACAATATATAAAGCCAATAGGATGATAACCGATACTGCGGCTGTATTTCCATATGATTCGGCTCTATCTTGGAAAAGAGAAAATTTTGAATAGACAAAGAGGGACGAGAGTGAAATTATTAAACCATACAGCGTGGCCGGTCCAAGAGTCTCTCGCAGAAAATTTACGACCGACTGTTTTTTAACGATAGGTACCATGAGCGCCAAAAGGATAGCAGGAGTGCCTATTGTTAGTACATCAATCCATGTGATGTAGCGTGGCGTGAGTGGAAATTCTAAACCCACAAAACCTGCGAATAAAATAAAAAATAGGCTATAGATATTCTTGGTAAAAAATAGCTGCGACACGCGTTTGACGCTATAGATAGTCCTATCGCCCTCTTGTGACAAGGTGGGTAGGTGTGCAAAAGTATCTTTTAGTAGGATAATGTCGGCAACATCTCTGGCAGCAGCTGCACCTGAATTCATCGCTACCCCGACGTCAGCTTGCTTTAATGCTAAAATATCATTCACGCCATCACCAATCATTCCTACAAATTCTCCTGAAATCTGCAGATATTCAATAATTTGCTTTTTTTGTTGAGGGGTAAGACGTCCGAAAATTTGACCTCGATGAACCGTCTCTGAAAAGTCTGCTGGTGTTAGATGTAATAGGTCAGGGCCATCGATTGTCTTGCCAGAAACTGAAATCCCAGCTCTTTGGGCAAGTGCTGCTACTGTATCAGAATGATCCCCTGACAACACTTTTAATGTAACACCGCGCGCCTCATAGAATTGTACAGCCATTGAGATATCTGGCCTTAATTCATCCCGTAATATAATAAAAGCAAGGGGTGAGAGATCATCTCGTTTTGGAAGTGGTTGCTGTGAGTTTGCAAATAGAAGGACGCGCAAACCGAGCTTCCGAGACTCTTCGAGTATTTTTTCTTGTGTAGGCGTTATGTGGTTATGCCCAAGAATCTCAGGGGCGCCGAGCCACAGTGATGTCTCAACGTCTTTATTACGCACGCGTACCGCACTAATTTTTTCTGTCGGCGAGAAGGATAGCTCTTCAACTAGAACGCTGGGAATAGCCGGAAACTCTGCTTCAATCGCAAGTACTGTTTTGTTTTTATCGCTTACCGCGCCAACGAACAATCCTAACTGATGTCGTATTGCTTCAGGAGTTGAAGCAAAAATTGCTATTCTCTCAAATTTTAATTGATTTGTTCCGAGAGTACCGGTTTTATCAAGACAAAGCGTTGTAAGGTGGCTCATCGATTCAACCGCATTTAATTTTTGCACTAATACCTGTCTTTTTGCCGCACGTAAAGCGCCAAGTGCAAAGGCTAATGTTGAAACTAACACAAGACCTTCGGGAACAAAAGCTTTAATCACTGTGACTATTGATAAGATACCTTCTGCAAGCGATACATCTTTAATATAACTTGCGAGTATCAATAACAGCACAAATAAAATCATGGCAGCTGTGAGAATTCGTATGATCACATTGATACTATGTTGTAGAGGGGTGCGTGTAAATTTGTAAGTCTTTGCTTGCGCGGTAAGTATATTAACGCTGGAAGTTTTGCCGACATGAACCACTGCATATTGGCCTGAACCTCTTACGCAAAAACTACCAGACAATAACTCTTCTCCAGTTTTTTTCATTACGGTGTCAGCCTCGCCAGTTAGCAGTGATTCGTCCATGAATACTGGTGCAGATGACACCAATATGCCGTCAGCAATAATTTGATCGCCTGATCCGAAAACTATTACATCATCTTTTACTACCGCATCTACTACAATCTCTTGAGCGTGATCATCGCGAACAACAGTTACTCCGCGTCGCTGTAATAACGCCAGTTTGTCGAGAGCCAATTTAGCTCGAAATTCACCAATAATGCCTGCAAGCATATTGAGCACAGTAACTGCTGATAAAAATAGTCCGTCGGTATAGTTACCAATTACAATCAGGGCTATTACAGAAGCCGCTAAAACGCCATTAAATACTGTCAGTATATTATTTTGAAGAATGCCAGAAACGGTACGGGTAGTAAATTTCTCAACCCGATTAACTTCTCCGCGCTTAATTCTTTCCGCTACTTCTTTAGTTGTTAAACCGTTTGTTATGGTTTGCATAATTTTTTACAAAAATATTAGGTGTACAGTGAAGTTGGACCTTAACGTATACATCGCAATGCATCAGATGTAAATCATTATAAACTAGGCTATGAAGAGAAAAAAGCTCTAACGCTTTATCAAATGGAATGACCTCATATATTGGAATCAAGGTCAGATACATTATGATTTTTTTATCTGATGGTTCAACTTCTCATGTATCTCGAGTATGCGAAGGCTAATCTGCATGGTCCTATTGAGAGTACAAAGAAATATAAAAATTCACCGCCAAAGCGAAAGCTGAGGCGGTTTTCTTTTTCAAATTAAACTCAAACCAAAGCTAACAGCCTCCTCATCTCTCCTAAACTCACCTCTGGATAAGGCATAACCTTACTCCACTCAAAAGTTCGAAATCTGTCCTGCCAAGCGAGCCAAAAATATACTGAGTAGTAGGGTTGGGTAAATAAAGCTCTAGTTTATTAATAGATAATCTGTTTGCATAAAATCATAGCGAGAACTATAATTAAATTATAAAGTTTATGTTTAAACTCCATAATAAAAAACACATTCCTTCAACTCTTATTTCTATAGCAGCGTCATTATTGTTTGTTGCTCATCCTCTTTTTGCTCAAACAGCCCAACCACCCGCTTCTCCCGATACGCAAGGCGTTAATGAACAAAATGGCAATAACAATGATTTTGATGATGATGTAAAACAGGGAAAGGATGAGTTACAAAAAGACCCCGAAGCCCAAAAACTCCAGAAAGAAGTTGTAGATGGAGAAGATGAGCAGGCTGGCGATGGAGAACATAATAATATTCATGAAGACTCTAATCTCCAAGAAGCAAATAATCAAGAAGGAGTAAATGAGGAAAATAAAGACAATAATAATTCTGAAATTGATGAAGTTGACGACTCTAATAATTTGGACCAGCAATCTCAAGATGTTATTAACAAACACCAGCAAGAACAAGATCAGGAAAATCAGCAAGGTTCCCAAGGAGAAGAACAAAAAGGAGGAGGGTATCAGGAAAATTTTCATTCAGATCAAAATCAAGAAAACTCCCAACCAGAACAAAGTCAAGGAAATAACCCACAGCCAATAGAGCAAAATCAGCCAGAAACGCCAGGCATCAATCAAAATTCTTCACAAGAATAAAATAATATGTATAATAAAAAAATTGTTTATACTATTGTGGGAGTTGTAGTGATTGGAGTACTTTTTCTTATTTTTAACCAAACTCCTTTTTTCCAACCGTTAGGTGTACCCACCCCACAAACACCCGTATCTCCCTCTGGTGCCACTGCTATTACAAAAGCGGTAACCTCCCGAAGTATTGACGCAAAAGGCAATGCCACCGGAGAAACTGCTGCCTTTAATGCTAAAACTGACAAAATTGTATATGTGGTTCTTACTTTACAAAATGCAGCCAAAACTACCAAAGTATCTTATACACGATATCTCAATGGAAAATATATAGATTCCAAGGTTGCTCAACCGAGCAAAGACGGCATGACCAACTTTTACTTCACCTTTGAAAAAGGTATTGGCGATTATCCAAAAGGAACCTATACCGTGAAGCTCTATGTTGATGGACGTCGAGCTACCAATTTAACTTATGTATTCAAATAAGATGTTTTGCGCATTTAATAGAAAAATAATCTTATTGCTTTTGATTCTTGGTTCTTTAGTATTAGGTAACATGGTTTTTCTACCATATTCCTTTGCTGCACCAAAAACAGTTCCATTAAAACCAACTTCATCAGTAAAAGTAATGGGGAGGGCTAAGTTTGTCTTGCAAGGCGCAGTAATGGCTGTCACTGCAGACTCTCTAACACTTCATGTCGCTAATACCAGCAAAAACGCAAAACTTTTTGACAGTAAAGATAAAACTATCACTGTAGGAAAGAAAACTAAAATTACGAAGGACGCACGCATAATTACCCTAAAACAAATTAATAAAGGCGATACTATAAAAGTATTCGGTGTTTTTGATAAAAAAAGTGGCGCAATTACTCTCGTGAGATGGGTTAAGGTGGTATCGAAATAATATACTGCCCTTCTTCCAAAATTTCATACCAAGGACAGCAACTCCTAATCTCCCCCAAACTCACCTACGGATAAGACAAAGCTTTACCCTACTCAAAAGTTTGAAACCCGTCCTGCAAAGCGAGCAAAAATTAAAAAATCTTCTTTAAGAAGATTTTTTAATTTATAAACACCTGGAGAACCCGCAAGCTTTGCAAGACATGCAGCCCTCGCCCATCTCCAGAATATTGCCGCATTCCGGGCAGCCCGGCATCATTCCAAAATCCGCGATTGATTTTTTAGTTTTGCCAGTTTTTTTCTCCGCTCCAACCACAACAGGAACTTCCTTATTCAAATGCTCTGTTAAAGTTTCGCTAGTTTTTGATTCTAACCTCGGAACTTCGCCCCGGACATATTTCATATGCTCTTCTAAAATCTGTCCGATTGCATCCGGTAAAGAAAGCACAGTTCCTTTGCTAGTCATAACCGGCATCGGACCGCGGATTCCTTTCAAATCTTTGATTATATCATCCACGTCGACGCCGGCGCGGAGCGAAAGAGAAATCAAACGGCAAATGCCTTCGCTCTGCTCCTGGAAAAATCCCCCGCTCTTTCCGATAGTCGCGAAAATTTCAAACGGCTCTCCGTGTTCGTCATTATTAATCGTCACATAAAGATTCCCATAGCCGGTTTTTACTTTATAAGTCTGGCCGGTCAAGACTTCCGGTCGGGGCTTTGGCGAATGCTTCGGCGCTTCCTGAACAATCTTTTCCATCGCCTGCTCTGTTCCTTCAGCTAATTCTGTCGGCGCAGTAATATTATCCCCATTGCCAAGATTTAAAATCTGGACAGTCCTGCTTCCTTCCCGATAAACCGTACAGCCCTTGCATCCGTTTTTCCAAGCCAAAATATACCCATTTGCCACTTCTTCGCGGGTAGCGAAATTCGGAAAATTAATCGTTTTGGAAATAGAGGTATCCACATTTTTTTGGAATGCCGCTTGAATGCCGATGTGGTCTTCCGCGGACATATCCATAGAAACAACGAAAGTGTCGTGCAAATCTTTCGGCAGCCATTCTAAATTCTGCACGCTTCCGGTTTTAACTATTTCTTCTTTAACTTTTTCCAAATCAATTCCTCTTTTTGCCAAAGCTTCTTTAAAATATCGGTTAAAATAATGGTACTGGTGGCCGTCCTTATCCTGCTTGGTGTATAAAAGCGCGAAATTCGGTTCAATGCCGCTGGAAGTGTCAAACATCATGGAAATGGAGCCGGTAGGCGCAACAGTAGTCAGCGCGGCATTCCGCCGCTTAACCCCGCGATCATGGAATACGCTTAATTTGTAATTTGGGAATACGCCCTTTTTTTCTGCCAATTTTTCAGAAGCTTTTTCAGATGACTTTTGGATAAAAGACATTAATTTTTCTGCGATAGCAAATCCAGCCGGCGAATTATATTTTATATTTAATTGATAAAGCAGGTCTGCGAACCCCATCACTCCAAGACCGACGCGCCGATTGCCTTTCATAGTTTCAGTAACCTTAGTTACTGGAAAGTTAGACCGGTCAATCACATTATCCAGCATTTGAACCGCTGTTTGCGCGACAAAACTAAGCCGATTCCAATCTATATCCCCATCCTTGGCAAAAACAGCTAAATTAATAGAACCAAGATTGCATACATCATAAGCGCCGAGCGGCTGTTCTCCGCAAGGATTAGTCGCTTTAATGTCGCTAAATCGAGGCAAGGGATTTGCCCTATTTGCAGTATCAACAAAAAAAGTGCCGGGTTCGCCATTAGTCCAAGCCGCATCAATAATTAAATCAAATAATTCTTTGGCGGTAATATCAACTTCCTCGTAGCCGGTCACCGCGCCATTTTTAGCCCGAAGAACTTTATGGGGCTTCATTTTATTTCCATTCCAAGCGGTCAGCCATGGCTCATTGGGCCGGTTAATGACCGCTTCCATAAATTCATCGGTAATGCCGACAGAAATGTTAAAATTCCTGATCCGGCCTTCAATTTTTTTGCAATTTATAAAATCTAAAATATCCGGATGATCAACCCGGAAAATCGCCATATTAGCTCCGTGCCTTCCCTGCTGCTTAATCACCCCGAATGCCTGATTGTAAACTTCCAAAAAAGAAATCGGGCCGGAAGAAACTCCCCGCGATCTTTTAGTCGGCATTCCTGCCGGACGAAGCTCGGAAAATGCAAAACCTAAACCAGATCCGGCTTGCTGCAAAAGCGCCGCATCTTTCAAGGTTTGGAAAATGCTGTCCATATTGTCACTGATCGGAAGCACAATGCAATTGGCAACCAAAGCAGTCGGCGCTCCGGCATTAGCAATCGTCCTCCCGGCCGGAGTAAATTCCTTATTTGCCATGACTTCAAAAAAGTCTTTTTCAGTTTTATGGACAAACTCATCGTTTCCGCCATAATCACGCTCCACTTCCGCAAGCGCTTTGGAAATCCTGCGCATCATTTCTGCCGGAGTTTCCTGAGAACCGTCATCCCGGAGTAATAAAAAACGCTTCCTCATCATTTTCAGAGCATTCTCTGAAAAAGAAGCGTTTATTTTTTCATCGGTCAAATTGTAGGAAGAATTTTTAGGTGCCATAGCTGATCTCTATACTCTTATTTTACTATGTAGCCAATTCTGCGCAAACTCTTCTGTGGAAAACTTTTATAAAATAATATATATTACCAATTAGCACACGAAAACCAGATACTGGAACTTGTGAAACTAATTATCAATAAATTGCTGATAATTTTAGCGTTCGCATTAAATATATGCTTGTCTTGGAGCGCATTTAAAAATGGATTGATAGGTTTATTTGCCAGTTTATTATTAATATTCTTAGGGGGAGCTTTGAATATTTTAGCCATGGCGGCAAATAATTGGAAAATGCCTGTTTTAATCAAAAATTCACGCGAGAAGGCATTGATATTGCCTCAATCAGAACATACTGTTCTCATTAAAACCACTAAACTTAAATGCCTCTGCGACCAATACCGATTTAATGACAAAGTTTACAGCATTGGAGACGCAATAATTTATTTAGGATTTGGCTTATTCTTAATTTCCAGCCTTTAATTTAAACTGCTCCGCGATACGGAGCAATTTTTTATTTCTTTTTCTTTCTTAGAAAAGTCGGGATGTCCCAGACATCGGAAGATTTTTTATGGGATTCCGGCGGGCGGGGCTTTGGCGGTTTTAACTCATCCATTTTGTCTTTTTCTTCTTTTCTAAGCGTCAATTCCGATTTTCTTTCTGCCGGCGCATTAAATAAATTGGAAAGCGAAGACCCGGAATTTTTGCCGACAGTGGAATTGCTGAAACCGGTTGCAATAAGGGTAACTTTTATCTGGCCATTTTTCATATTGCGGTCATGGTAAGCTCCAAAAATTATTTTTGCTGAAGGATCTACTGCTTCAGAAATAGTTTTTGCAATTTCATTGATTTCGCTCATCCGCAAATCCCTTGACCCGGAAACTCCGAACAGCACGCCTTTTGCCCCCTCAATGGAAACTTCCAACAGCGGCGAATTCACTGCCTGAGTTACCGCTGTCATTGCCCGCTCTTGACCTGAGCCAAGCCCGATTCCAACCAAAGCCGTGCCGGCATTTTCCATAATCGCTTTGACATCGGCAAAATCAACATTAACTATGCCTGGCATAGCAATCAATTCCGCAATCCCCTGGATTGCGTAGCGCAAAATATCATCGACAATTTCAAACGCCTTAATCAAAGTAGTGTCTTTTTCAATGACCGTAAAAATCCTGTCGTTAGGAACGACAATCAACGTATCCACTTTATCTTTTAATTTCATGAGCGCTTCTTGGGCAATGCGGGCCCGCTGCGCCCCTTCAAAAGAAAATGGCTTGGTGACTACAGCAATTGTTAAAGCTCCGATTTCTTTAGCCGCTTCCGCAATAACCGCCGAAGCTCCGCTTCCGGTGCCGCCGCCAAGGCCGGCAGTTATAAAAACTAAATCCGCGCCCTTAAGCGCTTCTATGATTTCCGCGCGAGTTTCTTCTGCCGCCTGCCTGCCAAGTTCTGGATTCATTCCAGTTCCCAGCCCCTTGGTCAAATTCTTTCCGATATGGATTTTAGTGTCCGCGTCGCAAAGCTCCAAATCCTGGGTATCAGTGTTAATGGCGATGAAATCAACAGATTTAAAAAGTTCCCGGCGCATCCGGTCTATGGCATTTCCGCCGCCGCCGCCAACGCCGACAACTTTAATTTTCGCCATCTCGTGCCTCAGCATTCCATTTGATTTTTTATTTTTAACTGCCATGTTTATGGTAATAAATTTTTAAATAATTTTTTAACCCAAGAACCTAGCCCGTCTTCAGTTCCGGAAATAAACAGCCTGTCCTTGCCCCATAAAAGCAAGCCGGTTGCGCAAACAAATTCCGGATCTTCAATCTGCAAGCTCAGCTCTCCGGTTGGCATTTCTAAAGAAGAAATATCCGGAATAGCAATCTGTGCCGGCAAATCCAATTCATCTTTGGCAAGATCAACTAATCCAGGAATTTTAGACCCTCCTCCGGTAAGCACTGCCCCTACTGGCAATTTTCCTGCCCGGCCGATAATTTTAAGTTCATTATTAACGAATTCGAAAATTTCGGCAAGTCTTACCTCAATGATTTCCGAAATAATGCGCCGAGTCGTATTAGAACGGGAATTGGGGTCAATTTTTTTAAGGTCAACATTTTCCCTTCCGGAAATTCCTTTAGAAGACGCAGAGCCGAAAGTCAGCTTGACCGCCTCGGCCGCATCAACTGAAGTTTTAAGGCCGATTGCCAAATCATTAGTTATATTCCCGGAACCAACCGGAAAAATTGCGGCATGGATAAGTTTCCCTTCTTCGTAAACGCAAATGCTGGTCGTTCCAAAACCAATATCCACTAAAACTACCCCCAAATCTTTTTGATTTTTTGAAAGCACGGCCCGGGCGCTTGCAAGCGGAGAAAAAATCAAGCCGCCGATGGTCGCGCCGGCCATTTCAACGCATTTAGTAAGATTTTTTACCGACGGGGCAAAAACGTCAATAATCAAGCTGTTCACTTCCAAACGGTTGCCAATCATGCCAATCGGATCCCGGATATCGCCAACGCCGTCCACGATAAACTCCCTGTTAATGGCATGGAGCACCATCCTATTTGGCGGCAAATTAATCGCCTGCGAAGCTTGCACTGCCCGATCAACGTCATCCTGATAAATTTCATAATCTGCCCGGGAAACCGCAATGATGCCTTTGGAAGCCTGGGTATGGATGTCTGCTCCGCCAACGCTTAAAAAAAGATTTTTAACGGCATTTTTAGAAACTTTTTTAACATCGCTGAAAATAATATTCAATGCCCGGGTCATTTCCGCCAAATCATCAACCGATCCCTTTCTCATTCCGCCGGAAGGAGTTTTTAAAATTTTAACTACGGACAGCTGGCCGTCATTTTTAACCTCGCCGATAACCGCTTTTAAGCTGCTGGTGCCGATATCAAGACCTGTAATAAAATTTTGGGACATAAAAAATAAATAAGCGACTAGCCACTAATGATTTTAGAAAGCAACATCCTTTCTTTCTTTTCCATCTTAATTCTATCATTCTTCTTCTCATGGTCATAGCCAAGAATGTGCAAAACTCCGTGAACCAGCATCAATGCCAAATCTTCTTTGTGTTTTTGTATATATACAGGATCTAAATACGCCTCGCCAAGCTTAATTCCTGGAAAATTTTTTGGCTTTGGGAAAGAAAGCACATTAGTTGACTTATTCTTGCCTCGAAAGCGATTATTGAGCATTTTCATTCTTTTTTCGCTTATTAAAAATAATTCTACTTCTCCTTTTTCCGGCAAAAATCCTGCCAGCTGACGAGCCATTTTTTTAGCCAAAGGGCTGAATTTTTTAACTTCCTTATCTAAAACAATAACTTCTAACTTCATAAGATTTATATTAAATCATACACTTTATTATTTAATTAAAACAAATGCCTTATTAATAAAAACAGCCCCAAAAGGGCTGAATTATTAAACCGGAGAAACATCAATTGCTATACCTTTTTCGTCCAGCAAGAAACGGACCTTTTGGCCAAGCGATAACTTATGCGGCGCTTTCATGTCTTTTAATTTAAAAAGGTGAGTATTTCCTTCGCTATATATTTCCCCGACTGGAACTTCTAATGACAATGGATCTAAATAATTAATCATTCCTTCCATGACTGATTCAGCCATCATTTAACCAAAAATATAGGTTCTAATCAGAATTGTATATTAAAATAATTAATAAAACAAATTTATCTTGCTTCAAAATAAAACTGCCTATATAAAGCAGTTTCAATATTCCAATTCGCTGTAAAAATTAAAGCCGCAAAGATAACAAATGCGATTGCCAAAATCACCAAAAGTATCCGGCCGAATCGGCACAAAAGCCTCGCATTCCGGGCATTGCAAAGTCTGATTCTGCTTTTTAGCCTGAAGCTCCAGCCAGCTCCTTAGCCAGGCCTCGTTTCTACCAAATTTTACGGACTCTAACCGCTTAGATAAACTTTCTAAAAATTTATCAATTTCAGCCATAAACAATCCTCCTCAAAATAAATTTAGGAGGAAGATAAAATAATGCATAAACAGCATACGCTGGCCAAAAAATAAAAATTAACATTGGATTTTTGATTCCGTCTCCGACTCCAAATTCAGGAAAAAAGAAATTAATGGCGCCGTAGAGAAAAAGAGTGGCAATGGCTCCGAGAACATACAAAAATCCGAATACTAAAATCAGCGCCAATAATACTCCGCCCGCTATCAGCCAAAAGAGCATATTTACTTTTCAATTGCCAATTCTCGCTATATTGTAGCACAGATTTTTAAAAATGCAAACAAAAAACGGCTTCAAAAGCCGTTTATTTTAGATAATGCATCGAGGAATCGCTTCAGTTCGTGCTTTTTAAAATAAATATAAACTAAATAAGGGGGCCAAAAAATAATATTTACAAATGGATTAAACAAAATACCCTCCTCTTCAAGCAATTTCTTGTTTACCATTTTAACATGCTCTTTTATCGGAATGCCTTTTTGAAAATTTTCTCGTTCCAATTCCGAATGGGCAATGGAAAAATTGATGCCGTATACAAAAAGGCAAACATACATTCCTGCGACAAAATATAAAATTGCTGCAATAAGAATAAGAACTGCGATCAAAATTAGTTTCAGCATATTGCCTTCTTTTTAGATCGCATCTTAGAATAAGGCTCGGCTCGATCAAGCACATAAACCCAGAATTCCATAGTCGCTGGATCGCGACCACCGAAATTAACCGTGTCATACTTGCAAGTAACCGCGCAGCCCATATCGTCTATTTCGCCTTTGCAACCTTTGCATATCAAAATTCTTATTTCTTTCTTCCGGGACTTATTCTTTCCCTTAGGCATCCTATTTATTTTTAAAAAACTGCTAAAAAGATTATATCAAAGCTAAATTTAAAATACAAATAAAAATCGGCCTAAGGCCGATTATGTTCAAGTGAAAGGCATACTCCTACAAAAGGACCAACTAATAAAGCAATCGGATGCCCAAGAATAGGAACATGATAAATAAAACAAATAATGGTCGCCGCAGTGATTGCCGTACCTATCAAAAGATCTTTCCAAAAAAGCCTCCATCGCTTGTCCATCAATCTTATATTTCTTTTAAAAATCTTTAGTTAGCTTATCACAAGATTAAAAAGCCGCGCAAGCGGCTTACATTATTCTCCAACTAACTCTTTCCAAAAAGAAAATATAGAATAAAACCTTGCCGAGTTGTTGCAGAGAAACTTCGGAGGCGCTAAAAGATTGGTATCGCCGAAGGCGATTTTTGGCGCCGAGATGTAGCGGGCTCGCACCGCTGGAGTGCGAGAACCGCGGTTCTCATAGACAATTTGGCAAGGTTTTTAAAACAAAAATAGCGCGATTGCGCTATTTTTATCCCAATTTTTCTTTTACTATCTCACTGATCATTTTCCCATCTGCCTTCCCCTTCAGCTCTGCCATCACTGTTTTCATCACCAAACCCTGATTGCTTTTATCCGAAAGGCCGGATAAAACTTTCTCCACTGCTGAAACAACTTCTTCTCTGGACATCTGCTTTGGCAAATATGCTTCAACTAAAACCAATTCTATTTTTTCTTTCTCCGCTAAATCCGGGCGGCCGCCTTTTTCAAACGCCTCAACTGATTCTTTGCGCTTTTTTGCCTCCCGCGCCAAAACCTGCACTGCCTCTTCATCCGTTAAAACTGCATCTTTTCCTTTTTCTATAGCCCTATTCTTTAAAGCAGAACTCAACATCCTTAAAACGCCGACTTTGCCGGCATTTCCGGATTTCATTGCCTCTTTAATATCTTGGGTAAGTTTTTCTAAAAGTGGCATTTTTAAAATTTAAAACCTGGGACGCATCGGCTTCTTGTATTTATCCGCCAAACCCAACTTTCTTGATTTCTCAACTTCCTTGTTTTTGTCCGAACGGTAAATCGCCGCCAATTTGCGCTTTGCCTTATTTACATTCCGACCGTAAAACCGCCGTTTCTTGGCCTCTTTTAAAATTCCGCTTTGCTGGATTTTTTTGGAAAACCGATATAAAAGCGAACCGATTGTTTCTCCTTCTTTTTTTCTTACTTGCATAAGTTTGTATATTAGCAATATTAAAACTATTTATCAAGGTTTAAATTTGGCATTACATCAATTTCAGATTTCTTATTCCACCCTCCCAATAAATGAAGGTGCAGATGGTCAATCACTTGGCCGCCTTCCCGGCCTACATTAAAAACTAATTTATATCCTTTAAAGCCCAATTTTACCGCCAAATCTTTTGCAGCATAAATTAAAGCAGCTAAAATATCGCGGTGATTTCCTTCCAGATGGGCAATAGACTGAATATGTTCTTTCGGAACCACTAAAATATGGGTCGGCGCAGAAGGCCGGATATCCTTAAATGCCAATAAATTTTCGTTTTCATATACAGTATCGGCAGGAATTTCTTTTTTAGAAATTTTGCAAAACAGGCAGTCAGCCATATTAATGGAGGCGTTTCTTAACTTCAATAACCATTTTTTTAAGCGGTATAGTTTCTTGAACGCTATTTTTTAAATCCCGAATAATAATGGATTCTTCAAAAGCTTCTTTTTGGCCGAAAATCAAAGCATATTCAGCGCCTTCTTTATTTGCGGAACGCAGCTGGGCCCCTAAAGAATCTTTGCCAAGCGATTCCATAACCCCTACCCCTTGATCGCGCAACCCTTCTATTAATTTCAAACTTCTTTTCTTTGCTAAATCTCCTATATGGACAAAAAATATTTTATTCCTGCCCCTTAAGCCCAAATTCACTTTAGTGGCTTTCATCACTTCAATCACCCGTTCCAAGCCAACCGCTCCGCCAACGCCAGCCGATTGCCTTGACCCGAAAAGCTCCATTAAATAGTCATAGCGGCCGCCGCTTGCAATTGCAAAATTAAATTTGCTTCCGTCTTCCAAGACCGTTTCCGTAAAAAATTCAAAAACCGTCTTATTGTAATAATCCAATCCTCTCACTAAATAATTGTCCAGCACATATTGCAGCCCCAGCTCTTCCAAAAATTCCAAAACATGCTTTAAATGCCTGTTGCAACTGGAACAAAGGCTGTCCAAAATCACCGGAGCCCCGGCTTTATGCTCCTGGCAAGCTTCATTTTTGCAATCTAAAAGCCGAAGAGGATTTTCTTTTATCCGCCGGCGGCAATCCTTGCAAAGTTTCGGTACTAAGCTTTTATAATAATCAACCAATTTTTTCCGGTAATTGGGGCGGCAAACCCGGCAGCCAACGCTATTTATATGAAGCGAAAGGTTTTTTAATTTTAAGCGCTCTAACAGCCTGAAAATCGCTAAAATTATTTGCGCATCATGAACCGAATCGTCGTCGCTTCCCAAAATTTCAAATCCCGCCTGATGGAACTGGCGGAAACGTCCGGCTTGCGGCTGTTCCTTCCTGAACATCGGGCCGATATAAAAAAGCTTGAGAGGCTGCCCTAAATGGCTCAAGCCGTGCTGTACATAAGAACGGACAATGGAAGCGGTCGCTTCCGGCCGAAGCGCCATCCGATCGCCGGAACGGCTTCTAAAAACATACATTTCTTTTTCCACTATATCAGTAGTCGCTCCGAGAGATTTT
>Ga0209515_10005321_pt1 | contig 16744 bp, 15 predicted proteins | sample Subgroupgradi54m_FD_187454 | JGI IMG/M metagenome (GOLD analysis project Ga0209515, IMG submission 187454) | Subsurface groundwater microbial communities from S. Glens Falls, New York, USA - GMW60B uncontaminated upgradient, 5.4 m (SPAdes)... ...
ACTTATCTAATAGGGAAATATCTTTAATCCGTTGAAGTATTTCCATCTCTAACGGTGTAGAGGCAAGGGTTTGCAGTTTTTCTTCTTCTAACTTTTTGATCTCGCTAAAAAGTTCTTCTCCTTCAATTTGATCGCTTAATAAAACATAACGGAGGTAACGATTTAGTTGGGATAAGGGGTAGAGCTCAATTTGGTAGGTGCGGCACAAAATTTGCAGGTATCGGTAAAAGGCGCCATAACTTAAGTCTCCCAATTTATAAGAAAGACTTGCTGAAACCAAGTTTTCTAGTTCCTGTTTGGGCAGCCGCGCGTGAAGTAATTTGGAAAGTTCTCGTTTTTCTTCTTCTAATTTATCGAACTCAAGCGTTTCTTCTATTAAGAGAGCTTCTAAATAAAGTTTAAGGTTGGGATAATTTTTTCCATTTACAGGCGCATTTTCAGATAGAAACTTTAGATAGTTATTCAACGGAATTTCACGCTTTTGATACCGTTTCATTTTCTCGTAGAACTCTTTTAGATCTGGGTGAAAGGAGGTCTCTTTAATTTGTTCAACAAGGGATTCTTGCTTAGAAATTTTTTCTTTAACCTCTTTTTCTAAAGAAATGGCCGCTTTAAATGAATTGACATGTTGAAGATATAGGTTCTCATCTTCAATCCCCCAGAGGAGCAGATTTTGACTATTTGAATTCGGCAGGGAAGTCATTCCCACATATTCTGGTCCGCTAATCCAGGACTCTTTTAAGAAAATTTCTGCCACTTCTTTAACGACTTCTTTGTTCGGGAACGATTGATAATTCTCAAAAGAAAAATCCCCACGGGCACCTTCTAAACCTACAACAATGGGTGAACTCTTCCCTTTTGAGTTTTGAGCCACGGGCTCCGAAACTTTCGAGAGCGCTTCTATCGTGCGCGCTATGTTCCTCTGGGCTTCATAGTTTTCATGGGCGTCTTGAATATGAATTACCAGCGGCCCCTTCCCTTCCCAGTTTGGCGGCAGATATATCTCTTTAAGATTGGCGTATCTGGAAGGCACCGCCTTAAACCAAGGGGAGATCGGTTTTAGCCGTTCCCCCTCCAGAGATGGAAGAGAACTTTTTGGATAAGGAGCCAAAGAAGAGCCGCTAAAATCTTGTAACTTTTGAAGGGTTTTATTGAGAACATTAGGTTCCAAGGAAGGAAGTTGAGAAAGGATCCCCTGTTCAGGTTTTTGAACAGGAGAGGAGTCCATCCCTCTTGCAATCTGGATGGGTTCTTCTTCCTCCTGCTCCATTTTTTCCGCCGCAGCCTTTCTCTCGTGCCAAAGCTTGGCCACAGGTTCAATCGCCCCATACGCCACCTGAACATAAAAAAAGAGGACCGCCATACCCAAAGAGGTATGCCGTATCCAAACAGGTGATCTAGAATGCAGTTCTTTCTTATTCATCGCGTTCTCAAACGAACTACCATAATCTTAACCTGAAAACCCAACTTTTTCAACCTTTTTTCTTTAAAAAGTATGTAAGCGTTAAGTTACTTTTTATCCAAAAAAGTCTCAAAATTACTAAATCCGAGTTGGCTAAAAAACTGGAAGTTAACTATAGGACAGTTCATCGTTGGATGGAAGAGGATATTCATCCCTCTAAACTTTACCGGAGGGAAATTGATAATTTATTTAGAGAATCAATCGATATTTCTCAAGAGGTTCTAAAAAGTGTTATGGATTTAAAATTTCAGAAGATTTTATTTTAAAACTTCATTCTTTTGTCATGGGCGGGTTTATCGATAAGAAACCCGGTGAATATCGAGATGGATTTGTGAACCTTACGAATACAGACATAGCTCTGCCTAGCGCTCAAGAAGTTCCCAAGAGAATGGCGCAGCTCATCAAAGAGATGAACGAAGTGGAGCGTGACCCTATTCACAGGTGCGCCTTAGACCACTTCCATTTTGAAATTATTCATCCTTTTTTTGATGGGAACGGCAGAACAGGAAGGTTACTCATGATGACTCAACTTTTATCTCGTAAACTTCCCCCCGCCGTCATTCGCATTGAAGACCGGTACCAGTATTACTGGGGTTTAGAGAAGTGTAGCCTAAAGGAATATAACACTCTGCCCCATGTCGTTGCAGAAGGAATCTTAGAAGGTTTTAAAATTTTAATGAACCAAGAGAAGAAATCTAAAAACATTTAAAAAGGGAAGAAACTTGGACGGCCATCTTTGTAAGAAGAAACACATTTAAATATTCCAAAGTCTGTAAAAGAATCTAAATTTAAATAAACTTTAGAAATCTTCTGATATCGTTATGATCCCCAACTAAAACAAACTCTATAAGATCTTTCTGTTTTCTAAACATAATCCTGTCACAAAGGCCAGAACGAATTTCATAATAATTTTTCTTGAGTTTTGTTAGACCAAAACCAGAAGAGATTGGATCTTTGTTTTCTAGTGCTAAAATAAATTTCTTTACAACTTCCTTTGCGCACTCTTCCCTTGTAAATGAGCGTAGAGACTTTAAGGAACGCTTAAAGGAGCTTTTAAACTCAATTCTCATTAATTATAAAGTTTCTAAGTACTTTATTGCTTCTTTAGCCGAATGAAATTGTTTGGCACCTTTTTCATTAGTGAGTTTTTCGATTTTCTGCCATTCCTTTTTCGAGAATTTTAATGGTCTTTCATCAATCTTCAAAGATACAATTTCTACTCGACCTCGATTAATTCTAAAACCAATATGATCTCCACCTTCTCGTAAGCCTAAGATGGTGCGGATAGGTTTTGGGATTGTAGCTTGTCCTTTTTCTGTAACAGTTGATAACATAAGATTTGACATAATGATCACCTCATAGGTATTACTTTCTTACATCATTACTTATAACATGAATATAAATATTTGTCAATAGGTTTGTTTGAAGTAAATTTGGTAAATCTCTGCGGGAAAATTAAGAGGTTAAATTGACAGGATGAAGTGTATAGCTTAAAATATATATTGGTTATAGTTTATAATGTATAAGTCAAATTACTTTTAGACAATAAAATGGAAAAATTTGATGTCGTTATTGTGGGTGGAGGGATTTTGGGGAGCACTCTTTCTTACTGGCTTTCTTCCCTCTATGAAGGAAAAATTGCTGTTTTGGAGATGGAACAGGAAGTGGCTCATCATACTAGCGGAAGAAACACGGGTGTTATTCATCGTCCCTTCTATTTGAATCCAGAAAGAAGAAAAGTTTTTGCTCGTTCGGCTCAAATTTCTTACCGACTTTGGAAAGAGTATGCGGCTTTAAGAGGACTTCCTTGGAAAGAAATTGGAACCATTGAGGTGGCTACCAAAAAAGAAGAGTTGCCCATCATCGAAAAATACTTAAAATGGGCGAAAGAAAATGGGATGACGGATCAAGAAGTTCAAATTTTGAACTCCCAAGAAGTAAAAAAGATTGAACCAGAAGTAGAATGCGCTGGAGCGCTTTATTGTAAAAGTGATGCTTCCGTCGATTATAAAATTTTTACGGAATCAATAAAGAAAGAGGCCATCGCTCAAGGAGTTCAATTTCTATTTGGTTTTAAGGTTAAGGAAATCCGCGTTGAGTTAGATCACTTAAAAATTTCATCCCAAGATTCTCTCCCTCCCATCGAAGCTCGCACCCTCATTAATTGCGCGGGTGGTAACGCGGTCGATTTGGCCCATGAATTAGGGATTGGGATGGAATATACCGATCTCCACTTCCGCGGCGAATATTGGGAAATTGATCCCAAGGTTCGAGAGCGCATCAAAACCAACATCTATTCCGTCCCACGCCATGCCGAACTTCCCTTTTTAGACCCTCACTGGATCGTTCGCGCGGACGGCGCTCGCCAAATTGGCCCCAACGCCGTTTTAATTGCGGGCGCCTATTGTTACAGCGGTTTTTTTAACAGCTTACCTGAACTCATTGGAAAAATATTAGAAAAACCATTAAGTAATAAATTAAAACTACTTATAAATAAGGATTTTATAAGGTTAGCAAGCGAAGAATGGAAAAGCTCACTTTCTAAAAAAGAGATGCTCCGTAGAGTCCAAAGGTTTATCCCCTTTCTAAAAGAAGAGCATCTTATTCAGCGTGGGATCGCCGGAATTCGCAGTTCTTGCATAGATAGTCAAGGAAACTTTATAAAAGAAGCCATTGAGCTGGAAGGACCAAATTCTTACCATATTTTAAACTACAACTCTCCCGGCGCCACCGGTTCTCCAGCCTATACCGCCCTCCTCGCCAAAAAACTCCAAGACAAGGGCTATTTATCTCACCTCAAGAAAAAACAAACCCCCAATTCCTTTTGGAATTTCTCTGAAATTATAGCCCATATCGGAAATTAGGGACAGCGCCCTCTTTTTTATTTTCATCCGAGCTGACTATGAGTAAAAATTATTTTCTATATCATTCCTTTGCCTTCGCTTGTCTGAGCCTTGGCGTTTACGCCAAGGCGAGTTCGAAGGCAAAGAAAATAATTTTTACTCATGCGAGTTGAAAATAAAAAAGAGGGCGCTGTCCCTAATTTCACCACGGGAATAACGATTATTTGAAGAAGTTCTGGATTTGTTGGATGACGAAGTCTAACTGTTTTTGAGTTAGATTTTGGTGGATGGGAATACTTAAAATTCTCTCGGACTGTTTTTCTGCCACTGGAAAATCACCTTTCTTGTATCCTAAATGACGGGCGCAGTCCTGTAAATGGATAGGAATGGGATAATGGATTTTTGTGTCAATTCCCGCCTTAAATAAGGCTGCTTGGAGCTCGTCTCTTCGATCGGTTTGGATCACAAAGAGATGGTAAGCGCACCGCTCGTTCTTTTCTTCTGTAGGGCATTGAACAATATTTGATAGGTGCTTGCGATAATAGTCTGCATTCTTTCTTCTTTGCTTAATCCATTCCTCTAAATATTTAAATTTGATATTTACGATGGCAGCCTGCAAGGAATCTAGGCGGCTATTAAATCCCCAAACCTCTGATTCAGTACGGTTTTTAAGTCCAATATTACGAAGTTGCATTATCTTTTTATAGAGATCTTCGTTAGAAGTTGTAATCATTCCCCCATCCCCAGCCGCGTTTAAAGTTTTAAGGGGGTGTAGACTAAAACAATTCAATATTCCAAAAGAGCCTGTTTTCTTACCCCGATACTCTGTTCCAATACTTTGAGCGGCATCTTCTATCACATGTAATTTGTATTTTTTGGCGATCTTTAAAATAGGATCCATGTCCGCGGATTTTCCAGTTAAATGGACGGGTATAATCGCTTTAGTTTTGGAGGTAATTTTAGATTCAATAAGGTTAGGGTCAATATTTAGATCTTCGCGAACATCCGCAAAAACTACTTTTGCCCCCGTTGCCATCGTGCTCGAAGCCGTGGCCAAGAATGAGTTAGGAGCGGTAATCACCTCATCCCCTGTCCCAATCCCCAATGCCTTCATCGCTAGAAATAGAGCATCGGTTCCAGAGTTTACCCCAATGGCATACTTTGTTCCACAATATTTGGAAAATTTTTCTTCTAGAAGAGTTACTTCTTTTCCCAGAATAAAATCCCCATCACTCAAGATTTTAGAAAATCTCGCTAAGATCTCTTTCTTTAAAAGAGCGTGCTGCCCTTTTAAATCCACATAGGGAACTTTAAATTGGGGTGGCATGAGGATTAAATTATTTGGCTAAGGCTGTTTCGTTGTCGAAGATGGATTTCATCTTTTTCACATTGTAGAAATTGATGTTGTCCCAGTCTAAATTTCCTTTTTCGCGAGCTATTTTAATATCCAACACCGCGTCTTTAATGGTATGGTTTGGTTTTAATCCCAACTCGCTCTCTATTTTTTTAGAAGAGATGTGGTAGGAACGGTTATCGTTACTTGGGGTTACTTCAATGGAAACATTCTTGCCAATAATTTCTTTTACCATGTTGGCAATTTCACTCACTGTATAGTTTTCATAGCCGGCGTTAAAAACTTTTCCCCCAATTTTTTCGGCTGGAATTGTTAGCAGCTTAACATAGTAATCTGTAATATCTTCTATGTGGATGTTGGGTCTTTTTTGATTGCCGCCAAAAACTGTAATTTTTCCTTTAGTTAACGCGTGCATGGTTAAAATGTTAACGGTCAAATCCAGCCTCATTTTAGGAGAGTATCCACAGACGGTCGCGGGCCGAATGGTCATGGCTATAAAATTTAGATCGTTGAGAGCATTCACAATAGGTTCCGCGTCCGCCTTAGTTTTAGAATAAACCGTTAAGGGTTCAAGTGGTAAATCTTCTGTTACATTCAGGGTTTCTTTAATTCCATACACGCTGGAAGTAGAAACATTAATAAATCTTTTCACTCCTAATTCTTTAGCCGTTTTTGCCAGGAATACAGTGGCTTCAAAATTTACTTCTACGGTTAGTTGCGGATTTAGATCGCTGGACGGGTCATTAGAGATCGAAGCTAAATGGATTACGGCATCCATCCCTTGAAGTGATTTGCGTACCAGTTCTTTATCTCTAATATCCCCTAAAATAAGTTTAAAGTGAGGATTATTTAATACGCTCTTTAACCCAATATCCGTAAAAAATAATGTATCAATGGTTGTAACATCATACCCTTCCTTTAATAATTTAGGGATAAGTATAGAACCTACATATCCAGCTCCACCAGTAATAAAAACTTTTTTCATTTTGCTAGCTCCTTTGCGTAGAATTGTGTAATTTGGTCAATGGTATATTGAACAGCTTCATCCGTTAAATGTTGGTGAACAGGAAGGGTGATAATATTTTTAGATTGGGTTTCCGCAATTGGAAAATCCCCCAACTTATAACCTAAATGTTTAGAACATTCCTGTAAGTGTAAGGGAATAGGATAATGCACTTTAGCCTCAATTCCATTTTTAATTAAGTGAGCTAAAAGTTCATCTCTTTTTTTAGCTTGAATAATATAGAGGTGGTAAACATACCGCCCATTTTTTCTACGAGCGGGAACAGTAATCTCTTCTATTTTAGAAAGGGCCGCGTCGTATTTATCCGCGTTTTTAATCCTTTGATTCGTAATAAAATCTAAATCTTTTATCAAATAAAGCCCTACGGCTGCCTGCACGGTATCTAGCCGTGAGTTATATCCAAAAAAAGCATATTCGTCTCTATTTTTCATGCCATGGTTGCGGAGCAATCTTAGTTTTTCATACATCTCTTTAGAATTCGTGGTAATAATTCCCCCATCGGACCATACATTAATATTTTTAAGTGGGTGCAAACTAAATCCACCAGTAATTCCAAAAGAACCGGCGCATTTACCGTCTATTGCCGCTTGAATCCCTTGGCAGGCATCTTCCACCACCTGCAAGTTGTGCTTTTTCGCGATCGCTAAAATTTTTGGCATATCCACGGGATGCCCTGCGTAGTGAACAGGCAAGATGGCTTTGGTCCTTGGCGTAATCGCTTTTTCTATTTGGTCCATCGCAATTAAATATTCTTCATCACAGTCCACAAAAACAGGGGTAGCTCCGGTTTGAGCAATGGCTCCGGCAGAGGCAATAAAAGTGCTGGTCATGGTAATGACTTCGTCCCCCGCGCCAATGCCTAAAGCTTTTAAACTTAAAAAGAGGGCATCGGTTCCGGAGTTTACTCCCACGGCGTATTTGGTTCCAATGATTTGGGCAAATTTTTCTTCAAACTGTCCTACTTGTTTACCTAAAGTAAAATCCCCAGATTGAACTACTTTTTTAATTTCTTGCAGGATTGGATCAGGATTAGCAAACTGCTCATCTAAATATGAAAACTTTACTTTCATCAATTGGCTCCTTTTATGGGAATGAGTTTTCTTTCGATAATCATATCCACAAAACAGTGGGAGAGTGTTTCATGGGAAATTTCTACAAAACCATAGGCTCCTGTAGGCGCAGGTACATAAAAATTAAGATCTCCTAAACTGCGTAGAGGATTTTCTGGTTTAAATCCGGACATTGTGATGGTTGGACAATTCAATGCTTTTGCCGCCTTCACTCCATTCAAAATATTTGGAGATTTTCCGGAACTGGAAATGGCAATAAGTAAGTCCCCTTCATCCGCGAACATTTCTATGGGTTTTTCAAATACATGTTCATACCCATAGTCATTCCCCACACAAGTCAGAAGGCTTACATCGTTAAAGGCAATGGCTCTCATTCCCCCATTTTTCCAATAGTCTACGGATTGGTGACTAGCGATGGCCGCGCTTCCCCCATTCCCAATGAATATAACTTTATTGCCTCTTTTGGCGCATTCAACAATCATGGAAATAGCTACTTCCATCCCATCTTCTAAGGACAAAGATCCTTTAGTCCCATGGTTGGATTCAATTTTTAAAAAAAGATCCCCCAATTCTTTTAAATAAGATGTCGTCGCAGTTTTTATCATATTTAAATCTCCTTACTTTAATAGCGCGTTTATAAATTTGTAGAGGGCTACAGGTTCAATGGCAGTTCTGTTGCCCACAATTTTTACCGCAAGAGCTCCAACCGTATTTCCAATAAAGCCCACTAAATCTGCCGGTACTTTTTTTAGAACGCAGGGGGCAGTAATGGCAAGGAAAGCATCCCCCGCCCCCACACGGTCCACGATCTCCTTAGAAAAAATAGGAGCGGACGCAAACCCATCTTTCTTGGAATAGACCAAAGAACCATGGTGACCTCGAGTAACCGTAAGATATTGGCACTTCAGCGCTTTAGCGCTCTTAAGCATTAAGTCTTCTATCTTGCCAAACTTACTTTGGTGGGCTAATCGCATCTCCGGTTCATCAATGCAGGCATAATCCGCGCGGGGATATTTAACAATCGTATTATATCCCGTATTCGCGCTATTTGTTTGAGTATTCACGGCCAAAAATTTAGATTTTTTAGAGAGAACCTCAATCATCCCCGGGCTTAAAAACCCATGACCATAATCGGTCACAATCACCATATCATAACGGGGTAAAATTTTATTCAGAGTTTGAATAATCTCTTTCTCCAATTTTGGAGTCACAGGATGGTCTTCGATAAAAGCCACTTCAAACATTTTTACGAGGAATGGTTCCCAAACAAATCGTCTCTTTACAATCGTAGGCGCATCTTCTCTATAAAAGAAGGTCGGTTTTACATGCGGTTTTAAACTTTCCACTATAAAATCTTCTCTGGAATTTTCTTTTCCAAGAACAGAAACTAAGTCTACATGCTCCGTAAACCCCGCTAAGTGATTGGCGCAGGCCAAGATTCCTCCGGGAAACGCTTCCTCATTCGAATATTTCCAAACCACAATACTCTCTTTTGCGGATTTCCCCATAGGATGGCAATAATGGTATTCGTCAATAATCGTTTCCCCAATCACCAAAACTTTTAAGTCTTGTAATCCTTTTAAGACATCAATCACTTGTTGGGCTGTATACTTCTTCCTAAATTTTTCTAAGAAAAGTTGAGCTTGGTCTGGGTAAACCATATAATGTTTATTTAAGAGTTCCGTGGAACTAAAGGCAACTTCATGAGTAAAGTGAATTCTTCCACCTACAGAAATAACGGCTTCTTCTTCTTCACTTATTTTTCCAGTTAAATCGTCGTTTGAATTTTCGTAGTCGCTCCCCTTCACATAAATGTTGGGTTGGATTTTTCGGATCGTTTCTATAGCGGTGGGCCATTGGTTTATGGCTACATAATCCACACACCCAATGGAGGCGATGGATTCTGCCCTTAAGCGTTGGTTAAAAACAGGGCGGCCGGGCCCTTTGTTCACATGTTCATCTGGAGTTAGGGTGACGACCAGAATATCCCCTTCCTTTTTGGCCGCTTCAAAGTGATGAATGTGTCCGGGGTGCAGTAGATCAAACACGCCATGACAGTGAACGACAGATTTCCCTTTCTTTTTTAATAAGGGAATAATCTTGGTTAACTCATCTAAGGAAATAATTTTGGAGAAGGAAGATAACTTCCCATTTTTTTCCGTGGGCGATATTTTCATCTTAAATCCTTTATAGGTTTACCCAGATATTGAAACCACTCTTTAGTGGCTTCCGCGATCGATTCTTGGGTCCAAACTGGAGCTTCTCTCCAATCCTCAATATGCTTTAAAATAAGTTCCACGCCTTCTTCTAAAGAGATTTTAGACCTCCATCCCAACCTTTTTTCTATTTTAGAAATATCAGCGTGGGTACAGTCGGGTTCCCCAGGTCTTTTAGGAATGTATGTCACCGGGCCCTGAAGAAGTTCTACTAAACGGTTTACACTTACCGGCCGGCCAGAGCCAACATTAAAAATTTCTTGAGTTAGATTAGATTGAACTGCCGTAACGCAGGCATTGGCAACATCCGTTACAAATGTAAAATCTCTTGTTTGGGATCCATCCCCCACGACTGTAAAAGGTTTCCCCTGCAATTTTTGCGCTAAAAAAACGCCAAAGACGGCTCCATAAGTTCCAGAGGTTCTAGAACGAGGACCATAGACATTAAAAAATCGAACAGATAGGACGGGTAATTTATAGACCAATCCCCAATGATGGGTCAATTGCTCCCCTAAATTTTTCGTGAGCGCGTAGGGATATTGCGGACGAATCTCCGCTGTTTCTGGTGTGGGATAAGAATCTGGAATTCCATAACAGGAGGAGGAAGCGGCATAGAGAAATCGTTTAATTCCATTTAGCCGAGATGCCTCCAAGACCGAAATAGTCCCTTCTACATTGGAAGTGAAATACCCTCTAGGATTTTGAATGGAAGGAACAATATCTGCCAAGGCTGCTAAATGAAAAACCCAATCAATCCCTTTAAAGTAAGGAGCCATCGTATCAAAATCAGAAATATCGACCGCGTGTAAATGGAGGCGGGGATTTTCTAAATGTTGAGCTAAATTTTTCTTTCTACCGGTTGAAAAATTATCGAGTACTGTAACTTCGTGTCCGTCCGCAATCAGACGGTCACACAAGTGACTCCCTATAAAACCTGCCCCACCAGTAACTAATGTTTTCATATTAAAACACAAATTCTATCAAATTTAAGAGATTGCCTCATAGGCTTTCCAGAAAATTTTCTCTGGATGTTCACCCTTTTGCGCCATCATTTTTTTTGATCTTACCCAATATTCAAAAAATGAGAGCGCCCGCGCGTGTAAAATATTTTTTTGTTTTAGCCGAACTAAATCTAGGGAAAGATGGAATATCATTCCCCAAAAAAGAAGCAGAAGTTCCGTGGAATGAAAAAAGAGAGCGATCATTAAAAAGGCGAATAAAAATTCAATGGTATGGTACGCTTCCAAAGCAAGGAATGAAGTTTTATCCACTTGCTTTGCCATGTGCCCATGAAACTTAAACATTCGAATAAAGCTCCAATCCCTAAACCGGTTGTAGTAAAGAAAATCAATATAGTGGTCAATATCGATCGCCAGGGAACCTATAAAGAAGAAAATAGTTTGGAATCCAAAGAATGGAGTTAAAGCTATAGAAGCAACTCCACCGTAGGTAATATGTTCACTAACTTTCATTAGAGTGGTTTTTTTAAAAACTAGTGGGGCACAGATACGAGGGTTTGATTCGATGCTTCTTGAGATGGTTCTTTCCCTTGACTTGCGTCTCTCTTAGCGGAGCCGGTGCTGGTGTCATCATAGAGGTTATCTCCAGGAGAGCGTTTGCTCACTTCATTCTTCCAAGATCTTAGAGCCATATGCCAGAAGTTTGCGATCCCCAAATTCATGGGGTAAATCTTAAACATCATGAGGTAGCCTTTCGCTATAAAATACATGGGATGATAAATATATTTTTGAACCCAAACCCATCGAACCTTCATTAGATATTTAATCACCCATGGTGTGATCCAAGGAATAGCCAGGCAAACTGTCCCTAGGCTGGAAAGGTTCAACTGTTGTATTTTCTCTTTCTGGCTAAAACAATTGAGCGGGCTCCAACTTTGGTAAGAGTGGTGCAGTTTCTCAAAATCTTTAATATTAAACCATTTATTTTCTTCCACATAATCGCTAAAGTGGCAACCGGCATATGGATAAATAATAGTGAATTCCCCAAAAGTAACTTTAGCTTCCACATTAATGAGTACGGACTGTATATCCATATCGATGGCGCTCATCTTTAACTCTTTTAATTTTTCTGGTTTTACGGGAATCCCCAGAATGGTGTTGGCAAAAGTTTTTATGTCATATTTATCACAAAGATGAAACGCGCGAATAATGTCTTCGCGAGACATATGCCGTTTAATCACATCATTGCGCACGAAATCGTTGCCCGATTCTATAGACATGGTCATGGAATGAAGACCCGCGGGCTTAAGAAGTTTAAGGTGATCTTCCGTTAAAATATTGCAGCGCGTCAGAAGGAAAAACGGGAGTTTTATATATTTGCCATAAAGTTTAGCAAACTCTTTTAGCCATGGTTCTTGATCTAGGTGTTTGTGTATCCAAAAAATATCGTCATAAAATTTAATAAATTGAGTGGGGTACCGTTCGATGGTATATCTTAACTCTTCCACCACGCGTTCAGGACTGTACCGTTGGTAGGGATGTCCTTTGCCACGATACATTTCATTATATTTAGGTTCAAAACAGTAGGTGCATTCGTAAGGACATCCGCGGGATGTCATAAAAGAACGCATGGGAAATTTTGCAATATGGGGCACTCGCGTATAGACGATTTCACGGTCAAGGTAGGGTAACTTATCTAAATCGACCAACCTATCTGACATATGCTTCCATCGTTCAATTTGAGTCGCGTTCTTAAATTTAGAATTCCAATTGCTCTTAGAAAAAATGTTATGGATATCATCCACGCTTTTTCCCGCCATAATGTTCTGCAGAAGTTGAACCCAAGCATCGTCCGCTTCTCCAGCAACAACAATATCCACATCATCATATTCAATCAGACTTTGATCGAATGTACAGTGAGGTCCCCCCACCACTACAATTGTATTGGGATTATTCTGTTTGGCCCAGCGGGCATATTTAAGGGTAATAGGATATCCACCTGTTTTGGCGGAAAGAGCAACCACATGGGGTTGGATTCGTTTTAGATCAGCGCGGACATCGTGTTCCTGCTCTACGGAAAAGTAGGTGGTGCAATTGGCCCGTTCCCGAGCCAGCGCGGAAAGAAGTTCAATCTGCATGGGATCGATAAACTCCACGATCATCTCGATGAACATGACCCGCATGCCGCGCCGCCCTACTTTATCTTCAATAAACATAATTTAATTATACCAAAAAGTTACTTAAAATAGATATGAATCAATAGGTCCAATGTAGACTTAAAAACCCTAATCACATTCTTCATTCGCAGCGCGTTTGACTTTCCCATACTTCTTTCTTTTATGTAGATGGGAACTTCTAAATAGCTATAACCTTTGTGAATCATTTTAACAAGTATTTCGGTTTGATAGGCAAAGCTGTTGGTTCGAATTTGAATATTCTGCAGTAATTCTCTTTTATGAACCACGGGTCCATTGAAATAGATTAAGTGGGTCCTAAAGAGTAAATTATTAATCCATGTGTATGTTTTTGATAGAACATGGCGAAATAATGGACGTACTTCCATGTTGTTTGTATAAGGGATAACAATATCTTTCTGCCCTAGAGATTGGAAAATAGTTTGAAGAGATTCAATGGTAATTTCATTGTCCCCGGGAACCATAATAATAAAATCTTTTTTTGCCAGCTCAACCCCTTTTTTGTAATTATATCCTAGTCCCATCGTTTGAGGATTATGAATCACTTGAATTTTTGGATTCTTAAGGGCAAGCGAGTCGGCAATTTGTCCAGTTCGATCGGAACTGGCATCATTAAAAACAAGAATTTGATAGTCTTCAAATACTTTTTCTAACAATGGAACAAGATGGGTGATCGTTGATTCTATGTTTAGTTGCTCATTGAGAGCGGGAATAATAACGGTCAGAGAGGACATTCTAATTAGAAGGGTCCGGTAAATTCCTTTTCTCTCTCCATTTTATGAGAAAAAATATCTTTTTCTTGTTTGGATTTACCTAAGACTACAGTTTTGACTGCTTCCACTATATTTTTATGGTTGGGGTAGTAAGCATTCTCCAAGACAGAGCTGCAGGGTGTGGGTGTATCGGGAAGAGTAATTCTTAAAATCGGCGCTTTTAAATATTCAAAAGCGGATTCGCTCGCTATGGCCGAAATTTCCGCGCTTACTCCGCAGCTTTTCCAAGAAGTATCCGCCACAACTAAACGGCCCGTTTTTTTAACCGATTCCAAAATAAGATCTTCATCTAAAGGTCTTAAACATCGGGGGTCAATAATTTCAACATCTATGTTTTCTTTGGCGCAGATTTCGGCTGCCGCCATCGCCTCTAAAACCATATGAGAAATAGCGACCACCGTAACATCTTTTCCTTTTCTTACGATATTCCCTTTTCCCATGGGGATCACATAAGGTTCTTCAGGAACGGGTCCGGTTTTTTCATAGAGCCATCGGTGTTCAATACAAATAGTGGCGTGGTTAGATTGTAAGCTGGATAGAATAAGCCCTTTTACATCATAAGGGAATACAGGCATAATCACTTGCAGTCCAGGGATGTGCGCAAAAAGCGCTTGCAAGCTTTGGGAATGTTGAGCTGCTTGTCCCCAGCCTCTTCCCACAATCGCTCGAATAAGAAATGGAACTTTAAATTGTCCCCCCGCCATGTAATTCCATTTAGCAGCGTGGTTAACAATTTGATCCATGGTCAGAAGAAGAAAATCATTTCTCGCATGGACGAGCACAGGTTTCATGCCACAAATGGCGGCCCCAACTCCAGCCCCAGTTAAAGTGGCTTCAGAAAGAGGTGTATCAAATACTCGATCCGATCCAAATTTCTTACTCGCCTCTACGGTCGTTCCAAAAATTCCAGAAGGGTCAGCGACTCCAACACCCATGATAAATACGGAATTGTCCATCTCCATGGATTGAACATGAGCTTCACTAATCGCTGCTTTATAAGTTAATTCTCTAGCCATTATAATCCCGCAAAAATTTCTTCTTCTTTTGGAAAAGGGCTATCCTTCGCAAAAGTAACGGCAACTTCCACCTCTTTTTGGACAGATTGTTGAATTCCCTTAACAGAATCTAAATCCAACCAATTTTCTTCCAAGCACTTTTCTTCAAATCGTTGAATGGGGCATTTCTTAATTTGTGATTCTACTTCCTCTTTCGTTCTAAAGCCTAGGTGATGGTCATAGTTGGGTCCCACATGTTCTTTCCAGCGGTAACAAAGCGCTTCGATTAAAGTTGGACCTTCTCCGTTAAGAGCGCGCTGTTGAGCGGATTTAGCCGCACTCCAAACTTCTATGACATCGTTGCCATCTACTTTTATCCCCGGTAGTCCATACCCTTCCGCTCTTTTAGCGATATCTCCATGAGCTTGTCGTTTAGAAAGTGGAGTGCAGGTGGCCAATCCATTATTTTCACAGATAAAAAGAACCGGCAGTTTTTTTAGTACAGAAAAATTTAAACTTTCGTGAAAGGGGCCTTGTTCCACCGCTCCGTCTCCAAAGAAGGCAACTGAAACTCTTTTTTCCCCTTTCATTTTAGCAGCCAATGCCGCCCCTACGGCTAGAGGAATCGTTCCACCCACAATCGCGGAAGCTCCCATCGCTCCCACTTCAGGGGCAAGAAAATGCATGGACCCACCTTTTCCTCGGCAACAGCCAGTTATTTTCCCGTAGAGCTCGGCCATGAGTGGTTTTAAATCCGCTCCCTTGGCAATGGTATGGCTATGGCAACGGTGGGTACTAAAAATTCTATCTTCTATAGTGAGCGCCGAACAAACTCCAGCCGCCACTCCTTCTTGTCCCAGCGACAGGTGAACCGGACATTTCATCTGCTGTTCCGGATAGAGCTCTACTACCTTTTCTTCAAACTTTCTACAACGAACAAGTGAAGTATAAATTTCTCTAGCGAGTTTAGGCGATATTGTTTTATTCATTAATTTTTTCGTTCGTCATTCCCTTGCCCTTGTCCGTCATTCCGGCGAAAGCCGGAATCTAGTCCACTATTTTGACTTCTGGATTCCGGCTTTCGCCGGAATGACGATCAATTTTATATTTATACCATTTTTATTTTTTGGAAGAAAGATAAGCGCGAATAAAAACATCAATCTCTCCATCCATTACTTTTTGGATTTGAGAACTTTCCACTCCCGTTCTTGAATCTTTCACAAGTTGGTAGGGCATAAAGACATAGGACCGAATTTGATTCCCCCAAGCGATATCCCCTTTATCATCATAATGTTTTTCCATGACTGCGCGTCTAGCCTCTTGTTCCCGTTCATAGAGGCGGGCTCGCAAGAGTTTAAAAGCCATCGCTTTATTTTTTAGTTGGCTCCTCTCCGTTTGACAGGCCACGGCAATTCCGCTTGGAATGTGGGTCAATCGTACGGCCGAATCTGTCTTATTGATGTGCTGCCCGCCATGGCCGGAAGCTCGATAGGTATCCACGCGCAAATCCGATTCATTAATTTCAATTTCTATCGTCTCTTCAATTTCTGGAATAATATCGCAGGAAGCAAAAGAAGTGTGCCTTCTTTTATTGGAATCGAACGGCGAAATTCGCACCAGTCGGTGTACCCCAATTTCCGATTTTAGATAACCATAAGCATAAAGTCCTTTCACTAAAAATGTAACGCTCTTAACTCCAGCTTCTTCCCCCACAAGGATATCGATCACTTCCGTTTGAAATCCTTTATTCATGGCCCAGCGTTCGTACATTCGCAAAAGCATCTCCGTCCAATCGCAAGCTTCAGTTCCCCCCGCGCCCGAATGTAAAGAAACAATCGCATTGCAAGGGTCCA
>Ga0209515_10005324_pt1 | contig 16738 bp, 18 predicted proteins | sample Subgroupgradi54m_FD_187454 | JGI IMG/M metagenome (GOLD analysis project Ga0209515, IMG submission 187454) | Subsurface groundwater microbial communities from S. Glens Falls, New York, USA - GMW60B uncontaminated upgradient, 5.4 m (SPAdes)... ...
ATCCAGACAGCTCAAAAACAAGGCCTGGATATATTTGCCACTCTCCATGGATTACTTACAGGCCAACTCCCACCTACAATTTTAACTGCTAATATTTCCTAATCTACCCCCATTATTGAGTGGGTACTATTACCCTTATCATCTTTGTAAAAGATTACTTTAAAATCCATTTTAATTATATCAAATTTGATATATTAGTCAAGCCCGTAAATTCTTATTAACTAATTCCAAAATCTCTTTTTTGAATCTTTCTTTGGAGAATTTTTCAGCATTTTTGCGCAGATCTTCTGGATTGAATTTAGTTTCATCAAAATTTTGGAGAGCTTCCACCAAAGAATCTACTGTTACTTGCCCTGACCCCCCATATAGTAAGCCAGTTTTACTATCTACTACTGTCTCTAAAAACCCTCCAGATGCAGGAGCAATAACCGGAGTACCTACTGCCTGCGCCTCTATCGAAGTTATCCCAAAATCTTCATCTTCTGAGGCAACTATTAAGGCTTTAGCATTAGATAAAAGCTTCACTCTTTCTTCATCTGATACCCATCCTAAAAACTGGATATTTTTTCCGGCAATCTTTCTAAGATTTGTCAGTTCTGGACCAGTTCCTGCTACCTTCAATGAAATTCCCAACTTTGTTGCAGCTTCCACAATTACCTCTGTCCCCTTGCCTCTAACCAACCTATTCAATACTAGAAAATAATTTTCTTTTTTCTTCTGTAGTTTTATTTCTGTTAAATCCACCGGAGGATAGATTACTATTGATTCCCTTCTATAGAATTTTTGAATCCTTGAAGCAATATTTTTAGAATTGGCTACTAAAATATCTGGTCTCTGACTAACTTCAAAATCATAAATTCTCATAAAATGATTTATTATCTCTCCCCCAATCCTGGTCCACCAATGTTTTTTATAATTAAAAGAAGTTACATATCCGTATAAAAACCTGGGCGGGGTATGAATATAACTAATATGCAAAGTTTCAGGTTTTGTTATTACAGCTTTGGCCAGATGAGTAGCAGATGAGGAAGAAATTACTAAGTCAAATTCTCCCAAATCAAAGCTTTCAAACATCATAGGCCCAAATATCCGAAAAGGAGAAAGTAATGTATTGGCAAAAGGGAATTTCTGAAACCAGGAAGGTCTTATATCCCAACTCTTAAATCTTTTCCCATTTTCACCCATGGCATCCAAATTTACATAAGCAGTATAGACAGGAGCATCAGGAAAAATCTCATGCAAAGCTTCCAGTACCCGCTCAGCACCACCATATTCTCTTAAATAATCATGAACCAAAGCAACCTTCATTTTTATATTGTATTAGATTTATAATCTTTGTGCCAATAATGAAATTATTGAATAGTATTAAGAACTCCAGTTGCAGTAAGGTAATTAGTATCCATGCTTAATATCATAAACGGATAAGCACCTCTCCTTGATAAAATAATCCTGTCTGTTGGATTATCTGGAATGAATGCAGTGGTTAATTTAGGATCAAAAATCGCTTGTCTAGTTAAACCTAAATATTCATAACTTAAATCATATCCTACAGCAATCCGGAAAATATTACCTCTAACCGGAAGATTTGGGTTTCTTTTAGAAACACCAGTTACTATATCCGCAAGAGAAATTTCACTATATCTTGCTCTGCCTCCATTAATCCCTAATCTGCTTTGCAGAGCAGATAAAACCAGTGGCAAGTCTTCTTCAACCATTTTAGCGGCTTCTGCTCTGCTGCTTTCTGAGGCTAAACTTTGTGGAAATATATGTGTGATATTTTGATCTTGCGTAGTAAGATTAATACCATAGACAGGATCTGTATTAATTTGATTAAGAAAATCAACTCTTGTTGCTAACCCAATAGCTTTTGTATGGTTTATAACTACACCATTTTGATATAAAAGCATTTGTGCTCCATCTTTAACAGATATCGGAACTAACAACTCTGGATGAAGAACAAATGGTGACGGGCTAACTGTTCCTGAAGAAGCTGATGATGCTGGTCGTACTCCCCCCTCACAACCTGCTACAAACATAGCTGCTCCTATGGTAGTTGCTCCAAGAAAACCTCTTCTGGTAATAAGTCTATCTGGACTAAATAACATCCTGCAATTATACCCTATAATGATCCGTGATTCAAATTTAAGCAGTTAAAACACATTTAGTTACTACCTCCTTTATATATTCTTTACCACTTCTATTAACTGTTCAAAAGATAACTTTGTGGGTTTACTATCCGGAGCAGAAGATGATCCACACAAAACCATATGATGAGATTGGTGCAAAAACCAGGAAGCGTCAGGGTCCAATTGCTTAACTTTTTGGTATATTGGTACCAGATCAATAATTTGAGAAGGAGTAAAATATTGGACAGATTTATACTTTGGATCATACATTAAAAACAAATCTCCACCTTGCTCCCTGCAGAACTCCCTATTAATAGTTTCAGAAATTACGGCAAAAGACTTACCAAATTTTGATTCAAATTCTATGCTTTTTTCCCAATCTAACAATGATTGTTGTTTTCTTTTCAAAATCGCCAATGTTCTGTCTAAAATTTCACATCCCAATTCTGTAGAATGAGTGGAGGTTTCAGAAGAATTATCTTTGGACCTGATAAAAGATTGAATACTAAACTCATCAAATTGAGAATTGGGAGCCTGGCCTGTATCTATTAACGTATTCCACTCAACTAAACTTTCCAAAGCCTTCCTTGTGATTTTATCTTCAGGGATAAATCCTTTTGCTTTTAAATAATCAAAAACCAAAGACCCTGCACAAGTATGTAACCCTTCCTTATGCTCATCAAACTTACCTCCCCCTGTTCCCAAAAATATCTTATCTTTATTTTCTTCTAATAAACTTTTATTCTGTGATGCTGAGATAAACTCAACCTGTACATCTTTAAATCCCGGATGGTATTTTTTAAATAACCATATGGCTAAAATATCATCCAGATGTGGATTTATATGAGTTACTAGTGTCTTCATGCTATGATGGAAAGTATATCATGAACATTGTTAAAAAACTTATTTTCGTTCCGCTTTTTTTAATTGTTTTTGCAATTTTTATTTATCAGTTTAATCCTATTTTAAGCTCCTACGACTTTATTTTTTCTTTATCCTTAAAAACATTAACTCAATTAATTACTATCTGTGCCTTAATTACCTTATCAAGCATCGTATTTGTTTTATTTTCTGCAATTTCCTTAAATTGGAAATTTGTCTTACCGGTTGCTGTTTTGGGCTCTATGCTTCCTTTGATTTTTATGGATACAAGTCTTGCAATTGTATTATTTGTAGGAAGTTTAATTGCACTACTGCTTACTTTTTTAACACTGGATAATACTATGAAAAATTATCTTAATTTTCAGCCAACTACCCTTTTTGGCCCATCTATTAAACATTTGGGAGGACTTCTAATTTTAGCAATATGTCTTGTTTATTTTTTATCCTCAAATAAAATTATTGCTCAAAAAGGCTTTCAAATTCCAGATAGCCTGATAGACACAGCTTTAAAATTTGCCCCTCAACCTGATCAATCACAATCCCAAATATCTATTCCTCCGGATTTGCTTAAACAATATGGATTGGACCCCAGTATATTAGAATCAGGCAAAAGCTTAAAAACTGTTCAGGAATTAGGAAATAACTTAATTAAACAAACTATTAAAGAGCAGATTCAAAACACTATAAAACCCTATTTAGGATTTATTCCGGCAATATTAGCAGTACTATTGTTTCTTACTTTACAATCCATAATTTCAATTATTAATCTTTTTATCTCTCCTCTGCTTTGGATTATCTTTAAGATTTTAGAAAAAACAGGATTTGTTAAATTTACAGAAGAGCTGCGCCCGGTTAGGAAAATGGTAATTTAGCCATCTCTCCCCAATTAGGGCCTACTTTTAGATCAACAACCACAGGCACAGATAGTTTTAGGGCATTTTCCATTTTATCTTTGACCATCTTGGCGATTTCTTTTATAAATTTAGGGTCACATTCAAATAAAAGTTCATCATGAACCTGCAGAATTAATTGACAATTGAAAATTGACAATGGAGAATTTTGTTTTTTATTTGTCAATTGTCCATTGTGCATTGTCAATTCCCCTTCTATCTCCACCATGGCTTTTTTGATCATATCAGCAGCGGTTCCCTGAACCGGATGATTTATTGCAGCCCTCTCACCTGCAGATCTTAACATTCTGTTTGAAGCTTTTAGCTCCGGCATATATCGCCTTCTACCCCACAGAGTTTCAACGTAGCCATTTTCATATCCAAACTCCAGAGTTTTGTTCATCCATTCCCGAATTTTAGGAAACTGCTCAAAATATTCTGCTATATAAATTCTAGCTTCCTCAAAACTAACTCCTAATTGACGGGACAGTGCATGCGGACCTTGTCCATAAAGTGTGGCAAAATTCATGGTTTTACCGACTGTTCTCTGTTGTTCTGTCACCTCTTCAACAGAAGTTTTAAATATTTTTGCAGCTGTGGCGACGTGAATATCCAAACCCTGCTCAAATGCTTTTTTCAAATTTGGATCATCTGCCATATGAGCCATAATTCTAAGTTCTATTTGAGAATAATCAGCAGCCAGTAAAATTTTACCCTTCGGAGCAATGAATGATTTTCTAATTTCCCCACCCATCTGACCTTTAATCGGGATATTTTGCAGATTTGGATCTTTTGAGGAAAGCCTACCTGTAGCTGCACCTTCTACATTGAAGGTGGAATGGATTCTTTTATCAACTCCTACATATCTTGGAAGAGCATCAATATAGGTTGATACTAATTTAAAAAGCTGACGATATTCAAGCATTAACGGTACAACAGGATGAGCGGTTGATAACTCGTTTAAAGTATCCTCATCTGTTGATCTTCCGGTTTTAGTTTTTCTAACAACCGGTAATTTTAACTCATCAAAAAGTATTTCTGACAACTGCTTTGGACTATTTAGATTAATCTGATGACCTATATTTGAGTATATATCTTTCTCAATATTAACTATTCTATCCTTCAATTGTTTACCAAACACCTCTAAAAAGTGCAAGTTAACAGCAATTCCGGTTGCTGACATTTTTTGTAAAATTTTCTCTACTTCTTTGTCTAAATTGGCAGTTTTGTCATTCTTTAAATTGTCATTCTGTGCAGGTTGCGTTTCGTTCAGGATGACAGGCTGGACACCTGATATCCGTGCGATTAAACTTTTAAATTCCAGTTCCTCAAATAACTTAACTAGTTTAGTTTTATCAAAATCATGTACTATACAATCTACCAGCTCCAATTTAATCGGAGCATTCAAATCCAATGTTGCTAACTTTTTACTCATCACAGCATCCTCCGCTCCTTCTGCTAAAAGTTTCTGCATCCTTTCTGGTAAGGTCTTTAAATTTTCACTCTTGTATATAACCTCCACACTACCAAATTGATGAATTAATTTTGTAGCAGTTACATCACCAATACCAGCAACTCCGGGAATATTATCCGATGCATCCCCTGCCAATGCTTTATAATCAATTAATTGAATGGGAGAAAAACCATATTTAACCACAAACTCCTCCTCTCCATACAATCCAACATCTACAAGAGTTTTCTTGGGCATAAAAACTTTCACCCTGCTGTTTATAAGCTGCATAATATCTCTATCCCCTGTGACAACAATTACCTCCGTATTCTTTTCCAGACAGGCTTGAACAGTTAAAGTCCCAATTAAATCATCTGCCTCATATCCGGATAATGAAAATTCCGGAATATTAAAAGCCTTTACTACCTGATGCACTCTCTCGTATTGTGAAGATAAATTATCATCTGTAGGGCCTCTGGTAGCCTTATATTGTGTATAAGCCTGATGCCGAAATGTAGGGCCTTTTTCATCCCAGGCAATTGCCAGATATTCAGGTTTTAACTGCTCTATTACCTTTAAAATCATTGATGAAAAACCAAAAACAGCATTAATTAATTCTCCGCTTGACGTTGTAAAAGGAGGTGTTGCATGATAAGCACGATGTAATAGAGCATTACCATCAATTAAAATCAGACGCTTCATGAAAGAATTGTAGCATTATCCGTATATTTGTGTCACTTGAAAATAGTTTTTGCATATTCTAAATATTCCGGATGATTATTTTGTGCCATAAAGTACCACCACTCTACTCCCCAAAGATAATTTTCATCAAAGCCGGTATCTTTCCCAAAAATAATATTTTGTTTCAATTTTTCCAGCGGAAAAAGCTTAACTTGTTTATCTGTGGCAGTATGTAAAAGATTATTGTCTCGAGACCAGGGTTCTGCTTGAAGCTCAATAATTATTGTTTTACTGTTTTCTTTAGCAAACAAATTCCTTACCAAAAAAGATTTTATATTATAAAAATATGGCAGATATGGAAATGTCGCATAACCAAAAATAGGAGAATAAACATCCCTGTACAAAGTTGTACCAAATACATCAGAAAATTGCATTGGTATTATCCAAAAACCTAATTCTCCAGAGTCTGTGAGGATAATTGTTTTATTACTTAAACTTTTAACTAGATTTACTTCTTTTTTCAAAAAATCAGCATCAGGATTATCACATCCTTGCCCGAAAGATGAAAGAAAAGGTTCATTTTCAACTTGCCAGGTGGATAATGCCGTATTATCTTTGTATCTTTGGACAATTTTATTTACAAATTGTAAAATTGCGTTTTGACGATCTGCTACAGTTAATTTTCTTGCCCAGGCAGGTATATGACATTCTGGCCATCTGGGTTGTCTTACCCCCAATACCAAAATTATCTTTGCTCCTCTTTTTTCTGCCTCCATAAGCATAAAATCAATTTGGGAAAAATCAAAGATATTTTCTTTATCTTCTATTACATCCCAATAACTTGGCAGCCTTAAATTTTTAGCTTTGAGATCATCCAGAATTTTAATATACGTACTTTTCCAGTCTAAGTTTAAAGAACTAGCATCTTTTGGAGAAAAAGTCACCCCGTATTTTACTTGTTTGTAAGAATAAGACTTATGTAAAATTAGGCCTGTTCCATATATTAAAACCAAAATAATTACCAAAACAATTCCCGAGACTTTAAAAAAGGCAGACATAGTTACTATCTTACCAAAAAAGGATCTGGAAAACTTGCTTTGGAGAAATTATTCGCAATGTTATATACTCTCATAAGAATAACTCATGTACGCTAAAAAGCTCAAAATTGCTTCGATAATTATTACTTACAATAGAATAGCTGAGGTTAAAGCTCAAATGGATATTATCCGGGAGCTTTGGCATCCTATGTTTAAATCAGTAGATATATATCATGAGTTTAACGGGAAAGAGGAATGGTATCCAGAAAAATATAAGGAAGATTTCTTACACAGACATAAACAAATGCCTCATTTTGTTGGTGCAAATTATATGTTAAATCAGGGTTTCAAACATGTTTTGGAATCAGGTATTGACTATGATTTTATCATTATTACCTCTGCTGACACCTGGTTTTACAATCCAAAAAAACTAAAAGAAATTATCTTAAATTGCAAAAAGAAAAAGTTTCATTTGGCAACCTCGCTTTGGGGAGGACTGGTCTTATCCTCAGAATTTTTTATTATAACTCCAAATTTAACAAGAAAAATATTCCCCTTAAATGTTACTGCTATTTTAAAGAGGTATAAACTTGTTAAATGGGCTTACACAAAAGTTTCCCTGTTTGAGATTGTGTTTACGATTAAAGTAATGTCTGTTATGAAAAATCCAAATAAGATTTACCTAATCCCGGGAAGAAGAGTAATCTTACCCAATAATAGATATTACTCTACTGATTTCTATGCCTCACATCATGATCCAAAACAGAGAAAAAGGGATATTTCTCCAAAAATTCTTTATACTTTAGGAAGCAAAATTGATAGTATGCCAAGTTTGAATAAGTTTTTAACCTAACTCTCTACTGATTTAGCCTTTTGAAATTACCAAATTCATATTTAATATTGCTTTTCCGATGGCCTAGCATTGCTATTTTAAAACCAAATTTGGCCATTTTTAAAAAGTACTTCCTTCTCCCCTCTTTTTCTACTCTTCTAGTTGACGTATAAATACTGCTGTCCTCCAGAAAAGTAAATTTTCCCCTTTTTTTAATAACTCTATGCACCAACTCCTGATCTTCAGCAACAGCCACCTGTTCATCAAAACCTCCAATCTTATTAAATAATTCTCTTTTGATATACAAATTACGGGCTGTCACAATCAACCAGATAGATTGCGATACTTTAAACAATAAATTCTCCAGCTTAAAAAAAATATTATCTTTCCAATAGTTTGAATTCGGTAAATTAATTGCTGCAGCACAATCCGGCTTTTTTTCTAAAACTTCATTGTAATATCTCTCTAAAGTATCCTTTTGTTTTAATTCCATATCTGCATCTAAAAACAAAATATGTTCAGATCTTGTTTTAGAGACACCTAAATTTCTCTGTTTGGAAATGGTAGATCTTGGAATTTGATAAAATTTCAATTGTGGTAAAGATTTTTGTCTTTTCTTAATTTCAGAAATAGTATTATCTGGCGAATAAGCATCAACGACCACTATTTCTTTAGGCCAAACAGTCTGTTTTGCAATAGAATCAAGAAGGTCTCCGATAAAATACTCCTCGTTTAAAGTCGGAATAATGATTGCCAGAGAAATGGTCTTCATAGCTTGAAACATTTATCAGCCCTTTCAGAAAGAATTGCTTTTTCAACTTGATTTAGGGCAGAAGATGATGCTTCTTTTGCCAGGAATTTACAAGCTCCAATTCTCACAGCAACAGGAATTTCTGCTTTTTTAGAAAGTTTATTAATTATCAAACGAATAGCCATCTTAGCTTTAGGATTTTCTAAATCTTTGTAAATTTCTTCGAAGATTCTCAAATGCAAAGTGATAGCTTGTATAACATTACTTGAATCGGGTAATTTATCAATATAGAACCAGTACCTTTCTACACTTGCCTGAATTAATTCCTGGTGATTGTCAGAAATTAGAGTTTTAATTTCTCTTAGTCTTCTTGTGGCAAATTCTATCTGACGATATTCTTTTACCTGATCAGTTATAGCAAGCTTTGTTTCCAAAGCTTCACGGATAGCTTTTAAAAAATAGAACGGAGAATCAGGAGCGATGCTTGATTGTCCTATATCATCTATATTCCTCGCAAAAATAGTATTACAAGTTGAAAAAAGAAGAATTGCAGAAAAGGCTAAGATAATTGTTATACGCATATCTGACAATATTCTATCCTTTTAGTTCACTTTGAGCAACAATTTTTGCATAAACTCCGTTTTTAACAATAAGCTGATCATGTGTTCCCCTCTCAACAATCCTACCTTTTTCCATTACCATAATCTGATCAGCATTTTTCACTGTTGATAATCTGTGAGCAATAATAATTTTGCTAAAAGATCTCTCTTCCGATAAATCTTTTAAAGCTTTTTGTATTAAGCTTTCAGAATGAGTATCTAAATGGCTGGTTGGTTCATCCATAATCAAGATCTTCGGTTTAGCAAAAAGCGCTCTTGCTATCGCAAGGCGCTGTCTTTGTCCTCCAGATAATTTTACCCCCCTCTCCCCTATTTGTGTTTGGTATCCATCCGGAAGTTCTTTGATAAATTCATCTGCATATGCAAGCTTTGCAGCCTCAAAAACCCGGTTTTTAATTAATGGGAAAACAGCCTTTCCGCCAGCATAGGAAATAATCTCCCAAACCCTCCTATTTTGTACTGGTGAATCCTGAAGAACTACAGCTGTTATACCCCTATATGTATCCAAATCTAAATCCTTAAGATTATATTTTCCGTCAACAACAATGGATCCACCAGTAGGGTCATAGTAGCGGCTCAACAACTTGGCAATCGTTGATTTTCCACCTCCGGATTTTCCTACAAAAGCTGTAAATGAACCTGCAGGAATTGTAAAAGAGACATTTTTTAAAACCTTTTTTCGATTATACGCAAAAGTTACATGTTTAAAACTAATCTGACCAGTTATTTTGGCCGGAATTATTGGATTTGGAGAATTTATAATACTTGGCTTTTGAGCAAGTAAATTAATAACCCGATCAACAGGTTCTGAGGCATCAATTGCCCTCTCGTAAACCCAACCCAGTTGATAAATATTAGAATATGCCCGCTCAGTTAAAGATATTAAAAACACCAGGCTTCCCACAGTTATGAAGCCTTGCTTGATCTCATAAATTCCAACCACCAAAAGCATTGCATACATAAACTCAATGCTTAAAGATCTTAAAAACCCATTGATCATGTGAATTTTGAACTCTTTCTTTGAAAAAACTTTGACACTATCCCAAATAGAACCAAAGGCTTGTGATTCACGATCTTCCTGTGCAAAAGCTTTCACAACTGTAATATTGGTAATTGTATCCCCTATTTCCCCTGAGGATTTTTCATATGCATCATGTCTTTTTGTTCTCCATACTTGAGTATTACGATAAGTTATAAACATATTCAGGATAAATGGTATTAAAGATAGGGCGAACAACAACCCAAAAACCCAATTCACAAAAACCATCAATATTGTACTGACCACAAGTTGTATTACAACAGGCTGAAAATTCCAGCCATAAGTTGCCAAAACTTCAATTAGCTTATCCCGACCCTTGTTTATAATATTTATTTTATTGCCTGTATTTTCTTTTTCGTGATAATCCAAAGAAAGCTCCAGCAGCTTATTAAAAGTTTTTCTGGAAATATATTGCTCGCTTTTCCAAAGCAACATCACAACCACAATGTCAGAGATATAATCCAGTATTAATGATAAAACCCTGATACCTATTAAGCCGCCAATAACATATGCTACAGATGAAAAACTTAGTAAACCTTTGGTAGAAATCAACAAATCCAGTATTTTTCCAAAAATATACGGACTTCCCATCCTGACTGTTTGGAATAAAATAGTAATAAAGACAATATAATAGAGCTCCTTATGAAAGGGCTTCATCAAATGCCATATTTTTTGTACAAAATTCATTTTCTTTTTAGATCGTAACATATACTTCCTTTCTCATTAAAAAACCAGCTTGTTCAGCTGGTTCCGCAATTTTTGATTTTTGAATTTTGAATTTTAAGTTCTGTTCATTCTTGGTTTCAAGTTTACGGAAATTCCCCCCAATTTAAGAGGAAAACCAGCCAAAATATTCATATTGGGTACGTGTATTGCCATATACAGATTACTTTCCAGCTTTGGTATGAGGGAAATTGGTCAAGAGTCAGTGTAAACCTAATCGAGGCTATTTGTCAAATTAGCTTTTCTTTTTTCCAACTATTTTTTTAAATTCTTTTCCAAGTTTTATATCAAAAGTTCTAAATTCTTTTATTCCTACCCTCCTTGAAAATACAATATTATAACAATCCTCTAAACTTAAGTTAACTTCCTGGAAAATATTTAAACTTTCTATAACTGCGTTTCGTTCCTCTAATTCAAAATCTAGCTTTAATACTTTATATAAAGAATCCACTAAGGCTTGTTTATCTTTTTCATAACTTGATCTTAAAACCCAAACAACTTCAAAAAATACGACCAGTGAAGTGGTTAGTTGGATTTTTCTTTGAGCAGCTTCTGTAAAAAGGATTTTGGCAGTTAGATACTGTTGGTTATTATCATGCAGCAGAAATCGGACAAAATAATTCGTGTCTACAAAAATCATTTTTTGTGATACTTTTCTCTAAAATACTCGTCTCTGGCTTCATTAATAATCTGATCTACATCTTTACCTTGCCATTTTTTAGGAATTGGAACTGAACCTGCTAACTCCTCTACTAACTTTTCTGCAGAGGTAATAACAACCCGGCCATTTTCCTGGGAAAAAATCACCCTTTCTCCTATCTTAAAACCTGCTTCCCGGAAAATTATCGCCGGAATAGTTAACTGTTTTTTACTGGTGATGGTAGCCATCTGTGACATAGTAAGGATATTATACCATATGCAAGGAGAAATTTAGAACGCAAGGCATTGTATTTATAGATCCATTTAAATTTAATTGAGGCTAAATGTCAAATCTAATCCAGATTAATTATGATTGCAACCATTTTTAGTAGGACCAAATACCTTCTCCATAAATCTTCCTACCTTATCTTGATGGTTCCAGGAAGTACCTAAAGCTGTATACATGAGTGCTAAACTAACCGCAGCAGATTCTACTGATTCTGTTTGAAAACCTTGAATAACTGGTACTTCTGTCATCAATAGAGCTTCCACACTGTAAGCAATTGCTCTACTTCTTCTCGTCCTGAACCAAGCTGCAGGTAGAGTAATGGGACTTACTAGGTCTCCCTTTACTTCAGTTACCCACCTTTTTAGCTACATCTAAGACTCTCTCTCTGAACTGTCCTAATCTTTCTCTCATTAGTTAAAGAATACTATTAATTACACAAATCGTCAATTACCATAAAACTTAAACAGATTTTTTCTTACCAACTATTTTTTCAAATTCTTGGCTTAAGCTCAATTGCTTTTTTAATCAAATCAAACTTGACTATAAAAATATCAAAAAAGCCTTTTTGTCCCAAAACTCCATAAGCATACTGTCCCATTTCTTCCAAGAACCCAACTCTTACATTTTTGAATAGCTGTCCACCAATTCTTAAGTCTAAATAATGAAAATATAGTTCTTTACTTTCACCAGTAATCCCTGCTATTTTCCCCTTTTCTCCTTTGGTTATATCAATTCCAAAAATATCAGCAATTTCATATGAGAAAATGTTAGCATCTGCACCAGAGTCAATTAAAACTTCGTAGAAAATAACAGTCTCTTTGTGAATTACTTGAATAGGTATTACAGGTCTAAGTACGCCGTTACCATATGCTTTATATTCAAATTTCATATACCAGAGCCAACATAGGTCACCAGCTCAGATGGCATTTTGGTAAGTATTGGTTTTTCATAACCACTCTTTCGAGCTTTATCCCATGCTTCCTTAGCAGTTTTACCTGAGGCTAAGACTGTTGTTTCATCATTAGCCAAAGCCACCCAAAGTCCCTTATATTTTTTGTAGATATTACTCCAATCAATTGCACTCATAAATATATGATATCACATACCCCCACAAAATCCTCTGATACATCGTTTAGAATGGCATTAAAAATCCAAGTACAATTAACCTACCTTGCGAGTTAGAATTTTCCACAAATCTTAATTTACCTCTTAAAAATGAAGAATTTATTTTTCTACCAGCAATAATTTCTCTTCTCCCAAAAGGATTTTCGTCAACAGATTGATAACCGATAAAAGGCTCTAAGTAGACTCTTGAATTATCTGCTACGGCAACTCTTCCAAAATCCTCACTTGTTCCCCAGTCAGTATCATATTGTACAGTACCTAAATCGCGGCCGCTAACATCTTCTGCAAGCCTACCTGCTAAGACTATTCTACCAATCGATAATCCTTCTACTGAATATAAAGACATTTTTTTAATTATACATTCTCTAATCAACTTTTCTTTTTACCAACTATTTTTTCAAATTCATCTGATTCTAAAGTTTCTTTTTCAAGTAAAGCTTTCGCAACAGCATCAAGTTTACTTTTATGTAATTTTATGATGCTCAGGGCCTGTTTAAATCCCTGATCCATAATTCTTTTGATCTCTTTATCAACAGTCATATGAAGATTTTCTGACATCCCATCACCCTCATCCATACCTCTCCATGCCCCAAACATGGTTCTAGCTTGCAAGGTAATTGGACCCAAAGTAGACATACCATACTCCATCACCATTTGCCTGGCAATTTGAGTTGCAACTGAAATATCAGAAGCTGCTCCTGTTGAAATATCGCTAAATTTAAACTCCTCAGCTGCTTGTCCACCTAATGCAGCTGTTATCTGCTCAACTAAACGGGATTTTGTTTCATTTGACCTATCCTCTGTTGGAGGAAACATTGTATGTCCTCCACTCATACCTCTGGCCACAATTGAAATCCGATGAACAGGATCAACATTTTTAAGAAAATGTCCAACAACTGCATGACCTGCCTCATGATACGCTGCCAGTTTTCGATCTCTTTCTGACTGCATTCTCTTCCTTTGAGGTCCCATTTTTTCTTTTGTTGCAGCTTCTTCCAAATCTTTAGGGTCAATTGCAGTTTTTCCCTCACGGGCTGCTAAAATTGCTGCCTCATTTAGCATGTTTGCCAAATCTGCTCCGGAAAATCCAACTGTACGTCTTGCCAGTTTTTCTGTTGTTACATCTTTTGTAAAAGGTTTACCTTTCATATGCAATTCAATTATGGCTTTTCGCTCAAATAAATCCGGCAAACTTAAAACAACTCTTCTGTCAAATCTTCCTGGTCTAATTAAAGCCGCATCTAAAAGATCCGGTCTGTTAGTTGCAGCCAAAATAATCACATGATCATTAGGTGTAAAACCATCCATTTCTACTAAGATCTGATTTAAAGTTTGCTCACGCTCATCATGTCCACCAGCCATACCCATTCCTCTTTGTCTGCCAATTGACTCAACTTCATCTATAAAAATTATTGCAGGGGAAGCTTTTTTGGCTTGAGCAAACATATCCCGTACCCTGGCAGCACCAACTCCAACTAACATTTCCATAAACTCTGATCCGGCAATTGAAAAAAATGGCACACCGGCCTCCCCTGCCACGCTGCGTGATAATAAAGTTTTTCCCGTACCAGCCGGTCCAACCATTAAAACTCCTTTAGGTATTCTTGCACCCAGTGCTTTAAACTTTTCCGGGGTTTTTAAAAACTCTACAACCTCGGACAGCTCCCTTTTTGCTTCTTCTGCTCCGGCAACATCAGAAAACTTAAGTTGAGGTTGATCCTTTGTAAAAAGTCTTGCTCTAGATTGAGCAAAGGAAAAAATTCCTTGTGCTCCTTCTTTTGCGTTCTTAAAAAGAAAAAACATTAAACCCACCAATATTAAAATCGGTAAAACAGCAGATATAATTCCTATCCATGCTTGTTGCATGGTTAAATCTTTCACATCTATTGTGACAGTTTTTGGATCAACCCCTGAGGATTCCAAAATCTTATAGATAGATTCACCAGCTTCTTTACGAGAGGTAATTTTCGTATCAGAATTTTTAACATCTGCAGAAATTTTATCCCCTTCCAAAGAAATCTTTGTAATTTTGCCGCTCCTTACATCAGTAATAATTTGTGAAATTGGAACATCACTTCCAGAAGTTGTTGGTCCACCTGAAACTTGATAGAAGAAAACTAAAGCTGCAAGAGCAATTAAAATATAAATTGCCAGACCTTTAAAAAAAGCGAAAGCTTTTTTATTTATGTTGATCTTTTTCTTACCATTTGGCATAATGGCAATTTTAGCATACGCATACTCAATTTGCTAGGCCTAGTCTTACCTAGCACAAAATGGTACTGTAGAGATACCGGTACCTAACCCAAAAAAGGTACTGAAAAATTAAAGGTATCTTTTAAAGTCAAACGCGAACCGTCACAATAATTTCAGTCATGAAAATTAATATGGACAATTCGCGTTTAGTTAATGTTACACAACTTAAAGACTTTTTAAAAGGTAGTCAGGGATTTAATATCTCTCTGGAGGATGCTCCCATTGCCGAGAGGTATACCTGTATTGAGAAAACTTTTAAGCAGTTTAAGTATCTTGCCTTAAGTAAAAAGGAGAAACGGATAGTCTTAAATTACCTCCGGAAAATTACCGGTTACAAACATACCCAACTTTTTAGATTATTTGAAAGATTACAGAAAGAAGGTAAACTTTTAAGGAAACAATATCATCGGATTAACCCTACCCGTATTTATACTACCTCTGATGTTAAACTGCTTGAAGAAACTGATGAGCTGCACATTAGGTTATCAGAAGATGCTACCAGGGAAGTGTTGCGGAGGGAATATGAAACATTTAATCATCAACAGTTTAAGATTATCTCTAATATTTCCCATGGTCATATTACCAACCTCCGGCACTCACCAATTTACAAATCTTCCTGGATAAATCATACTAAATCAAGACAAATCCCGATCGGTATGACTATGCCACCCCTTAACTATGGTAAACCAGGCTCAATTAGAGTTGATTCTGTCTCCCAGAAGGATGTTTACCACATCAACTCAGTCGATGAAATCACCCAATGGGAGATAGTCTTTTGTGTTCCTGCGCTGTCGGAAAGGTACATGCTGCCGATACTGAAGGAAATCATTGAGGAGTATCCATTTATTATCTTTAACTTCCATTCAGACAGAGGTCATGAAACCATTAACTATATGGTATCTGATTTACTGCAGAGACTGCTGATTAAGCAGACTAAATCCAGATCATACCATTCCGGGGATAATGCTTTGATAGAAACCAAAAACGGTTCAGTTATCAGAAAGAATATGGGCTGGGAGCATATTAACCAAAGTATGTGTGATGAGATTAACGACTATTACAAAAACTTCTTTAACCCATACCTTAACTACCACCGGCCTTGCGGTTATCCAACCATAGAAGTTAACAGCAAAGGCAAGAAGAAAAAAGTGTACAACAACTACCAGGTACCTTATGAATTCTTAAAAGGTCTTCCTAAATCAAAAACCTACCTTAAACCAGGAATTACCTTTGATGAGCTGGATAAATTTGCCTACTTTAAGTCTGATAATGAGTTTGCTACAATCATGCGGGAAGAAGAAAGAAAACTCTTCCAGAAAATTAGGGAAGCTGACAAAAAAGACGGTTCGCAGCGTAAATAGTACCGTAATTACAGTACCATTATTCGATTAGGTATGACTG
>Ga0209515_10005327_pt1 | contig 16732 bp, 13 predicted proteins | sample Subgroupgradi54m_FD_187454 | JGI IMG/M metagenome (GOLD analysis project Ga0209515, IMG submission 187454) | Subsurface groundwater microbial communities from S. Glens Falls, New York, USA - GMW60B uncontaminated upgradient, 5.4 m (SPAdes)... ...
ACAAATTATGTTCGCGAGGCGGCGGAGCAAGATAGAAAAACGCTTGCGATGAAAGATTAGGCAGGATCACGATGGGAAAGGTTGCGCGAATTAAAGGTGATTTGGACGACGTCGAAGCTCTGCTCGAAATCATCACGGTTTTAAAAGATGTGTCGACCAATCGGTTTTTTGCGTTCGCGCAGCAAAAAAACGATTTTTCAAAATTTCTCGAAGTTTTTCTTCTTTTTTTTAGCATGCTGGAATCTGCGGAAACGGATTGCGCACTTGTCCGGAATAACAATCCCGGAACAGACATCGTGGTTATTACTTCGGAAGCAAGCTTTATGGCGCAACTCAATTCGAAAGTGGCTAGTGCAGCGGCGAAAGAATTTGCAAAATATCCTGATGCCCGCATTGTTTGTGTCGGTTGGAGAGGAGCCGATCGGTGTAAACAGCTTGGGCTCAAGCTTGACAAATTGTATCGGGATGTCGAAATGCAGGGGCGCTATCAGGTTTCTCTTTTTATACGAGATTATTTAATTGAGCGAATGATGAGTGGTGCGTCGGGTCGTGCACTTTGTGTTTATATTTGGGCAAAAAATTTTAATATTTTAAAACCGCGTGTGGTGACGCTGCTTCCGGCACAGGAATTAATGGCCGAGCAAGATGAAGAGGCAGCGGCAGAGGGGAAAAAAGATGAACGGGTTCACGGGATGGATTACATTGCTGAGTCAAGCATTGACGGAATCATGAAGGTGCTTGCGGATATCTGGGTTTCCTGCCGGCTTTTTGAAATTATTTCTGATACAAGAATTGCGGAATCTGCCGCACAAGCGCAGCAGCTTGAGCAAAGCATGGAAGGTCTTTCGAAGGAAAAGAGCGGTCTTGCGCTTTCATTAAAGAAAGCCGCGCGCGGAGACTTGAATAAGGCAATGGCCGAAGTGTTTACCTCACAAAAAGTAATTAAAGGCAGGAGAAGGTAGATGGGAGTTTCTGATGCCAAATGAAGTTGAACTAGCGATCGGAAAAGTCATTTCCGTCCGTGGTCCTGTGGTGGATGTTCGTTTTGAAAACGTAAAAGATATTCCGGCACTTTATGCTGTTTTGGAGACGGAAAATTTTGTGAAAACGAAGGTCGTTTTACAGGTTGCCGAACATTTAAGCAAAAACGACGTCCGGTGCATTTCATTGTCGGACACACTCAATTTACAGCTTAATGCAAAAGTGATCAACACAAGAAAACCGGTTAATATTCGCGTAGGTGATGAACTTTTTGGACGGATTATTAATGTGTTTGGAGAGCCGTACGACAACGGTCCTCCTTTAACATCTACAGAATTTAAGGTAATCCGCCGTCCACCGAGGGAAGAAATTTTTAATACGAGAAGCCAATTTGCTGAAAAGCCGGAAGTCCTGGAAACTGGTATTAAGTTCATTGACATTTTGTTTCCACTTGTTAAGGGCAGTAAGACCGGAGTTCTCGGAGGTGCCGGATGCGGAAAAAGCGTTGTTATTCTGGAATTGATTAACAACGTGGTGAAAAAACACGATGGCGTGTGCGTATTTACCGGAATTGGTGAACGGATTCGTGAGGGATACGATTTGTACGATGAATTGCTCCAGAACGACCTTCTTAAAAAAGTGAAACTTGTTTTCGGTCAGATGAATGAACCACCCGGTGCTCGCTACGAATGTGTGAATACCGGGATTACGCTTGCGGAAGATTTGGCAGAAAAAAATAAAGACGTTCTGTTATTTATGGATAACGTATTCCGATTTGTCCAAGGCGGACAGGAGATTTCAACGCTTCTTGGCCGCGTTCCTGGAGAATCTGGTTATCAGCCGACGCTTTCCTCTGAAGTGAATTCTGTTGAAGAAAGAATTCGTTCTATTCCAGGCGGTGGATCCATCACGTCCTATCAGGCAGTTTATGTTCCGGCAGATGACATGACAGATCCTGCCGTGGTGGCAATTTTTAGTTGCTTGGATGCCAGCTTGGCTCTTTCGCGCGATTTGGCTCAGCGCGGTTTCTTTCCAGCGATTAATGCGCTTGCAAGTTCCAGCTCTTACCTAAATGTTCGTACGGTTGGCCAGCGCCATTATGACCTTGCTCAGAAATTGATTGCACTTTTTGCGAAACACAATTCCCTAAAACGCATCGTACAAGTGGTTGGTATTGATGAAATTCCAAAAGAAGACCAAGCAGACTACAAACGTGCTGAAAAATTAATTAATTTCATGACGCAGCCATTTAAGGTAGCGGAAGCATTTACCGGTAAAAAAGGAGAATTTGTACCGCTTGAAGATGCCATTGTGGATTGTGAGAATATCATTGCGGGGAAATACGATAAGCTTGGCGCCGAGCCATTTTACCTGATCGGGCACGCTCCAATTCTAACGTAAGACATGGACCAATTAATGCACTCATTATTATGAATAGCCGGATCGAGAAAGCTTGTTATCAAATTGTACTCAACGCGGGTTCCGTACCAAAAGATGAACTGGATAAAGTCTTTTTGGAATCGGAAAAATCAAAATCCAGCTTCACAGAGCTTCTGGTCCGCTCAGGACTGATTCGCGAAGACGAACTGCTTGCCATTTTCTCAAAAGGTCTTGGGACGCCGGTGGTTGATCTCAAGACCATCCGGGTGGATAAGGCGATGCTTGAGCGGGTTCCTATTAAATTTGCTTGGTATTACAAATTTTTTCCCATCAAATTAAATGAAAAACGTCTTACCATTGCGATCTCACACCTGCTGGATGTTAATACGTTAGATGAAATCCGGCTGGGGCTGGGCTACGAAATTGACATTGCGCTTGCCCGGGAAAAAGATATCGAAGAAATGCTCAAACGTTTTTACGGATTGGGCGCGGAGACAGTTGATAAAATTTTATCTCAGTCATCCGGAGAAGCAAGCCAGCCAACGGCTCAGCCAACGGATGAATTAGAAGATATCGAAAAACTTGTTAACACAGCTTCCGTTGTCCAGCTTGTGAATCAAATCATTCTGGATGCCTATAAAAAACGTGCAAGCGACATTCACATTGAACCCTCCCGCGGAAAGGTGAGGCTTCGCTACCGAATTGATGGAATGCTGCACGAAGCGCGCGTTCCTCCGGAAATGAAGCAATTTTTTACGTCAATTTTGTCCCGCATTAAGATTATGGCTAATTTAAATATTGTCGAACGGCGGCTTCCGCAAGATGGAAAAGCAAGAGTGAAAACTCAAGATCAATCGCTTGATCTCAGAATTTCTTCGATTCCGACACCTCACGGCGAAAGCATGGTCATTCGAATTCTTCCGAGCAAGATGATTTACAGCCTTGAAGAATTGGGGCTGGAACCTGAACATATGGCAATTTTTAAAGATTTGCTTAAAAAACCGCACGGAATTATTTTTGTGACCGGTCCAACCGGAAGCGGAAAAAGTACAACGCTCTATGCGGGCCTTCGTGCAATTAACACCATTGATCGGAAAGTTATTACCATTGAAGATCCGATTGAATATGAAATGGACGGAATGACTCAGATTCAGGTACTTCCGGAGATTGGCCTTACGTTTGCACGCGGGCTCCGGAGCATGTTGAGACACGATCCGGATGTGATGATGGTGGGAGAAGTACGTGATTTTGAAACGGCCGATATCGCCATTCGCGTTGCTCTGACCGGACATTTGATTTTATCCACACTCCACACGAACGATGCCGCGAGCGGAATTACGAGACTATTGGATATTGGGGTTGAACCTTACTTGATTTCATCCAGTGTGGTTGCCTTTATGGCTCAGCGCTTGATCCGCGTCATTTGTCCGCATTGCAAAGTTGAAGATGCTCATGTTCCGGCTGAACTCAGAAATCAAATTCGAGAGGAACTCAGTCTTAGCGCTTCCCAAAATTTCAAAATTTATATGGGTAAAGGCTGTGATGAATGTTACAGGACCGGATATTTAGGCCGGGTCGGAATCCATGAAATTATCTTGTTGAATGAAGAAATCCGCCAAATGATTTTTTCGAGAGCAAATGCGGATCAAATCAGAACACGGGCAAAAGAGCTCGGCATGACGACTCTGAGACAAGACGGGTGGAAGAAGGTGCTCAAAGGAGTCACGACCCCGAAAGAAGTGATCAAAGCAACCAGCGCGGACGAGAAAGCCGTTTTTTTGGCAGAACCGGCACTGGCTGAAAGAGTCGTGATTGAAAAGCCGAATCTGAATTTTGATGACCGGCGCAAATATGAACGAATTAAAGTTAGTGTTTCTTTCGCCTATCGTGTTGTTGAACCCGAAGGCAAAGAGGCCCCGCCTGAGAATCAAAAAGAGCAAGGTTATCTCGGGGCTCAAACTGAAAATATCAGCGCAGGCGGGCTTTCATTTTTAACTCAAAAAACATTTAAACCGGGAACCCTCATTGATTTAAAATTAGAACTTCCAAACACTCAAACTCCCATCCAGTGCCTCGGGCGCGTTCTGAGAGTTTCGAGAACGCTTGATTCATTAGGCCCTGAAGGTAAATTCCAATATCGAGTTGCCGTTCCCTTTATTGCCATCAACAGCTTGGATCGTTCGCAGATTGAAAGTTTTTGTAACGCCACAAGGGCAATTAAATGAAAACTTTTAAATACAAAGCCAAGAAAAACCTTCAGGAAACGGTGGAGGGTGTTCTTGTCGCGGAGTCAAAAGATGAAGTGATTGATCAAATTAACAGCATGGGTTTTTTGCCGGTTGAGATTAACGAAGAGCGTTCGAGTGATGTTAAAGAAAGCAATAAACGAATCAGCCTTTTTTTGAAAAAAATAAGTTCGCGGGAACGCGCAATTTTTTATGGTCAACTTGCCAAATTAGTCAAGTCCGGCGTTCCTATTCTTCGTACGCTCACCATTATCCGCGATCAAACGGGAAATGAATATTTCAAAGAAGTTCTGAACGGGATTCAGCGCGGGGTGAAAGAAGGAAGTTCGCTTTCGGTCTCGCTCTCCAATTATCCGCATGTGTTTCCGTCATTTGATATTGCGATGATCCAAACGGGCGAAAGCGTGGGAAAACTGGGGGATTCCATGGCTCGTCTCGTCAGTTATTTGGAAGAACGCGATCGATTGAGAGCAAAAGCAAGCGCTGCGATTGCGTATCCTATTTTTATCATTATTATGGGATGCATTACGGTTTTTGTTATGCTGGTGTTTGTGATTCCAAAATTTTCACAGTTTTTTTCGGATCTAGGCCAGCAGCTGCCGCTCTCAACGCGAATTTTAATTTCACTCAGCCAGAAGATAAAAAAAGTGTGGGCTTGGATTGCCTTGGTACTGATTGGAATAATTGCCTATCTTAGGCGAGCGTCCAAAACAAAAGCTGAAAAAAGAGGTCTCGATTTGTTTTTGCTTAGCATTCCAAAAGTAGGTGAACTGGTAACGAAATATGAAATTGCAAGACTGTCCCGCGCATTGGAACTTTTGCTGAAAAATGGAATGCAGGTTTTGCATGCGTTGAAGATTGCAATTCCGGTTGTCAGCAACGAAGTAATCAAAGATGACTTGGAAGTGTGTTACAAAAAGCTTGAGCAGGGAAGTTTTTTTAGCGACGGATTAAAGCAATCAAAATTTTTCCCGCCTTTCGTCTATTATATGGTGAGTGTCGGAGAAGAATCAGGAAGGCTTGATGAGGCATTGGGTGAGATAGCCGAATGGTATGAGAAGGACACAGCGCAAAGCATTCAAGTTGCCACGAATCTAATTGAGCCTCTTATTATTTTAATGGTGGGGTTTGTTCTCGGGTTAATTATCATTGCAGTTCTCATGCCGGTCTTTAGCATCAATTCCTTTGCACAATGAGTAACCATTAGATTTCTTCCCTTCGCAGGCCACATTTTTACTTGAGGCTGATCTGCTAAGATTTGTGGTGAAAAATATGGCTTGCAAAAAAGACGGGAAGTTTTGTTAAACATCTTTAGTATAAATTTTTTTGTGCCATCATGTAGATGGATTAAATTCGAGGAAAATTTCCAATGAAAATTTCAAAAAATGGGTTCACATTAATGGAAATATTGCTCGTGGTGATCATCATCGGAACCTTGGTTGCGATGGTAGTTCCACGATTATCCGGACGTTCTGAACAAGCCAAAATTGCAGCGGCGAAAGCCGATGTCACTGTTAATATTCCGACCGCTTTAAAACTTTACGAACTTGACAACGGATTTTTTCCAACAACCGAACAAGGCCTTACGGCGCTTGTCAAGAAACCAACCACAGCGCCGATTCCGAGTCAAAATTGGAACGGGCCTTATTTGGATAAAATTCCGATTGATCCGTGGGGAAAACCTTATCAATATGCGTCACCGGGAACCCATCGGACACACGATTACGATCTTTCGTCGTCTGGTAAGAATCCAAAAGAAGACAAGACAGATGATGATGTGGTCAATTGGTAATCACCCAGTGAAACATTCAAAGCTTGTGGGTTTTGCTCTTGTAGAAGTGATGCTTGCGGTAGCTATTTTGTCTGTCGGAATCATTGCGGTGTATCAGCCGATGCTTGCATCGCTCAGCGCATTTGATTATGCGGATGACCGGATGGAAATTAATTATTTGCTCTCTAAAAAAATATGGGAACTTGAGAACGAGGTCAAATTGAAGGATTACCGAGGAGTGAACGTAACTGAGACGCTGGTGGGAAGGGAAAAACCATATACGTGCACGTCGTCATCGTTTACTTTAACGGGCGATCATCAGCTGCTCCAGGTTCGGTTAAAAATAAATTGGGTGCGCGATGGGCGGACGAAATCATTTATGCGAGAGATGTATCTGACGGCACCGTTAAAAGCATAGTTTTATCATGAAACACGAAACCCGATCTCAAGTTTACAAATTCTACCATGACCAACCTTCAAAAAATGATATGACAAATACAAAACCGCCCAAATTTCAATTCCAAAAGGGTTTCACTTTACTTGAATTACTCATTGCTGTTTTCATTACTTCCTTTTTAGGTTTTGCGATTTACACGGTTTTCTCCCAGGGTTTGCGCCTCTGGAGCCGCGCTTCGAAGGAAAGACCGGAAGTCGGAGTCAATTTATTCTTAGAGAAACTCTCGAGCGACCTTCGCAACTCGCTCCTTTATTCAGCGAATCCGCTGATCGGTACTTCAGATTCAATTCAATTTTATACACTCGGAGAATCGCAGCTGCGCTCTAAAATACCGGAAAATCAGCATCGGTTACAGCCGAAGCGGGTCATGTACCTATTTGACAGGAACAAAACATTCATCAACCGAATTCAGTTGAATTATGATGACCTTCTGAATTCAGTTAACAACTTAACGCAAACAACCCCGGTTGCAAGTTCAATTATCGGATGCAAATACAGTTATTTAAAACGCGAGCGGACAAAGTCAATTGATTGGATAGGCCAGTGGAACGACCCCTGTATCCCTGAAGCCATCAAAGTCAATGTGGATTATCAAGACAAAACGAGAACGAGAAGCCTTTCAAAAATTATTTCGATTCCAATCGGCGGTTGCGTTCCGTCCTCTTAAAATTATTTATGAAAAATCCAAAAACAAAGCTGCCAATGGGTAAATGGGATTTCTTTAAATCGAAAAACATGAATGACTTAATTGGCATTGAATTGGCCGACAACTGCGTTAAATTAGTTCATCTACAGGAAATTGCCGGTAAATATGAAGTTCGGCAGGCCAAACAAAAAATATTTTCTGAGAATGCTGTTGACGAAATGGCAAATTATGTTCATGAATCCTTCAAGGAACTTCGGATTAAAAATCGACGTGCTTTTTTAGTGGCATCTTCAAAGCTTTTCATTTCTAAGAATGTGGATATTCCATCCAAGGATAAAGAAGAAATCCGGAAAATTATTGATCTGCAGGCTGGAAGGTTCACACCGTATTCTCGCGAAGAAATTGTCCTTGATTATTTTTGCATGGAAACACCTGAGCAGCATTACACCAATGTATTGCTCATCATTATGAACCGCAAAGTCATTGACCGCTACCATGATATTTTAGCAAAGAGCGGAATTGAGATTGATAAAATTATTATCGCATCTGAAGGTATGGCAATCGCTTACGACAATCTTGCAGGTTTTAAATCAGATACCGATGCGATTGCAGGAATTCATATTTCACATGATTCATCTGATTTAACGATCATCGATCGCCATCAGATGGTTTTTGTCAGAAATATTCCCGTTGGAATTGAAAATTTCCGTTCCAACCAGGAAACCGCCAAACAGCTATTAATTGACGAGCTCAACAAATCTTTTACGGCTTACAAAGATCAGGGAATCGGCAGACCGGTTAAAGTATTGTTTTTATCGGGCCTCTTCCAAGAGTTGGGATTTTTGGAACCGGCCATCAAAGAGTCAATTCCATTGATCGCGCTTAACAACGTAACGATTCAAACGATTTCGACCACCGTCAATTTCCGGCTCGAAGGTAAGGCGGCGGAAGCGCTCGATACAGAAAAAGAAGTATCTTTTTTTGATCTTTTGTCCTGCGCGCAATCACTTCCGCTTATCAAAATCGATTTGGTCCCAAGTGAAGTAAAACTGAGGCATCAATTCAGGGAAAGCGGGCGAGACATTATTACCTTTGGCATTCTCACCATGACCATTTTCTTGATGCTGAGCGTGTATTTGGTAAGCCGGATTTATTTAAAGAAGGAACAGATTAAAAAATTGGACTCACACAATCAGACGAGCGTGAGCGAAGCACGCATGCTTGAGAACACATCAACCAAGAGCAGGGTCTTGAGAGATTTGATCAAAAATCGGGGAAGAGGCCTTTACGTTTTTGAGAAAATCAATTCCATGATCGGCGAAGATATTTATTTGTCGAACTTCAGTTATGACAAAGACGGAAAACTTTTATTTTCCGGGACCGCGGAATCGATGTCGCGCGTGTTTGCTTTTGTGACAGAACTTGAAGAATCAAATTATTTTAAAGATGTAAAAACCAATCAAACAAAATCAAGGCGTGAAGGCCAGAAAGAAGTTGCTGATTTTGAAATTGCTTGCGTGGTTGCGGAAGGAATTTAGAAGACATGATCAGTAATTTTTATTCCAAATTATCTAAAAGTGAGAAATTGATTTTTGTGGTTGCGTTTCTTTTTGTCATGACGGCCTTCATGGATCGGCTGGTGCTGGGGCCTATTCTCGCACAACAGAAGTTGCTCGAAGTAGAAGTCCAGTCAAAGTTCCAAACCATTCGGCGGAATCTGCGGATTTTGTCGTTTAAAGACAGTATTTTAAAAGAATATACAAAATACAAAGAATACTTAGATACCGGAAAGAAAACGAAAGAAGAAATTGTTTCTGCGCTTCTCCGGGAAATCGAAACCATCGCAAGCCAAAAGTCGATTACGATATCCAATATTCAGCCGGGTGACGTTGAAGGAAATCCGATCATGGAAGAATATAAGACAAGTCTTGAATGTTCAGGTAAGTTGCGGGATATTTTGGAATTTATGCAGGCGCTTGAAGAATCGGATTATCTATTTCAAATCACGAAATACGATCTTGCGCCGAAAGGGAAAGGTTCCGACATCATGAAATGCAGTATTTCGATGTCGCGCATTTTTATCACTGCCGAAAAAATGTCATGAAAAAAATAGGTCTCATTTATCTTATCGCATTGGTTTTGTTTTTTTCGTACAAGGCTTTTGCCTATTCAAATGACGTTCAGGATGTACAGGGATATTATGAAACAGGCGCTGCGTACCTCGCCAAAGATGAATATGAAAAGGCGATCGAGGCTTTTCGAAAAGCCATTCGAGCGAATCCAAATATTCCTCAGGTCCACAATGCGCTTGGAATTGCACTTTTAAAGAAAGATCACACCCTAAAATTGGCGAAAAAGGCATTTGATAGAGCCATTGAACTCGATCCGCTTTACGCGGAACCGTATTTCAACATGGGAACTTATTATGCGGGTGAAGTGAAAGATCTTGTGCTGGCTGCCGAACAATTTGAACAGGCGATTAAAGTGAATCCGGATTTTGCAAAAGCCTACATGGGGCTTGGCTGGCTTTACCTGCAAAAAGAGGATGGGCATAAGTCTTTAGAAAACTTTGAAAAAGCAGTTGGGTTGAATCCTGATCTGGAGGATGCTCAATATGGCCTCGCGCTGGCATGTATTTCGGTCAAAAAAAATGAACTTTCGCTTCAACCCATCACGAAATTACGTTCGCTGGGACGTTATGATTTAGCGCAATCAGTGGAAAGCATGCTTCAAGAGAAGAGTGCGAGTTCAAATCCAAATGAAACTGTTCAGCGCCCGCCGCCGCCCGCGCCGCCGGCAAAAGTATCGTCAGCTCCCTCAGCAGCTTCTCAAACTCCAAAGCCCGAGAAGAAACCAGCCAAATGAGGTTTGATTAGGAAGTTTTTTGTCCGAAAGGTTTTGTTTTAGAGTTTTCTTCTTTTGATTGTTGTAATTTTTCTTGGAGTTGTTTCAGCTTGCATTCCAGGATGCCAATGGATTGCGCAAGTGTTTCGCTGCGGTTGTTCTGTTCATTGATATAAATGGTGAGCAAAAGACTTAAAACAATGAAGAACACCAAAAGCAGAAAAAAAATGAAATTACTAAGCAATTGAAAGCCAGTCATTTCAGAAATTTTGCCGAGGCACTCGTCATTGACGGCAAAGAAAAGCACGATGATGCATGCGCTCAGCCAAAAGGTTGAATATTTAAAAGTCATTTTCTGGCGCCGTATAAGCTCGATGACAAACAGAAAAATCATGATGGATATCAGAATGGCAAAGGTTTTAGTGGGCATCATCGGTCCTTTTTTAAAGTATCAATTAAAATGGCCAAGGTGACTTTAATCATATAGTAAAAGGTTCTCAAATAGCGAATGGATGAGATGCCGCCAAGGCGTTTTCTCATGCTGACGGGAACTTCTCCAATCCGAGCGCCGAGGCGTTTTGCGATATGAATGGCTTCCGGTTCCGGGAAGTCGATGGGGTAGTAAGTGGCAAATTGCGCGATTAATTTTTTGCTGGTTGCCCGGTATCCGGAGGTTGGATCGGTGACGTGAATTCCCGTTAAGGCACCCAGTAGGATGGCAAAAAATCGAATTCCAATCCTCCTTAAAAAAGTTGACTTAAAATCAGAATTTTTTAGAAATCGGCTGCCAATGCATAAATCAAGCTCACCCGAAAGAATGGGTTTGAGAACGTGTTCTAAGTAAATCGGATCGTGCTGTGCGTCGCCGTCAATTTGAATGACCGCGTCGTAGTTTTCTTCTTTCGCGACTTTAAAACCTGTTTGAACGGCGCCGCCGATTCCTAAATTGTATGGATGATTAATCACGATAGCGCCGGCAGTTTCTGCTTCGCGGGTTGTTTGATCTTGGGAGCCGTCGTTTACGATCAAAATGGGATAATGCGGATACATCGTTTTAACTTCTTTGATAAGGCGGCCAATGACGGCACTTTCGTTGTAGGCGGGGATAATAATTAAAGCCTTTTTAGTATCCATTTTCGGCTATATTATGCACGGCTTTCTTTTGAACTCAAGACAATTTTAATTTTTTACGAATACATGGTTTTAGAATCGGTACGATTCAATCAATTACAAAAAATGATTCCAACGAGATCGGGCAAAAAGCCGCGCAGTTTTTTGAAACCCATTGGAATTCTGGGAATGGTTTTTGTCGTGTATGCGTCAGGAATTTATTTTCGGACCTATTCGTTTCGCTGGATCTCCCCAAAATCTGCAAGAGAAATGGCGCATTCGCTCGTTTATAATAAAATTAAAGAACAGTTTAAGCAGTATTTGGATGCGCGCGCTGGCTTTCTTGATGAAGCGGAAAAGTGGAAGCTTGCGGAAGAAAAAACAAAAGAAACCATTCAAAGCGAAAAAAATAAATTTGAAGAAACCGTTTTGCAAACCGCACGAAATATACAAAATCAAAAACCGCTTGGGCAATCCCGGTTCTATTTGCTTGAATCAGATCCGTACTATTATTATTATTTGACCCGAGAAATTCAAAGGAAGGGAAATATTGCAACCCAATTCAAAGCCGGAAGATATTTCACCCCATTTCGTCAGGCGCCCAAAGGTTCCTGGTCGACCATGACACTGCATCCTTATCTTGGATTTTGGTGGTACCGGTTTTTCCACTTTTTAAAGCCGGGGCGGGATCTGATGGAAGTTTTGTGTTATTTTCCGTTGGTCTTGGTTTTGTGCATAACGTTTGCTTTCTTTTTTATTTGCGATGTGCTAAAGACAAAACCTTTTGAAAGTTTCCTGGGCTCTTTTTTGCTTGTGCTGGCACCCATTTTTATTGAAAGAAGTTCTTTCGGTTGGTTCGATACGGATCCTTACCAATATTTATTTCCGATTGTTATTTTGGCAATTTTCTTTTGGGGCGCGGAGCGGGATCATAAGCGATGGCTGTTCGGAGCGATTGCCGGATTGATCACAGGGCTTTACTCACTTTTTTGGGCGGGGTGGCCGTTTATTTTTTTAATATTGGCATTTAGCGGATTTTTGGTTGGATTTGTCAATCGTTTGTGGTGTGTCGAAGCGCCTTCGTTTTTAATCCGTTACACGATTGTCTATGTAGTTTGCACCTTGTTTTTTGCGATTATTTTTATGACTCCGGCGGGCTTTTCGTATGCATTTTTAAATGGGTTTTCCGTGTTGCCTCAATTTGCGCAAACCGGAACCAATTTATGGCCAAATGCGTTTTTGACCGTCGGAGAGGCGCGGCCGCTCACGATAAAAAAATTGATCTTTGAAACCGGAAACTATTTGTCTTTTGGGATTTCAATCCTGGGGATGGCGGGGCTTTTTATATCCAGCGTGAGAAGCCGAAATCCGGCAAAATTTCTGCAATGGTTTGTTTTCTTGGTGTTATTCGCTTCGACTCTTTTTTTGGCTCTCCACACGGAACGTTTTTCGATTCTTTTTGTGCTTCCGTATTCATTGTATGCTGTCTTTGGAATTGGTGTACTGCGCCGTTTATTTGAACGTGTCCTTCAGTTCTTTTTTAGGAAAACAAACCGGCCATGGATTGCGCGCTCAATCGCATTTGCGCTCCTGCTGGCTGTGATTCTGCCGCCTCAGGTGATTCTTGCGTATGCGGCGGCAGCGAATAATGTTCAGATCATGAATGATACCTGGTATGGCGCCTTAAAAGAGATTGGGGAGAAAACGCCCGAATCATCCGTCATCGATAGCTGGTGGCCGCCGGGATATTTTATCATTTCGATCGCTGAGCGGAGAGTGATTGCCGACGGCGGTTCGCAGCATTTTCCCGAAACCTATTGGATGGCGAAAGCGTATCTTTCGGATGATGAACGTGAAGCTGCCGGAATTTTGCGAATGATTAATACAAGCGGTAACGCCGCTCTCGATTATCTTCTCAAGCACGGATTTGATTTGCCAAAAGCTTCCCGATTGATTTTGAATCTTGTGAAACTAAACCGGAGAGAAGCGTCTCAGACATTGCCGTTTGGTTTAACGGATGAGACGAAACGAAAACTTCTCGATTTTACCCACGGAACCGGCCGTCTAACTCCGGCGTACTTTTTTGTTTACAATGATATGATAGAGCAAAATCTTGCGCTGACGCTCATGTCAAACTGGGATTTTCAGAAAGCAAAAGAGATTCATCAGGAAAAGGACAAGCTTAGCCAGAAATATTTCTTAACCATGTTTGGTTTTGTGTATGATCATGGTTTAAAATATTTCTTATTAACGAATGGATTTTTGAAAGCTGCTTCTGAAAAAGCAATTTATGGAAAAAGTCTGAAACATTCGTTTGTGAGATCCGAGAATTTTTTTCGATATGGAGCTGATCGGCTTTTAATTCTGCATCAAAGTTACAAAAAGCAAATCAGTTCGATTTTTTCAAAAAAAGGTTATCTGGATGACGTTCTTGCAATCGAGAACGGTATTTGGAGGTACCGCGAAGAATCTCCGCTTGAGAAGCGGAACGGGAATGTTCTTTTCTTTCAAAATGGTCTTATGGTGAACCTTGAGACAATGGATTCCTTCCTCACGCCTCCGAACAGTGATCTGAAAGGGCGGCCGCTTAGTTTATTTTATATGCAAAATAAAAGGTTTGAGGAAAAACCGTTTTCTGGAAATCGAGTGGATGTTTCTGCTCTCTTGATTGAGCGAGGCGGTGTCTTTACGTCTGTCCTTGCAGATCCGCGCCTGATTCGCTCGGTGTTGTTTCGTTTATATTATTTAAAAGGGGAAGGCCTTCAAATTTTTAGACCTCTTATCATGAAAAACGACCCAGTCACAAAAACATCCGTGTATGTTTTTGAAATTGATTGGAAACATTTTGTAACCGATTGAAACGAACACCGATTGACGTCATGAATCACGACCTTGTGAATCCAAACCGCCAACACCGTATTTTTGCTTGTGTACTCATGCTGTTTGCGCTTCTGCTTGCCCTCTATTTCAGGACATACGTTCTTCGCGTTGACTCCGCTGTCAATTCACCCGAGAAAATCGGGAAGATCGCCGAAATAACGGTTAAACAGGAAATACGTGCACAATTGAAAAACCAAACGAAAGCTAATCATCCCGGCATGAGCGTCACAGCCATCGAACAATGGGTTGATCAGGGGATGGAGAAAGTGATGCTGGAAGACCGAGGAAACTACGAGGAAACCGTCCGTCGGATTGTGAGTAAAATACAAGATGAAATTGATGTGAAACGGGAAGCTGCGCGCTTTTTGCTGGAGTCGGATCCTTATTATTATTACGACCTAACACAAAGAATTCAGCAAACAGGGCATCTTTCAACAAAAATTAAAGCGGGCAAGTTTTTTAATTCGAAGCGCTTTGCTCCGGCTGGCACCTGGGATCCACTAACGCTTCATCCTTATCTTGGATTTTGCTGGTACCGCTTTCTAAATTGGTTCGGAAAAATAGAGCTGATGAAAGCCCTGTGCTATTTCCCGTTGGTTCTGGTTGTGCTCATTACGCTGACGTTCTTTTTTTTAGGTTCACTCTTAAAGGCACATCCGGTTTCTATCTTTTTAGGGTGTCTCGCCCTGATCTTATCACCGATTGCGATTCAACGGAGTTCTTACGGCTGGTATGATACGGACCCATATATTTATTGGTTTCCACTTCTCATTTTGAGCTGCTATTTTCTCGGAATGCATAAAAAAAAGCCCTTGGTGTATGCCATTGCTGCGGGGCTCATCACCGGCATCTATTCATTTTTTTGGATAGGCTGGCAATCCGTCTGGTATTTTATGATGGCGGCCGGGTTTTTGTGCGGCATTTTGAACCATCTGACGAAATTAGAAAAAAGTTCCTACCATTTTCGATTCACATTTTTCTATCTGATCTGCGGCCTGCTTTTATTTCTTTTGCTGCCCACCAAAGCAACTGAACAAATTCAGGCGTTGCGCCAAATCGGAGGGCATGAAATCGAATTGGCAACTTTCCAGTGGCCAAATACTTTTTTTACGGTCGGGGAATTGCTCCCGCCCTTACCCAGGCAATTGATATTCGTTATTGGAAATTATGCGTCGTGGGCGATGGCGATCGCCGGCGCAATTTTGACAGGAATCTTTTCGTGGAAAAGAAAAGAGAAATTGAGATTCACAACGTGGTTCATTTTCCTTGCCCTGGCGCTTCCGGCGTTTTATTTATCTTTGAAGGCGATCCGCTTTGCAAATTTGTTGATCGTGCCGTTTTCTTTGTTGGTTGTCCTGGGCGCAGAAGAAATTAAGAATTTTTTACAACGGTGGACTGCACGTCTAAATATGAAAATATCTCCGCTCGTTCCCCAAACGATTGCAGGACTCTTAATCACTTTTATTTTTCTGGTACCAGCCGCTGTTCATGCTCACGTGGCTGAGCGCCTTCTCGATCCAATCATGAACGAAACGTGGCGTCAATCGCTTGAGAAAATCAAAGAGGAAACACCTCAGGAATCTATTGTAAATGCCTGGTGGCCGCCGGGATATTTTATCAATGCAATCGCAAACCGAAGAACGGTATTTGACGGGGGAGGGTTGCAATCACCCGCCAGTCACCTTTGGATGTCGCGGGCACTGCTCGCAGAAGATGAATTGATGGCAGCGGGCATTATCCAAATGTTGAATTCGAGCGGAGATGAAGCGCTGGGATATCTTTTATCAAACGGGTTTAAAATGTCGGACACGGTTAACCTTTTGACCCGGCTGGTGACGTTGCCGAAAGAAAAAGCAATGGATCAGCTGCAAAATCAGATGACAGCCGAACAAAAAAAGCATCTTCTGAGTTTGATCTATCGCGATCAACCGGCGGAACCGGCGTATTTGTTCATTCACGACGATTTAATTGACAAAAATTTAGAAATGCAGATTATGGCATACTGGGATTTTGACAAAGCCCAGGAGATCAGCAATCATTACAAATTACTGAACAAACATCCCGATGCGCAAGATTCGTTGAGAGACGAAATTTCGATTATTGGCGGCCCGAAAAAATATCAGCCTGAATCTAAAATCGTCAGACAAACCGGAAATTTGATTTCATTTTCAAACGGATTGTCGGTCGATCTTGACACCATGGATTGTCACTTGTCGGTGGCTGACCAAGGGCTCGAAGGAAAGCCCGGCAGCTTATTTTATATGGAAGGTAGCCATTTGGTCGAAAAAGAGTTCTCCGAAGAACCTAAGCTGGATGCCTCTGCTCTTTTAATTAAAAAACGGGATGGATACACTTCCGTTCTTGCCCATCGCGAGCTCATTCAGTCCCTCCTTTTTCGGCTGTATTATTTGGACGGC
>Ga0209515_10005328_pt1 | contig 16732 bp, 16 predicted proteins | sample Subgroupgradi54m_FD_187454 | JGI IMG/M metagenome (GOLD analysis project Ga0209515, IMG submission 187454) | Subsurface groundwater microbial communities from S. Glens Falls, New York, USA - GMW60B uncontaminated upgradient, 5.4 m (SPAdes)... ...
GAGGGGAAGAATCCCGCGCCGTTCGTGTAAAAGTAGCGGTTAGCCCCGCCGCCTGCCCATACGTTCTCGGCAGAGACCCCGCAGAAAAATGTTCTCACCCTTTTAGAAGAAAAATCAGTCGCGCGCAAAATCAGAAAAACGGAGAACATTTTTCTGCGGGGCACGCGAGCGGAGCGAGCGGCGGCGGGGCAGTTCAGTCCTCGTCCGGATGTTCGTCAAAATAAGTTCGGATTTTAACCAAAAGGCACCGCATTTTATCCAAATTCCAGTTTTGGGAGGAGGTTGCCTCGCGGCTTCGCCGCTCGGCAGGCGCGCGAAGCGCGCCAAAGGTTGATTCTGCAAGGATTCGCCACGCTCCGCGTGGCGTGAATGAAAGCGCGCGGTTTTGAATCAGGAAGTTCGACTCAAGAAACTTGAGAATTCACAAAGTGAATACCGACTTTTTTGTTTTGCCAAAATTTGATATATTGAAGTTGCACCAATCTTGAAGCCCGAATTTTTTGTATAACGAAAGTTACACATCCAAACGGGCGATTCTGTTCAGTTTTGCTTTCGGGCAAGATTGGTGCAACAGGGTCGCCCTTTTGGGTTTTTGAAAAGATATGAATCAAACTAAAAAATTTTTCATCTATACGCGCAAATCAACCGATACTGAAGACCGGCAGGTTCGCAGTATTGCGGACCAATTGGCCGAACTCCGCGAACTCGCGAAAAAAGAGCAGTTAGAAATTGTTGATGTGTTCGTGGAAAAACAAACCGCCAAGATTCCGGGTCGGCCAATTTTCGGCGATATGATTGCACGTATTGAAAAAGGAGAGGCGTCGGGAATTTTAGCGTGGCATCCGGACAGATTGGCGAGAAATAGTGTAGACGGCGGAAAAGTTATTTATCTTGTTGATACCGCAAAAATTACCGATCTAAAATTCCCGACATTTTGGTTTGATTCAACTCCGCAAGGAAAGTTTATGCTCTCCATCGCGTTCTCGCAGAGCAAATACTACATTGATAATCTTTCGGAGAACATTAAGCGCGGACATAGGCAAAAATTGAAAAATGGTTTATGGCCTCAAATGGCTCCGCTTGGCTATCTCAATGATAAGCAAACGAAAAATATCTCTGTTGATAAAGTAAAGTCCGTACTTATCAAAAAAACATTTGAGGCCTATGCGACCGGAAATTTTACACTCGCACGACTCCGAAAGATTATCAATGATTTAGGATTGAAAGGACGGCGCGATAGAGAGCTTTCTATTTCAAACTTTCAGTATCTTCTCAAAAACCCATTTTACTACGGCCTCATTCGCTACTCCGGCGAATTTTACGAGGGCAAACACGAACCGATTATCACAAAGAAACTTTTTGACGAAGTGCAAGAAGTGATGGCGAGAAAATCAAAACCGCAAGCAAAAGGTTTGAAACCATATATTTATCGGGGATTTTTCCGGTGTGGAGAGTGTGGCTGTTTTATCACCACTGAAACACAAAAAGGGCATAACTATTTGAGATGTACCAAACGGAAAAATCCTTGTTTGCAAAAGTATGCGAGAGAGGACGCCATCACTTCCTCAATTCAAAACGAACTTCAAAAAGTTTCTTTGCCCGACGATTGGGCGGACTGGATGACCGGAGAACTCGAAAAAGAAAAAATGGAAACCGCCCAATCATCGGAACTTTTTGCTCAAAAAATAAAGGTTGAGATTGTTAGTGTTGACGAGAAGCTCGATAAATTGATGACTGCCTATCTTGAAAATGTCCTTTCGCTTGCCGAGTATCAGACGGCGAAAAACAAACTCGTCAACCAAAAACAATCTCTCAAAGACAAATTGACGGCTTTTGAGCAAAAAGTAAATAATCGGTTCGAACGGGCAACCCGTTTCATTTTGCAGAGCAAAGAAGCCAAAATTTTGGCAAAAGATGAAAATCTGCAATCGCTCCGCGATTGCTTCAAAAAAGTCGGTTCGAACTTTCAAATTAAGGATCGAACCGTACTTTTTGAGCCACGCGGAGCGTGGCGAATCCTTGCAGAATCAACCTTTGGCGCGCTTCGCGCGCCTGCCGAGCGGCGAAGCCGCGAGGCAACCTCCTCCCAAAACTGGAATTTGGATAAAATGCGGAGACGGGAGGATTCGAACCTCCGATACCCTTACGGGTATAACAGTTTTCAAGACTGTCCGTTTCAACCACTCACGCACGTCTCCTTGTCGCGGCTAGAGTCTATCTCAAAATTCTTTTCGTAGTGAAATTCAAGATTTGCAGCCGAATATGGAATTTTGAGATAGGTTCTATATAGTATCACATCGGGCACGTATCGGCAACGTTGCCGGATTTTGAGGATCCGTGTTCAGTTGGTTCTAATGCCAAGCCCATTTCGTTGCCAACGGCTTTAATAATATACTCAATGCTTGTTTGAGCATCATCAAATGTCACGTCTATGGAACGGTCTTCGTAGCGTACTTTGACAGTCTCAACGCCTTTGATTGACATGATGATTCCCTTCATGGTGCCCGGAATCGAGGGGCATCCGATGCGGGATGGATGGAGTGTTGTTGTTTTGGTCATATATTGTCAAAATATTATAAAACTCTTATGTGTCATTCCCAAACACTTGCAGGGAATCCAGCGGCAAAACGTAGAAATTAAAGCGAAAAGCGTAAGATAATAATGCAAAACTTAAGAGACCGCGGAGAACTCAATCTTCTATTTTTCTATCTTTTGCATTTTATATTGTTGTTTTACGCTTTGCGCTTTTCGTTTTTTGCTCATAAGGTCTGGATTCTCGCGATCAAGTCGGGGATGACATGAGAGCAGTGGGACGCGCGGGGAGTACCCGTCCTAACCTCCCCTGTACCAGGGGAGGAATCAAACGCGTAAGTCTTATAATTACGAACTCGGAATAGGAATGGTGAACATGATGGTTGTTCCTTTATTTTCCTCGCTCGTCACGGTCACGGTTCCGCCATGCGCTTCAATAATATTTTTTACCACATACAGACCAAGTCCGCTGCCGGATGTCTGGAACCTTAGAGCATTTTCCGCGCGGAAAAACTTTACGAATAATTTACCGATTTGATTTTTGGGAATACCAATGCCCGTATCACTAATAGAAATATGGAGATATTTTTTGTCTTCCTTGACAGTCACCGTAATCGTTCCTCCCGGAGGCGTATATTTAATGGCATTATCAAAGATATTATCAAGCGTGATATTTATTTTGTCTTCATCAAGCGCCACAAGGGGGATGCCTGACTGCACATCAAGAAAAAATAAAATACCTTTTTCGTCAATAATTTTTTTGTGGCGGTCAACGGCATTTTGCATAACGGATTCAAAGGGCTGTTTTTTAAACCGCAGTCCGAATCTTCCTTCTTCAATGCGCGCGACATTAAGCAAATCATTGATCAGATCAATCATCCGGATAGATGATTTGAGGCCGTCCTCAAGCATTTTTTGCTGATCGCCGTTGATTTCGCCAAGTTCGCGGTCAAGGAGCGCATTAAATGACCATCGTATGCCCGTAATGGGCGTGCGCAGTTGATGGGCGGCAACGGATACGAATTCCGACTTGCTTGCGTCCAATGCCATAAGCCGCGCATTGGCCTCCGTAAGCTCAATGTCTCTGCGCACAAGTATTTTCCCCACATCATAATTTTCTTTGAGGAGTTCATTGGATCGCTGATTTAACTTACGCAACCGCATGTTGTTGATTATAATCAAGACTACCGCACCTATGAGCAGGAGAAATAAAAAAATTGTGATGCCCCAAGATACTGGCTGGTTTCCGAATATATCAGAGATGATCGTATTCATATCTTAGAGAGATAAGGGTTATATGAAAATATATTAGACCTACTGCGTAATTATTTTTCGGCTGCAATTTCCAGATTTCGCAGACGCGAGGCGCATCTCGCACCAGCGAAATCGCCTCGCGTCTGTCTTGCAGCGAAGCAAAAATTATTCAACATATACGCTTGATATATGGTTCATAATTTTTGCAACACTCGCTCGAAATCTGAAAACAGCGCTTACGGAAATAATTACGCAGTAGGTCTATTTATTCTCCAACCGCAAATAAGACTACGGTTTCGTTATAAAATCGAGATTTTATTTTTTTCACATCGCGCGTTTCGCCGCCCATCGGCGCTTGTTCGCCGTAGGTATAAAAACCAAGAACGGGCACATCGCGGCCGATAATATCCATGATGGCATCAATTTCTTCTTTTGCTTTTTGCGCAAAAAGTTTTTCGCGCGCAATGCAATTGAACATCAGAAGAAATTTCGGTTTTGCGTGTTGCAGTTCAAATTCTTTCATCAGATGACGTGCGGCATCTTGCGCCGCTTCGATTGCTTTTTCCTTACTGCCTATCATAAGCCGGATTTCCGATCCTTCCGGAATTTCGGCAGCGCACGTGATGGCTCCTTGATCATCCACGGTAATCGCATCGCGGATGAGATATTCTTCAAGGTCGGGCATTTTAATTCCCAAGGGATAGGTGATTGCAAGCCGCGCCAGCGGTTCTCGCCTCAATTCATCGGCTTTAGCGCCAAAATAATCTTCATAAATACTTATGGCAGGCCGGCCATCCAATTCATAAAGAACCGCTCCTGTTGCTTTAGTCACTTTCATCGGTACGCCAATCGGCACCCATCCGTGCCGCACGCCCATACCAAAAGAAAATGTGCCGGAAAGTCCCACACCCGCCACTGCTCCGCTGAATACCTCGCCGTCATTGTATTCATATGTTTTTTCAAAAGCGAAATCATCTCCCGCAGCGCCTCCAACAACAGGAAAATTTTCTCCTAAGACATCAAGGACGCCGCGCACAATATCTGCCCCGTTACCCACGAGCACATCGGGAAGCATGATAAATGCGTGTAATGAATCTACTGATTTTTCTTTTATTTCGCGGGCAACCTGCTGACCTGCCGCACGTGCATTTGTTTTAATATCGGATCCGAGTCCGTTGGTAAATCGTATTTGATCCGCTTTGATTGCCATTACCGCCACTGATTTTTCAATCGGACCCTCAATAATAATCTCGCCCGCATCCGAGCAGCCGATTCCCGGGGCATTCTTGCTCGCTTCGCGGATGCCGCGCACCAATTCGTTCTGATCAAAGGCGACAGAAGCAAACGTAATGGTAAAATCGGCTTTGTCCGCGCCCATTTTCTGCATTGCCATTGTGCATGCTTCAAATCCCGCCTGATATGAGTCCGTCTTATTTTTACTCAATCCCACTCCGGCAAAAATAGCCATAGCAAGAAAATTCGATGATCCTCACGCATGAAAGAAATTATTTTTTTCGCACACGTGATGACAATCATCAATTATTTTTTTAATAATGTTTTTACCTTTGTGACAATATCACCCGGTGTCGCATGTGCCTTGACAATATAATCTGATGCGCCCTCCTCAATGCCTTTTCGTATCTCTTCTGCCTGACTAAAGTTGGAAATGATGATAACCGGAGTTTTATTCCATTTTTCATTTGCTTTTATTTCCCGCAAAAATGTAAATCCGTCCACGCCAGGCAACACGATATCAAGCAATATGATGTCTATAGGTTCAGAGGTTATAATGGCGCGCGCCTGCTCTACATCGCCCGCCCGGTATGTCTTGAAATGCTCCGATTCAAACTTGCGCTCCAGAAGCTCTACAAGAAAAATATCATCTTCAACGATAAGTACCGCAACGCCCATTATATTACTTTCGCCGGGAACTTTTTTTTCGTTTGTTTCGCCGGTGAACAATCGGGCGACTTTAGAGACAAGTTCATTCGGGTCAAAATTAACTTTGATCAAATAATCGCGCACTCCCAATTTAAGCGCGCGATCTATCTCCACGGGCTGGCCCGAATTAGAAATAATAATAACAGGAAGCCCGGGAACAATTTTGTCTTCATTGAGCTTTTCTAAGATCCCGAATCCGCTCAAGCGAGGAAGCATCATGTCGAGCAGTACTAAGTCGGGTTTTTCGGATCGTATAAGCTCAAGACCAAGCACGCCATCAAGCGCCGTTTTTATGATATATCCGGCTTTTTCCAGCTTGCTTACGAGCAAATTTACCATTACTTCCTCATCTTCAACCAGAACAATAACTTTTCTGTCTCCATTAGTATCCATATATTGAACAAAAAAATGATTTCTTAAACCTGTTGCCTTATAACTTTTGTAGTCAGACGCGAGGCGTATTTCGCGGCAATGAAATCACCTCGCGTCTGCGAAATCTGGAAATTGCAACAGAAAGGGTATAAGGCAACAGGTCTTTTTTCTTCCAAGGAAACACACGCCGCCGGGCGCAAAATTTATTTTTTAAAGTATACCATAACGTATCTGCGAAGTGTAGAAAGATTAGCCAAACGTGAACGTGTATGCCTCTAGTCCCGGATTCTTAATTATTATTTCAAGCGTATGTTGGCGATAATCGGAATCTTGTATTAATTTGTAGAGCCGATTCTCTTTGATAACCATGGTTCCATCCGCAGATACATCAGCACCCCGCTCTTGTCCCGCTGGTTTGCCGTCAAGTAAGACGGTCATGCTCACTGGTGTTTCCGCTCTTCCTACGAAGTAGACATTTTTTGCATTATATTTATAAACAATCCTTGCGCCCGCGGCGGTATTTTTTGCAAATTCACCTTGGAAATCCCATGTGCCGTCCAGATAAAGGATGTTGTCCTTAATTGTCGAGGGGAGCGACAAATGCTGTACACCGATAGCATTTTTTGTTCCATTGCCGAGATATTCATTGCGTCCTGCGCCAAAATATGTTTCAGGGCTCTGATTTTCTCCCGAACTTACCGTAACAACATCTGTCGGGCTTACGAGACCCGTAGGAATAGCATCAGAAAAACCGAGCGCATGGGCGCGTTCTTTGAGTGCGGTCTGAATTTCCCGTTCCGATTCGTCATAGCCGCCTTCCCCAATTTTATCGTGTACTATATATCCATCAATATCGATGAGATATTCATGAGGCCAATATTGGTTCTGATACGCGCCCCACGTGGCATGATCATTGTCTTGGACAACCGGGTATTTCACTCGCAATCTTTTAACGGCTTCGGACACATTATTAAAATCCTTTTCAAAATCAAATTCCGGAGCATGGACGCCTACGATAACCAAACCCTGATTTTTATATTTATCGTCCCACGCCTCCAAATAAGGAAGCGTTCGCAGACAATTAATGCAGGTGTATGTCCAAAAATCAATCAAGATAACTTTTTTTCCTATGAAATCTTGGAGCTTGAATGGGGGCGAGTTGATGAATTTTCCGCCGGGAATGATCTCCACAGCCGGAGCATAGCGAAGAGACTTTTCTTTGATTATTTGAGTTCGGTCCGCCAATGGCGTGCCGCTGGTGTTGCCGGCAGTTGATGAAGCGGATTGGTTGGGAGACAGCGCAATAGATACTGCGCCATTTGGTGTTGCCGGCTTTGAAATTTCTATAAACCAAATAGCTCCCGCGATGAGGATAATAGCAATGCCCAATAAAATATTTTTCTTTGTGTTGTTCATATTTTTTTATTTTCTTTATTCCCCTCCTGTCCTAGGAGGGGCTAGGGGAGGTAGTTGCAAGGAAATACCTCCGTTCCTTATCCTGGCGGGTATGCGCTGCTGTTTTGCCTCCCGCTGATATCGCAAGAGCGGAGAATAACCGCCCATGCGAGGAGAGGAAAAAAGCGTATAAATCCTATGCTTCCTTTTTTTGAATACTTGATTCTGCAAGGTATGATAAGAAGCCTGGAATAATAGGCAAGATGCACGGGGAGAGAAATGATGCGAGACCGGCAAAAAGCGCTATGGCGAGGTTCACGATGCTTAATGAAGAAATACCTCCTCCTGCGCTGGTGCCTAAATTCATGGCAATTAAAATTGCGGTTAAAAATTGAAAATTCGCTATTCTGCTCAACTCGCCGGTAAAAATAAAAATGCCGATGATAATAAGAAGTACGCCAAAAATATACTCCACATACCTGAGCCATTTTCCGGCACGATTAATGAATTGCTGTGCTTCATTCGTGAACAGTCCCACAATTAAAAAGGGGACGCCGATGCCGAGCGTATAGGCAAATAAAAGAAAAAACGCGTCGCTTGGGTTAACCGTCGCCAGCGCCAGAATAGCACCAAGCGCTGCGCTCACGCAGGGCGTCCACCCCACGGCAAATGCGGCGCCGAACATAAAAGAGGTTATGTATGTTGACCCAAACTTCATTCGCACTGTAACTTTATGATCGCGCTGGAGAAAAGACGGCGTAAAAAGCCCAAGGATGAACAAGCCAAAAACAATAATAATCGTGCCCCCAACTCTTCCCAGCCACACTTGCACATCATGAGAAACATGCAAAAGAATAGTTCGCAGGAGAATTCCTACAAGTGAGAACACAAGTGAAAAACCAAGCACAAAAAATACGCTTGAAAAAAATACGTTCCAATTGCGCGGTTGCTTTATCAAAGGAGAGGGAATTAACGCATCCATAGTGAATAATAATTTTTAAGTTTCTCGAGTAGATTCTTTTGTGGTGTCTGTTTATTGTACTTTGGATTACGAAATTATTCAAATGTTGTACCCTCTCGGGTATGCACTGCTGTTGTCCCCGCAGGGATACGCTCTATCCCCGCAGGGATACGCTCTATCCCCGCAGGGATACGCTCTATCCCCGCAGGGATACGCTCTATCCCCGCAGGGATACGCTCTATCCCCGCAGGGATACGCTCTATCCCCGCAGGGATACGCTCTGTCATTGCGCGGAGGTTTCCGACGAAGCAATCTTTATTTCCGAGATTGAGATTGCTTCGCTACGCTCGCGATGACAGTATCAGGGCAGTTGCGTAATTCAAAGTATTGTACTCTTATTCTCATTGCCAGAGAAGGGGATTTATGCATTTCAAATTCTTTTCTGCCATGGATGGCTCATGAGGAGGAGATTGCATCAGTTTGCATCGCGTATGTTATCATGGTATCTTTTTTTTAGATCACTACAAAAAAGGAGGAAATCAATGAGCGGGAAGGACTTATGGCCTGAAGCGTATGAAAGTTTGGAGAAGTCTATCGCACTTATTTCGGAGAATATCCAAGGTCTCATGGAAGATATGGAAAATGGAACCGGAGAGCACAGTAATCCCCAAGAATTGCTTGCCATGCTCACCGCGATTAATAGGTTGTGTGAGTTCGTTCTTAAACGGGCGATGGAAAATTTGGAAATCGAAGAAGGTCAGCGATGCGTACGGGCGGCAATGACTGCATGCAGGCGCTATGCATTAGTTGCCACGGATGCGGAGTGTAAGATGCATGATTTTGAAGACACTATTTTTTTTCTGCAATGGCTATTGAACCCTCCTCTTTTTTGTGCCGATGCGTAATCAATACAAAATCCGTCTTGTTTGAGCAAGACGGATTTATATTTCTTATGGCATGTGTGTTTTGTATTTTCTATTTCACGTTCAAGACAACAGGAGGAGAGCTTACATCTGTTCCTGGAGCTTGGGAACCTACTGCCGTGATCTTGATTTTTCCTCTATCAGCATCAACGGGAATTTTTAACTGAAACTTGAATGGAGGGGCATAGACAGGTCCTGAACCTCCAACCCGTTCACCAATGACCCCAACTATCTTAAAGATCGCGCCCGGGGCCGTCTCAACGACTACAGTGATTGTCTCTCCCGGCGCGACAACTGTTCCATCCAAGGGTGAGGTGATTCTAAGAAGGGGTAAATGCTGTTGGGCTGGGCTTCTCTTTATAAAAACAGCCAAAGTGATTATCAACACGACAATTATCGCTAAAAAAAGATATATTTTTTGCGCATAACTGTTGTTGACATAATTTAAAACTCTCCATTTGTTCCTCCTAACCTCCCGCTGATATCGCAAGAGCGGAGAATAACCGCCTAGTACGAGGGGAAGAACGATGCATAAGTCTTAATTTATTTCTATTCATCTATTCATTTGTGACGCGGAACACTTCTTCGATGGAGGTAACTTTCTGTGCTGCGCGGATAAAGCCCTCGTCCATCATGGTTATCATACCTTCTTTGCGGGCCTGCGCCTCAAGCTGGTCGGATGTCGCGCTTTTGACCACAAGGTCCTTGATTGTCGAGGTCATCTCAAGCACTTCGTGAATACCGATTCTTCCTTTATATCCGTCTTCACAAGTTTCAGATTTTTTCGGCTTGGCAAATTTAATTTCTTTGAACGAGGTTTTGGAATCAATGATTTTTTCCTGCGTAAGCATATCAGCGATCAGATCGGTATCAGTGTTTTTTGCCATGCTTGCGGCTTCCGCGGCTGAAAGTTTGTATTCGTCACGTTCCGGACAAAGCCGGCGGATAAGGCGCTGGGAAATAATCACGTTCACCGTGGAGGCGATAAGAAACGGTTCTACTTTCATATCAAGGAGACGGGGCAGCGCTCCTGCGGCGGAATTGGTGTGGAGCGTTGAGACAACGAGGTGTCCGGTAAGAGCGGCATTGATGGCAAGAGCCGCGGTTTCGTTGTCGCGGATTTCTCCTACCATTATTATATTCGGATCTTGGCGCAGGAGGGTACGCAGACCGCTGGCAAAGGTGAGGCCGATATCCGAACGTACTTGAGTCTGATTAATGCGCGGCATGCGGTACTCGATTGGGTCTTCAATCGTGGATATGTTGACGTTTGGCGTATTGAGGATTTGTAAAATGGTATAGAGCGTGGTGGTTTTACCCGATCCGGTGGGGCCAGTGGCAAGAATAATGCCCGTTGGTTTGCGAATTGCTCGTTCAATGCGTTCAAGATTTGATCCCCAGAACCCAAGTTCTTCAAGCGTATAGCCCTTCGTACTTTCAGGAAGTAAACGCATAACGATTTTTTCTCCGTCAAAGACAGGCAGGATTGATACGCGAAATGAGATTTTGTATTCAGACGTTTCCACTTTGAATCGTCCGTCTTGGGGCAGGCGGTGCTCATCAAGTTTGAGATTTGCCATCACTTTAATACGCGCGACGAGTCCAAGACCGATTTGCTTAGGGAGTGTCATGGCTTCATGAAGAATGCCGTCGATCCGATAGCGTACAAGTATTTCTTGTTCCATCGGCTCAATGTGAATGTCGGATGCGCCTTGGAGAATCGCATGATGGATAAGCGTATCCACGATGCGAATGACCGGTAAGTCCTCGGCAAGTTTCTCAAGTTCTTCTTTCTCAGTTTTGCTGCCATCTTCGCTGATGGTTTTAAATGTAATGGCGCCAGTTTCTTTTTTAATAATATCACCGAACTCCGCCTCAAGAGTTTTTTGGTATTGCTTGAGCGCGTGTTCGATTGATTCCGGCGTGGTCAGGCGCGGGAGAATGCGCAAATTCGCCTTTTTTTTAATAAAGTCAATAGTGGCCAAGTCATCCGGGTCAAGCATAGCCACCTCAAGATTGTTGTCGCGTTTATTGAAAGAAATGATATTGTATTTGCGGGCGATTGCTTCGGGAATAATATGTAAGATTTCCGGATTGATTGTTTCGTGGGAAAGATCAACAAAAGGAATACCCAAAATATACGCTTCCAGGCGTTTTAATTCTGTTTCTTTTATGTCTCCTCGATTGAGCAGGACATCGCGAAGAGGTTTTTTGCTTTTGACCGCTTCGGCCTCTGCCTTGAGCAGGGTGTCTTTTTTTACAAGTCCGGAGTCAAGGAGAAAGACCTTGAGCTGGGATTCTTCTATTCTCATTTTTTTACTTGGCTGGATCTAGAATATTTTTTATTTTTTCAACTATTTCTTGAAGCTGATAGTTTATTTTCACCAGATAGGTCGTGGCTCCAAGCATAAGCGCTCGTTCTACATCCGCATTTCCTTCAAGGTTTGTGAGGATAATAACAGGAATATTCATAGTCTCTTTGTCTTGTTTTAATTCCGTGAGTATGGCAAATCCGTCTTTTTTCGGAATAATGAGGTCAAGGAGAATAAGATCGGGAAGCTCTTTATGCGCCATAGCGATAGCCGCTTCTCCATCCATTGCGGAGAGCATTTTATATCCTTCATCGGTGAGTACGCGGCTCACCGCGCGCTGAAGCGCTGACTCATCTTCTACAAAAAGAATTTTTTTCATATACTTTTATGTAACTGGTGGAAAGAATATACGGACTGACCCGTTATTCCGACCGCGCGGCGCATGATTATTTTTTAATGGGTAGTGTGAACCAAAATGTTGATCCTTTGGTTTCTTCGGAAGTAAAACCAATAGTTCCTCTGCATGCTTCTATAATATATTTTGAAATAAAGAGATCAATGCCTGTACCTTCGGTTTGATATTGCATGATATTTGATGCGCGGAAGAATTTATGAAAAATATTTTTTTGCTGTAAGGAAGGTATTCCTACACCCGTATCCGACACGCTAAATCTAATAAAAGTCCCTTCTTTTTTTAATAAGACGCGCACTGTTCCTGTGTGCGGGCTATAGCGAATGGCATTATCAATGAATGTTTGCATAACCATGATGATGCGGGAACGGTCGACATGCACAAGAGGAATATCCGTATCGCTCTCCATGGCAAGGGCAATATGGGACATTTCGGCATATCGCTGAAAGCCGTTAATCAATTTTTTTAGTGTTTCCGAAAGCGAGATATCTTCGGACTGGAGTGTGAGCGTACCCGCCTCAATGCGTGTGACATCAAGAAGCGTATTAACAAGATGGATCATTTTCTGGCTTGCGTCTTGGAGGTTTAATATGGAGGAATTTGTCTCATCACATAATTCGGGTTTTTTGATTGTCTGTTGTAATGACTCAAGCGTCCATTTAAAAATGGAAACAGGCGTGCGGAGCTGATGGGAAATGATAGAGACAAATTGTGATTTAATGCGATTTGCCTCTGCAATTTTACTGAAACCGTTTATAATCGCATTGCCTATGATAAGAAATAAGGTCGCAATGAAAGAAACGATAATAATAGTAGGTACTTCGGGTTCTTGAAAATAACGCGAACTCAACAACGATACGCCTATCATGGAGGTGATTGTGATAAATCCCATGACAAGGAATAAGAACGGAGGGCATTGCCATAATCCTAACCCGATAGATCTGCACTCTGCTGATATATTAATTCCTTTCATAAGAGATTATCAATGCGTTTCCTCATGGAACGCATATATATTTTTATCAAAAGCACGCAACCGCTATCCACGGGATTTTATTATATCATATATTATGATGGGCGGGAAATAAAACAAAGGAAGAATTTATATTAATCTCTTTTCCCCCTCCTAGGACAGGAGCGAGGTTGGGGGAGGTAGTTACGAAAAGATATCCCTCCTAACCTCCCCTTTATGAGGGGAGAAATCAGATGCATGAGTCTTAGCATTAATGCGCAAACGTGATTGCCCAGATTTCTTTGGCGCCGGCTTGTTTGAGGATGCGGGCGGCTTGTTCGAGCGTAGCGCCCGTTGTTTTTACGTCATCAAAAATAATAATGGTTTTTGTGCGTATGTGGTCTGCATTGGCATAAGAAAAAATATTTTCTACATTTATTCGCCGTTCTTGGGCGCGGAGACTTGTTTGAGGATCAGTGGCAGTAGAGCGCATAAGTGTGTGCGTATCAATCGGGAGCGACGTGCGGCTGGCTATGTGTCGGGCGATAAGCTCTGCCTGATTAAATCCGCGGACGCGTTCTTTGCGTGGATGCAGGGGGATAGGAATAATAATCGTGTGTTCCGAGAGCGGAATACGGTAATATTGCAGATAGTAAATAAGCAAATCAGCAATAATCGGACTTAACGAGGTAATGCGGCGATATTTGAAATCATGGATTATGCGCCTGATTGTCGGGTGTTTATAGGGAAATGGCGAAAGGAAGACGCGGATAGGTGTTTTCTTTCGGCAACGGTCGCATGTGTGTCCTGCGAGTTCCCGTCGGCGAGTCTCACTGTTCTCGTGATTTGAAATGCTTGCGGGCGTCATAATTCCGCATCCGATACAGCAGGGAGGAAGCAGGGGCAGCGCATCGGCACACGGGCGGCAAAGAAATGATCCTTCTGTGCTGCACGCTATGCAGTGAGCGGGAAAAAGAATATCAAGAAAAAAATTTTTAACACGCGCAAACATATCGTCATAATATCATACATTAAAAATTGTTATAATCTGCGTGACACTCATTGATTTGATGTGAGGTATAAATATATATTAGAACTTACGCATTTAATCTCTTATTCCCCTCCTATCCTAGGAGGGGTTCGGGAAGGTAGCTCTCCATGGTATCTATATCGCTCACTCCTACCCCCTCTGACCTCCCGCTGATATCGCAAGAGCGGAGAATAACCGCCTATACTAGGGGAGGAAGCAGACGTGCAAGTGCTCATATATTAATTTATCAACCAGATAAATTTGCATTATAAGAAAGAATGACTGATGATTTTAATAATAAATCATTTCTCGTAATATATACGATTTCCCTATCCTATAATGAATAGGTTATAATCTTCTTATTTTATCTCCTCCTCTCATTCTTCACACTTAGCTCCTCAATGAATAGACGATTTTTTCCGCGCTTATGTAGAGGCGGAGATTTACGTCGGTGAAGTTTAGTCATTCGCGGGCAAGTACTCATTTGTTTCTCACATTGAAGCGAGACCGCTGGTGATAGCGCTCCGATATTTCGCGGCGCGGGTTCCTATCCCTCTAGCGAAGAAGAGTGGGGAAAATTTATTTGACTATCATAGCAGGATAGCGGTATAGCGTATAAATGGGCTGGACCGTATGCAGAAATTTGACAGTGTTATACGCATTGGTATCGTGAAGATATATGAAAAAGAAAATCACCATTGAAGATCTTGCAGGCATGGTAAATAAGGGCTTTACCGAGATGGAAGAAAAAGTGGAGCAGTTAGGTACCGAACTGCGCACTGAAATTGATCAATTGCGCACCGAACTGCGCACCGAGACGCACGAGGGCTTCATCGGAGTAAACCGTCGTATTGACCTCCTGCATGAAGACATCTCCGATATTTCCGACATCCGCGAAGAACTCAAAGACCATGATGAGCGGCTTTCGCGTGTGGAGCGAAAGGTCGGATCCGCAAAGTAGAAGAAACGGGAACAGCCATAATCCAGAATCAGACGCATCATGGGAGAAATCAAAAGCCCTGCCAAAATCGAAGGCGGTATTCAAGTATTTGCCCAAGTATTTGCCCAGGAAAGGAGTCGGAGCCTTTCTTCATAGTGTTAGCAAGGGAACGCCATATGGTACCGACATCTGGGTCGCACGAATAGTAAAAAAATATGAACTTAACTCTACATTACGAGGCAGAGGAAGACCGAAAAAAGGGTCCTGACCCTTTTTTTGAGCCCTTTTTTGCCTTTTTTTGTTTACTGTGCTGGTATTAAATAAAAAAACGGCTTGATGTTATCGCACCGCTTTAGAAACTGATGCTCTTGTTTTATGCATACATGAGCAATGAGATTGTAAACTTAATACGCCACACCAGTAGGACATGACAAATCAATTTTTCTTTTCCGTGTCATTGCCCCCGTCCATTGCACTATACAATGCAAAATCATGCCGTCCGCCGTAGAAACCATCTCGCACGGTTGAAAGACAGTACTGTTCTAACACCGAGTCCTTTGGGAACGTCCAACAAGGATGCAGCCCTGTCGGCATGCGCTTTGCGGTATGTGTTGACAAGTCCACACCAGCCAGTACACCCCAGATAGCCCCATCGACGCACATTTTTTGGTCATTTTCTGTTCCGGCGCTACACACGTCAACTAACTTTACTTTTCCTGCGTAGATTAACCCTGAAATACTAAAGCCATAGCCATGAAAGCATCCAAGTCTCGACTGACCCGTGAGACTATCACAGTAGGCAGCAATCTGAGGATGAAATGCCACAGGATGATTGCGCATTACCAATCGGGCGGTGTAGCGGTAGCACCCGGCAAACGCCTCAGAAAAGACCTTGCCGGCATAGTCACATATTGCAAAGTTTTCTGCTAGCGTAGGCATAATGGTGCTAGTCGTCGCTTCACGTTGCATGAACACACCGCCAGCGCAATGATACCGATAATGCGCATTTGAGGATTGCCCACAGTAAGCCAGGGCAGACTGGGGCGTCCCAAGCGCCATGAGGAATATGTGACCAAAACCATGGAAACATTCTTCAACGGGATGTCCCATTTCGGCAGATTTTTGGCATACCCCAGGGAGAAGAGCCGCGATCTCTTTCACTGTTATATGATTCGTTGGACCTTGTATCCCTAGCCAAGCAGGAACATTTGGTGGTACTGCATCAGGATCGTGTTGCAGTTCTGGTTGGTCACCAAATAATTGAAATAGAACACCATGAAAACATCCTTGGCGGCAACTATCACCGCAAATAGACATTGCATCAGCGATATTAGAGCTATCACGCATCACTAGTTTGCCCACTGTATGAGACAAATTATGACAAGAGACCTGTGATCCCTCCAACGTCGTGAGCACTTTCAAGAATTCCGGTGCAGGAATACGTCTCCAATATTTTGGGATCAACTCCGTAGATCGCTCCCGTTTAACATACGGTGAAGTGGCAGGATCAGCAAGTACACCCTGTAATTCTTGCAGAAACTGCCGAGTGGGGGATGGGTGAATTACAACTATCCATAGAAACACGCAACCAATGACGACAAATACGACGGCGGCACTCGCAAAAAGAGATGCAAATAAATTATGCTTCATGAATCCTCCCTCCAAGAGAGATGGAGTCCAAACATATCACTCTTTATTTGAACTCCATCTC
>Ga0209515_10005329_pt1 | contig 16731 bp, 14 predicted proteins | sample Subgroupgradi54m_FD_187454 | JGI IMG/M metagenome (GOLD analysis project Ga0209515, IMG submission 187454) | Subsurface groundwater microbial communities from S. Glens Falls, New York, USA - GMW60B uncontaminated upgradient, 5.4 m (SPAdes)... ...
CCGCCGCATGGCGGGTTCGCGATCGGGCTCGACCGGTTGACGGCGCTGGCCACGGGCAGCGAGTCGATCCGCGACGTGATCGCGTTTCCGAAGACCGCGAAAGCCGTGTGCCCGCTGACGGGCGCGCCGTCGACGGTGTCGGAGCAGCAGCTGAAAGAATTGCATTTGCGGACCGTGGTACCGGCACGTTGAGGCCGTGACGGGACAACTCGGTGGTTGGTCGAGGGAGGAGGCAGGGATGAGACAGTGGAATCGCATGCTCGTCGGCGCGTTGATGGTGGCGGCGGCCGGATGCCGCGCGGCGACGCGGGTCGTAGACGCGCCGCGTGTGGATTTGCAGATGACCGAAGGGAACCGCGGGTTTGTCGTCGGCCGCCCGACGCAGGAGCCGCGGCTCAAACGGACGCGGCAAATCGTCGAAACGGATGTTGAGCTCGACAGTACAGCGAGGCCGTCGCAGCAGGACGCGGCTGTTGTGGCGCCGATCGAGACGACCACACCCCCTGTGGTGAGCGAGACGGTTGTCGTGCCCGAGCCGCAGTCGGCGGCCCCGGTCTCCGCGCAGCACTACGATCGCTACGTCGTGAAGAAGGGCGACACGCTCTGGACCATCGCCGCGAATCCGAACGTCTACGGCGACGCCAGCCGATGGCGGAAAATCTACGACGCCAATCGCGATGCGATGAAGAACACCAAGGACCTGCACGTGGGCATGACGCTGCAGATTCCGCGCGAGGGCATGGCGACGCAAGCCAGCTCCGTTGAGGAACCGGCCGCGGCCTATAGCAAGTAAGTAAAGGGACGCCGCTTTTAACGGGCGGCGCACACGCACGCATGGAACGCACCTGGGCGCTGCGCAGCAACGAAGAAGCGCAAGTACTCTACGGCAAGCACGACCAGCATCTGCACCGGATCGAGCAAGCGCTGGGCGTGACGATTGTGGCGCGCGGCGAGGAACTCAAGGTCAGCGGCGACGAGACGGCCATCACCAAGACGTTGCAGCTCTTTGACGACTTGCTGGTGGTTGTGCGGGCCGGCGCGCCGATCCGCAAAGACGACCTCGAGTACGCGATCAAAGCGCTCGCCGATCCGCAGCTCGTGCAGCTGCGCCAAATTTACCAGGAGCGCATCGAAGTCCCGTCGCGGCGCCGGTTCGTCATTCCGCGCACACCCGGGCAAAAATTGTACGTCGAGGCGATGCGCATGCACGACATCGTCTTCGGCATCGGACCCGCCGGCACGGGCAAGACCTACTTGGCCATGGCGGTGGCCGTCGAAGCGCTGACGAAAGGCGAGGTCTCGCGCATCATTCTCACGCGTCCGGCGGTCGAAGCCGGCGAGCGGCTGGGCTTTTTGCCCGGCGACCTGCAAGAGAAGATCAACCCGTATCTGCGACCGCTCTACGATGCGCTCTATCAAATGATGGAAGCCGATCGGATCCAGCGCTACCTCGACCGGAACATCATTGAAGTGGCCCCGTTGGCCTACATGCGCGGCCGCACGCTGAACGATTCGTTCGTGATCCTCGACGAGGCGCAGAACTCGACGAGCGAGCAGATGAAGATGTTTCTCACGCGCCTTGGGTTCGACTCCAAGACCGTCATCACCGGCGATGTGACGCAGGTCGACTTGCCCTCCGAGCGCATGTCGGGCCTGATCCACGCGCAAGGCGTGCTCCAAGACATCCCGGGCCTGAAGTTCGTGAAGTTCACCGGGCAAGACGTGGTGCGGCACGAGCTGGTCCAAGAGATTATCCTCGCGTATGAGCGGGCGGAGAGCCGCACGTCCGGTCGCGCGGGCGCGAAGTAGCGCGCACGGCGGCGTGCGGGTGACGCTGGCGAACTGCCAGCGCGACGCGCGCGTGCCCGTGGCGTGGCTGCGGCGCGTGACGGACCGCGCGGTCCGGCAGCTGCGCATCCGCGGCCCGGGGGTGATGGCGATCAGCTTGATCGACCGGCACGCGATGACGCGATTGAATCGTCGGCTGCTCGGGCATCACGGCTTGACCGATGTGCTGAGCTTCCGGTACGACGGCGAGGCGATCATCGGCGAAGTGCTCGTGTCGCCGGCCTTCGCGCGGCGCTATGCCGAGGAGCACGGGTTGGTGTTTCGTGAGGAATTGGCTCGCTACGTGGTGCACGGGCTGCTCCACTGGCTCGGCCACGACGACCACACGACAGCGGAACAACGACGCATGCGCCGTATGGAAGATGCGGTGCTGCGGCCGTGTACGGCCGACCCATAATTCGCGAATGAGAGGGCGCGTGTGATGGCGATTCATACGACCGACGCGATCGTGCTGCGACAGTATCCGTTCCGCGAGACCAGCTTGCTCGTGACGTGTTTGACCAACGGCGTGGGCAAGCTGCGCGGCATCATCAAGGGCATCCGCGGCGAGCGCCCGCGCTATCGCAGCGCGATGGAAGCACTGACCATCAATCGGATCGTCTACTATGATTCGCGCACCAGCCCGCTGCACCTCATCAGCCAATGCGAACTCACCGAGCCCTTCGGCGGCTTGACGCAAGACTTGCAGTCGATGCGATTCGCGGCGTCGTGCGCCGAGCTCATCGATAGCCTGCTCGAGGTCGGCGAACATCACCCGGGAGTGTTCGAGCTGCTGCGCGCCACGCTCAGCCGGCTCGCGACGGCCGGCGGCGAGCCGCTGGCGGTGCACAGCCATTTCGTGCTGCGCCTGCTGCGCCTCGTCGGATTCCAGCCGCAGCTCGACCAATGCGCGGGCTGCAACCGGCGGGACTTGGCCAGCGGCGGCTATTGGAGCGTGCGGCAGGGCGGGCTGCTCTGCGAGCGGTGCTTGCACGAAGACCCGCGCGCGGAATCGATCCCGCCGCAGATGATCGCCTTGCTCTCGGCATTCTCCGAGTCGGACGTGCCGGTGAGCCTCGACCCGATGGCTCTGGGCGCCATCCATCGTCGGTTGGATGAGTTTTTGCGATGGCGCGTCGAGCGCCCCTCGCGAGCCTTGAGCGGGGTGCCCGTGACATGACGTTTCAGCGGTTGATCCGCACGCTCGATATGTTTTGGGAGCGGCAGGGCTGCGCGATCATCCAGCCCTACGATATCGAAATGGGGGCCGGCACCTTCCACCCCGCGACGTTCTTCGGCGCGCTCGGCCCGTCGACGCAGCGCGTGGCGTATGTGCAGCCCTCGCGCCGCCCCACGGACGGCCGCTACGCGCAAAATCCGCTGCGCATGCAGCGCTACTACCAATATCAGGTCATCATGAAGCCCGCGACCGACAACATGCAGCAGCTCTATCTGGATAGTTTGCGCGCCGTTGGGATCAAGGTCGAAGACCACGACGTGCGGTTTGTCCAGGATGACTGGGAGTCGCCGACGCTCGGCGCGTGGGGCCTCGGGTGGGAAGTCTGGATCGACAGCCTCGAGGTCACGCAGTTCACCTATTTCCAACAGGTCGGCGGGATCGACTTGCCGGTCATCCCGTGTGAGATCACGTACGGCCTCGAGCGGGTCGCGATGTTCGCGAACGGGCTGCATGATTTATATCAGTTGCCGTGGGACGCGCATCGCTCGTATGGAGACTTGCACATCGGTCCGGAGAAGCAAGGCTCCGCGTATAATTTCGAGCACGCCGATATCGACCTGTATCGGACGCTCTTCGAACAGCACGAGCGAGAGTCGATGGCGCTGCTTGGCCGGCAACTCCCGCTGCCTGCCTACGAGCAGCTGCTGAAATGCAGCCACGCGTTTAATATGCTCGACGCGCGCGGGGCGATCAGCCAATCGGACCGCCCGCGCCTGGTGCTGCGGATCCGCAAGCTCGCGAAAGAATGCGCGGAGAGTTATCTCGCCTTGCAACAGTCGGAGGCCGCTGAGGCTGAACCGGCGAAGGCGGCCTGATGTCGGCCCGTCGACGACCGTCGAGCGCCGCGAAGAAGCGCGCATCGTCCGCCGCCGATTGGTTGGTCGAGATCGGCACGGAAGAGATGCCGGCCGCGTATTTGACGGGCACACTGGAGCAGCTGCGGCAGGAAGCCGAGCGTATCTGCGCCGATGCGCACCTCGAGCACGGCGCTGTTGAGACGGCCGGAACGCCGCGGCGCCTCATGCTGCGCGTGGCCGACATGGCGCCCGTGCAGCGCAACCCCGCCGAAGAAATCCGCGGCCCCTCGAAGCAGGCGTCGTTCGATGCGACGGGCCAGCCGACCGAGGCCTTGAAAGGGTTCCTGCGCGGTCGCGGCGGCGCGTTGTCCCAAACCAAGACCGTCTCGACCGACAAAGGCGACTACGTCTATTTGGTGAAGCCCGAGCGCCTCAGCCCGACGAAACAGGTCTTGCCGGAGTTGGTCGTTCAGCTCATCAATCGGCTGCGGTTTCCGAAGACCATGCGCTGGGATGCGAGCGGGTTGCGATTTGCGCGGCCGATCCGTTGGCTCGTCGTATTCTATGGCACGCAGTCATTGCGTGTTTCACTTGGCACCATACGCAGTGGGACGCACACGCGCGTCGGCCGACCGCAGCGACTGCGCACGATGTCCATCGTCGGCGCGTCGATGTATGAGCCAACCCTCGTGAAGCAAGGGATCATCCTCGATCTGTCCAAGCGGCGAGCGCGCATTCAAGCATTGATTACGAAGCTGGCGCGCGAGCAGGGCGGCGTCGTGGCGCCTGAAATGGTCGACCACGGCCTGCTCGATGAGGTCACGGCGCTGGTCGAACAGCCGATCGCGATCGGCGGGACATTCGACCAACGCTACCTGCAGCTGCCGCGCGAGGTGCTGCTCGCGAGCATGGCGAAGCACCAGCGCGTCTTCGCCGTGCAGGATGGTGCTGGTCGATTGTTGGCGCGGTTCGTCGCGATCCTTGACGGGAAACCGGGCAAGCCGGCGCTCGTGCGCAACGTCATCGAGCATATCCTGAATGCCCGACTCGCGGACAGCATGCTGTTCCTCGAGCAGGACCTCAAGCAGCCGTTCGCCGAAGGCAAGAACCTCGCCGGTGTGACTTTCCACGAGAAGCTCGGCTCCATGGCGGACAAGACGCAACGGCAGCAGCAACTCGCCGCGCCGCTGGCCGACGCGTGGCGCCTGACCGACGCAGAGCGCTCGCGACTGAATCGCGCGGTGCTGTTGGCGAAACATGACCTGGTGACGACGATGGTGCGCGAGTTTCCGACGCTGCAGGGCATCGTGGGCAAGCATTACGCGCTGCGGTCCGGCGAGCCGCGCGAAGTCGCCGAGGCGCTGGCGGAGCAATACTTGCCCGCCGCCGGCAAGCGTCCCTCGACGCTGATCGGCAACGCGCTGGCGCTGCTGGACAAGTACGACACCATGACGAGCTATTTCGGCATCGGCATCGAGCCGACGGGTGACCAGGATCCGTTCGGTTTGCGCCGCGCGGCGCAGGGCATCGTGGAAATTATCGGCGGAGTCCGACGCGCGTTGCCGCTTTCGCCGCTCTTTGCCGCGCGCAAGGCGTCGGCGCCGTTTGCCGCGATGCCGGCGGAGCAGAGCGCTCGCACTGAAGCCCGCATCCGCATGTATCTCTTCGAGCGCCTCTACACATTCGACTGGCCCGTTCCAGCCCCGTCGAGAGATCTGATCGATGCCGTGCTCGCCAGCCGGCCCGACGACCTCTTCGATGCCATCGAGCGCATTCAAGCGCTGCACGCCCTCGGCGATGGGCCCGCGTTGCTGCGCGCCGCCAAAGTCGTCGAGCGCACACACAACATTCTGAAATCGGCGAAGTCCCCGGCGATCGAGCCGGATCAAGCCAAGCTCCAAGAAGCCCCCGAGCGAAAATTGTGGGAGCTCTACACCGCGCACCGCGAGCCGTTGGCGGATCTGATCGGCCGCCGGTCCTACCAGGATGCGACGGCTCGCTACGGCGAGGTCTTCTTCGCGCCGCTCAACGACTTCTTCGACCAGGTCATGGTCAACGTGCCCGACGAGGCGCTGCGGCAAAACCGTCTGGCGTTGATGCGGGCGATCAATACGTTGTATACTGTGCCGGTTGCCGACCTATCCAAATTGACCATCTTGCAGCAATCCGCATCTTCCGCATGACCGCTGAATTGTCTGGCGGCTGCCGGACGCGAGCCACCGATCGGGTGCCGCGATTGGAACGTGGTATCAACCTGTGAACGCGAGGTGAGGGAGTGATGAAGCGAGGGACCGTTGCAGTGAAGACCAAGCCGCCGGTGAAATCGAAGCGACCGGCCGCCGCGCGCAAGCCGTCAAGCGCCCCGAAGAGCAAAACGAAATTCATCTACACCTTCGGCAACGGCAAAGCCGATGGCCGCGCCGAGATGAAGAAGCTGCTCGGCGGCAAGGGTGCGAACCTCGCCGAGATGACCAACCTCGGCATCCCCGTGCCCGCGGGATTCACCATCACCACCGAAGCGTGTCTGACGTTCTACGACCTTGGCCAGCGCTGGCCCAACGGCCTCGAACAGGATCTGCGCCAGAAAGTCGCGTGGCTCGAGTCCGCGACGAAGAAGGGCTTCGGCGACCCGAAGAACGCGCTGCTCGTGTCCGTTCGCTCCGGTGCTGCCGTGTCCATGCCGGGCATGATGGATACCATCCTCAACCTCGGCCTCAACGAGCAGACCGTGCAAGGCCTCATCGCGAAAACCGGCAACGCCCGCTTCGCCTACGACGCGTACCGCCGGTTTGTGCAAATGTTCGGCGACGTGGTCCTGAACGTCCCGCACGCGAAGTTCGAGCACGCGCTCGAGGCGATGAAGACCAAGCGCCACGCGAAGACCGATGCCGATCTCACCGCCGACGCGCTCAAGGAGCTGGTCGCGGAGTACAAGCAGATCATCCGCTCGAGCCAGTCGCAGCCATTCCCGGAAGACCCCTTCGAGCAGCTCAAGCTCGCGATCGATGCCGTGTTCGCGTCGTGGAAAAACCAGCGCGCGGTCACGTATCGCAAGCTCAACAACATCCCCGACTCGCTCGGCACCGCGGTGACCGTGCAGTCGATGGTCTTCGGCAACATGGGCGACAAGTCGCTGACCGGTGTGTGCTTTACGCGCGACCCGTCGACCGGCGAGAATCGCTTCTACGGCGAGTATCTGGTCAACGCGCAAGGCGAGGACGTCGTCGCCGGCATCCGCACGCCCAAGCCGATTGATGAGCTGCGCGGCGAGTTCCCGAAGCTCTACGACCGGCTCGTAGGCCTTGGCCGGCAGCTCGAAAAGTACTTCAAGGAAATCCAGGACCTCGAGTTCACCATCGAAGAGGGTACCCTCTATATGCTCCAGTGCCGCACCGGCAAGCGGACCGCGCAGGCGGCGGTGCGCATCGCGTCGGAGATGGTGAAGGAAGGGCTGATCTCGCGCGACAAGGCGCTCTTGCGCGTCGATCCGGCGCAGATCGATCAGCTGCTGCACCCAACGATTGATCCGAAGGCGAAGACCGACGTGATCGCCAAAGGTCTGCCCGCCTCGCCGGGCGCGGCCGTCGGTCGCGCCGTTTTTAATGCGCAGCGGGCGATCGAGCTCTCCGAGACAGACGCACAGCGCGTGATTTTGGTCCGCCAGGAAACGTCGCCGGAGGATATCGGCGGCATGGCTGCGGCGCAGGGCATCCTCACGGCGCGCGGCGGCATGACCTCGCACGCGGCGGTCGTCGCCCGCGGCATGGGCAAGTGCTGCGTGGCCGGCTGCAGCGACATCGTCGTGCGCGAAAACGAAGGCCTCTTTCAGGCGGGCTCGATCACGATCCGCGAAGGCGACTTCATCACGCTCAACGGCACGACCGGCGAGGTCATCAAGGGCGAGGTCCCGCTCGTCGAGCCGAAGCTGACCGGCAACTTCCGGCAGGTCCTCGAGTGGGCCGACAAGACGCGGCGGCTCGGCGTTCGCGCGAACGCGGACACCCCGAACGACGCCAAGGTCGCACGCGACTTCGGCGCCGAAGGCATCGGCTTGTGCCGCACTGAGCATATGTTCTTCGGCGAGGAGCGACTCCCGGCGGTGCGCCAGATGATCATCGCGAAGGATGTCGCCGCCCGCAAGAAGGCGCTCGCCAAGCTCCTGCCATTTCAGAAGCAAGATTTTCTCGACATCTTCCGCGTGATGGAAGGCTTCCCGGTGACGGTGCGCTTGCTCGACCCGCCGCTGCACGAGTTCCTCCCGCACGGCGACGAGGAAACGGAGCGCGTCGCGCAGCAGCTCGGCGTCCCGGCGCAGCAGTTGCGTGACACCGTGCAGCAGTTGCATGAAGTCAACCCGATGCTCGGGCACCGCGGCTGCCGCCTGGGCATCACGTACCCCGAGATCAACGAGATGCAGGCGCAAGCGATCTTCGAAGCGGCCTGCGAGCTGGCGAAATCCGGCGTCAAGGTGATCCCGGAAGTGATGATCCCGCTCGTCGGGCACCCGAAGGAGTTCACCATCACCAAGCGGGTGATCGACCGGGTCGCGGGCGAGGTCATGGCGCGCTACAAGACGACCGTCGCTTACCGCGTCGGCACCATGATCGAGGTGCCGCGGGCGGCCCTGGTGGCCGACCTGATCGCGCAAGAAGCTGAGTTCTTCAGCTTCGGCACCAACGACCTGACGCAGATGACCTTCGGATTCTCGCGCGACGACATCGGTAAGTTTCTGCCGACGTACCTCAAGGACGGCATCCTGCCGTCGGATCCGTTCGCGAAGCTCGACCAAGAAGGGGTAGGGGCGTTGATCCGCATCGCGATCCAGAAGGGGCGGAGCGTTCGAAAGGACCTGAAGGTCGGCATCTGCGGAGAGCATGGCGGCGAACCGTCGTCGATCGACTTCTGTCACCGCGCCGGCCTCAACTACGTCTCGTGCTCGCCGTATCGGGTGCCGGTGGCGCGCCTGGCTGCGGCGCAGGCGGCATTGCGGGAGAAGCAATCGAAGTGAGCGACCGAATCGTGGGCCAGCTCGATACGCCGACGACCGGCAACCGGTATCACTGTCGGGAGGTGAGGCGGTAGTATGGAGCCAATTCGAGCCTACCTGAAAGACATCAAGTCGATCCCCCTGCTGACGGCGAAGCAGGAGGTTGAGCTTGCGACCAAGATCCGCCGCGGGGACCAGAAGGCCAAGCGGCAGATGACCCTGTCGAACTTGCGCCTGGTCATCAACATCGCGAAGCGCTATTCCCACCTCGGTGTCCCGCTCCTCGACCTCATCGAGGAAGGCAACCTCGGCCTCATGAAGGCGGTGACGAAGTACAACCCGCAAAAAGGGTTTCGCTTCTCGACCTACGGCGCGTGGTGGATCCGGCAATACATCACGCGGGCCATCGCCAACCAAGGCAAGACCGTCCGCATTCCGGTCTATATGACGGAGCGTCTGTCGAAGTTCAAGAGAGTCACCGAAGAGCTGACGCAGAAGTTCGGCCGGCGCCCATCGCCGCAAGAGATCGCCAAGAAGATGCGATTCTCCCTGGCGCGGATCGAGCAGCTGCAGGAACTGGTCACCACTTCGCAGCCGACGTCGCTCGAAACGCCCGTTGGCGAGGGCGGCGAAACGGAAATGATCGATCTGCTGGAAGACGAGCAGGCGCCATCCGAGGACCACGTCACGCGGTTCTTGCAGCGCGAGCGGATCGAGGTGCTGCTGCGCCGCATGACCGACCGGGAGCGCAGCGTGCTCATCCTGCGCTACGGACTGCAAGACGGTATCACGCGGACGCTCGGCGAGACCGCGAAGCAGTTCGGCATCACGCGCGAGCGCGTCCGGCAGATCGAGCTGGCGGCTATGCGAAAACTGCGTAGCTACATCGCCAGCGAGGGGCCGGGCGACTTGCCGAAGCCGCCGGGACAGGGCGCGTAGCGGGCGAGCCCTTGAACAGATGACGGCAGTCGCCAGCCAAGCCGCGCCTGTAGCTCAACTGGATAGAGCGGGGGCGTCCTAAGCCCTGCGTTGCAGGTTCGACTCCTGCCAGGCGCATTTATTCGGAGTCGGATTGCAGGTAGTCAGGCAGCTGATTCAAACATGGCAGCGTGCCTCGTCCCTATATATTAGGAAGAGGATTGGTGTCGGCCGTAGATGCCAAGGAGGTTACGTTTGTGTAAACAATATGTAAAAATTGCTTGACAGTACTTAGGATCAGCCAGTATTGTATGGAAAATTTGCCCCACAGCGGCTGTTCGCTGTGACGAGTAACGGGGCGGGTGGGCGGCCAAGTCCATTGTGTGTACGTGGTCGGTGGTCACCAACAAGGAGGGAAGGGGCATGAGGTTGAAGGCTACGCTTTGTAGTGTAGTCCTTCTTGGAGCTTCGGCGATGCCGAGCTTCGCGGAAGTGCAGAACGTACGGGTCGGTGGTGATGTGACGGTTCGGGCCTTCCACCGGGAGTGTCTCGACTTGAACTGTGGTGACGACGACGCGGCGACGCGCGGCTCAGTACCGGCCGCCGATACGATCCGTGATAGTCAGGGCAATTTCCTCATGAGCACCACAGGCGTGAATATCGGGGCGGACTTAACGGAGAACGTGTCCGCCTTCCTGCGCCTGGCCAACGAGCGTGACTGGAATCTCGACACGGCTGGCGCTTCGACCTCGGACATCGCGATCAGCCAGAGCTACATCACGTTGAAGGAGCTGTTCTACTCACCGTTGACCGTTCGCATCGGTCGTCAGCCGATTGTCTGGGGCCGCGGTTTTGTCCTCGGCAGCGCGTTGCTTCCGAGCGTGGCGACACGTGGGAATGACTTGCACGCCAGCATTAGCGCCAACGAGTTCACGGATTTTACCGCGTTTGACGCGATCCGTGGCACGCTCGACCTCTCCAACGTTGGTGGTGTGGGTATTCCGCTTAACCTCGATGTCGTGTACATCAAGCTCAACGAGAACGTGCCGGAACGGCCCGATGATGTCAACCTCCTGGGCTTCAACCTCGGCACGAAGTTCGAGGCAATGAACGGTGAGGTTGAGACGTACTACCTGAACAAGCGGGATCGGAGCACGAAGACCACCACGACCAGCGACAACTTCGGCTCCGTGAACACGATCGGTCTTCGCGGCAGCGCGCAACCGGTGGAAGGCTCGCAGATCTTCAGCGAGTTAGCCTACCAGTTCGGCAAGCGGGGGGTTGACCCGGACGGTCTCTTGATTGCTGGTGATGCGCAGCAGGCATGGGCCTTCAACCTCGGCGGCGAGTTCGGCTTCAACGACGTGACGATGTCGCCGAAGCTCGGGGCCGAGTGGATCTTCTTCTCGGGCAAGAACATCAACGGTGCGGCCAGCGGATGGGATCCGATCGCGCGCGGCTACTACACGACGGCGTTGCGCGAGTTCCAGACGGCAACCAACACCGGGTTCTACAATACGGCGCAGGCGGGTGACACGTCCGCGGCGACCAACCAGCACCAGTTCTCGTTCTACGGCAGCCTGAAGCCGATCGAGGATCTAACGATCGCGCCGCGCTTGTCGTTCTTCTTCTTGAACCACGGGGCGCTGCCGGTCGGCCCTGACGGTGTCAAGTCGAACAAGCGCAAGAGCTATGCCGGTGCTGAGTGGGACACGCAGGTCCTCTACAACTACACTGAGGACGTGCAGTTCGGGGTGCTCTACGCGCTCTTCGCCCCGGGCAACGTGTACCGCCGCCCGAGCGACAGCGTCGCACAGGAAATCGTGACGACGGTTGGTGTGAAGTTCTAAGCGTGATTTGACGCGCTGCGACAACCCCCCTGCTTCCGTGAGGCAGGGGGGTTGTTGTTTTCCCGCTCCGGCTACGTCACCATTCATCGTTCTGTTAGCAACGCTTGACCGGTGGATCCGATGACGCAACCCCTCTCAATCGCGTTCGTCTGGCACATGCACCAGCCGTGCTATCGAGATCTTCGAACCGGCCAGTGCCCGATGCCATGGGTCCGGCTGCACGGCACGAAAGACTACCTCGACATGGTCGCCGTGCTCGAGGACTTTCCGCGCATCCACCAGACGCTCAACCTCGTCCCGTCGCTGCTCGACCAGCTGGAAGAGTATCTCGCGCCGGCCTATCGCTCCGACGCGTTTCTTGATGCCAGCCGCAAACCGGCGGCGGAGCTGTCCGAGCAAGAACAACGATTCGTGCTCGAACACTTCTTCATGGCGAACTTCGATCGGATGATTCGTCCATACCCGCGGTTCCACGACCTGTGGGTCAAGCGCGGAGCCACGGTGAATGAGACGGATTGGCCCGCGGTGACGAAGCGCTTCAAGCCTCAAGATCTGCTTGATCTGCAGGTGTGGTTCAACCTGGCGTGGATCGATCCGTGGTTGCGCCGCCGGGATGCCGCGCTGACTCGATTGGAGCAGAAGGGCGGCCATTACACGGAGGCTGAAAAGGGCGTGGTACTGGCCGCGCAACTGCGGATCTTGGGCGAGGTGCTGCCCGCGTATCGTGGCGCGCAGGACCGCGGCCAGGTCGAGCTGACCTGTTCGCCCTACTATCATCCGATTCTGCCGTTACTGTGTGATTTGCGGGCGGCCCAGCCGGGTTTGCCGCACAGTCCGCTGCCGGCCGTGAGTTTCCGCCACCCCGACGACGCGACGTGGCATATCCATCGGGCCATGGAGAGTCACGCCGAGCGGTTCGGCCGCCGGCCCACGGGCATGTGGCCCTCCGAGGGCAGCGTCAGCGAGGACGTCGTACGGTTGGCGATCGAACAGGGGATTCGGTGGATCGCGACCGACGAAGAGATTCTCTGGCGCACGCTGAAGATCTCGCCAGACCCCGCACTCCGATATCGACCGCATGTGCTGCGTCGCCCGGAAGGCGAGCTCGCGATGGTGTTTCGCGACCACGAGCTGTCCGACCTGCTGGGCTTTGTGTACAGCCAGTGGGAGCCGCAGGCCGCCGTGCAGGATTTCCTTCGGCGGCTCGGACAGATTCATCAGCGGATGCAGGGGAGCGCGGTGCCGCCGCTTGTCAGCATCATTCTCGACGGCGAAAACGCGTGGGAATTCTATCCCGATGATGGCCGGGCCTTCTTCTTGGGCTTGTATGAGGCGTTGGAGCGAGATGCGCGCTTCCGCGCCGTCACCGTCACCGAATATCTGCAAGCGAATGCCTTGACCGACACGCCGTCATTGCCGACGCTGTTTCCGGGGTCATGGATTGATGGGAATTTCGGGACCTGGATCGGCCATCCCGAGAAGAACACCGCATGGTCGCACTTGGCGCGCGTGCGCGATATGCTTGCCGCGCTCCCGGCTCCCGCGGCGGGCAGCCCGGAGGCTGAGGCCCACGCGCATGCATGGCGCAGTTTCTATGCGGCCGAGGGCAGCGACTGGACATGGTGGCTTGGCGACACACACAGTTCGGCCCAGGATGACGAATTTGATCGGCTCTTTCGCACGCACCTCGCGAACGTCTTTCTGTTTCTCGGTCAAGAGCCGCCCGAATGGCTGGCCGTCGCCATCAAGACGCGCGCGGTTCGTCCCGCGTACGAGCCCACGGCTCCGATGACACCGACCATCGACGGCCTCGAGACCACGTATTACGAATGGCTGTATGCCGGGCGCATGGACCTGCGCAAAGGATATGCCGCGATCCACCGAGGCAGGCAGATCCTGCTTGCGGTCTACTATGGCTACGACCGGGAGTATTGGTATGTGCGGCTCGACGTCGACGTCGCCGCCCTGCAGCAACTCACCAACTGGCGCATCCGCTTGGATCTGCCGGAACAACGCGCGGCGGTCGTGGTTGAGCCGACAGCTGGAGGTGTCCAGTCGACGCTTGAGGGTGAACAATCGGTGGCCTTGGCATGCGCCTTTCAGCGGACCATCGAGCTGGCGTTGCCCTACAAGCCGCTCGGGATCGGGGCGGGGCATTCGTTCGCGCTGCGTGTGGAGCTCTGCGACGGCGATGATGTCGTAGAGCGGTACCCGTCGCAGGGGGCATTTCGTGTCGCCATTCCATCGGCCGACCTTGAAGGCGCGATGTGGTCCGTGTAGATCCGGCGCGGTCGCGTCCAGCCAACATGATGTCGACCGACGACGGTCGCTGAGCGGCGACGTAGTTGCGACATGCGAACAACATGGATATAATGAGACCTCTTTCGATCACAGAGGTGACAGTACGGGCATGAAAACAATCCGCATTGGCATCGTCGGTGTCGGCAACTGTGCCACCGCGCTGCTGCAGGGGCTTGAGTACTATAAACATGCCAACCACAACCACGCCGGCTTGTTGCATCGTGCGATCGGGTCGTATACGCCCCGCGATATTCGCGTCGTGTCGGCATTCGATATCGACGAAAGAAAAGTCGGCGAGTCAGTCGAACGAGCCTGCGACGCTGAGCCGAACTGTACCGCGCGGTTTGTCAAACGCCTTCCGGCCTCGAAGGTCCGCGTGGAAATGGGCCCGGTCCTCGACGGCGTGGCGGCGCACATGGCCAACTACCCGTCCACCCACAGTTTTCTGGTCTCCAAGCGTAAGCCCACCAACATCGTGAAGGTCCTTCGGCAGAGCGGCACGGAGATTCTACTGAACTACCTGCCGGTGGGTTCCGAGCAGGCGACGCACGCATACGCGGAGGCGTGCCTCGAGGCCGGCGTCAGCCTGGTCAACTGCATGCCGGTGTTTATCGCCTCGGACCCGACATGGGCCGCGCGGTTCGAAAAGAAAGGCATTCCGCTCATCGGTGATGATATCAAGGGTCAGTTGGGCGCCACGATCCTTCACCGCACGCTGGCCAAGCTGTTCATGGTGCGAGGCGTGGCGATCGACCGGACCTACCAGCTCAACGTCGGCGGCAATACAGACTTTCTGAATATGCTCAGCCAGGACCGTCTACGCACGAAGAAAATCTCGAAGACCGAAGCCGTCCAAACGGTCCTCGATAAGCGGCTCGCCGACGAGGCGATCCACATCGGCCCGAGCGACTACGTCCCGTGGCAGAAGGATCGCAAGATCTGCTTCTTGAGAATCGAAGGTCGCGGGTTCGGCGACTGCCCGATTGAGGTCGATTTACGCTTGTCGGTCGAGGATTCGCCCAACAGCGCGGGCATCGTGATCGATGCGATCCGATGCCTGCGGGTTGCGCGAGACCGTTCGATCAGCGGACCGGTCCGCTCGGTCTGCGCGTGGACGATGAAGCATCCTCCGGAGCCAGTGGACGACGAACAAGCGCGACAGGCCATTGAGGCGTTCATCCGTGGTCCCCATCACCACTAAGCGTCATCGCTTGCTGCCGCTGCGCGATTTGCTTGGCTACGCCGCGTGTACGGTGATCCTCGCGGCCATGCTCAGCGGCTACGCGGTTGTCCTGCAGAGCGCGTTCGGCATCTGGCGCGATCTCGTCTGGTGGAATTTCTTCCGCCGCTGCGCGTCGATCGCCGGGATCAGCATGCTCCTGGCGTTCATGCGCCACGTGGACCAGCGATCGGTTCGGTCGCTCGGCCTCGGTCCGTGGCGGGCCGGTCGGCGGCAGCTGCTGATGGGGCTCGTCGTAGGGCTCACCGGTATCATGATACTGGCGCTGATCTATGTCGCCATGAATTTCCTCCGTTTCTACCATTATCCCGATACGACCAAGGCGGTCGTCACGCTCCTGGGCGCGCTGCCGGCGATGGTCTTGGTGGCGGTCTTCGAGGAGCTGATCTTTCGCGGCTACGTCCTGCAGCACTTGCTGCCGCTGTCTCGCGCGGTAGCGATCGTGCTCAGCAGCGCCGCGTACGCGCTGGTCCATTTGCGGACCCAACTCGTGTGGCCCTCCGGCGCGTTCGAGCTGACGGGGCTGTTCATTCTGGGAGCGGTCCTGGCCATGAGTGTCCTCTGGACCAAGCAGCTGTACATGGCCATCGGGCTGCACGCGAGCCTCGCCTATGCGGCGCGCGTCAACAAGATGGTCGTCGAGTTCGCCGGCAATGCGCCGCGATGGCTCGTCGGCACCAGCCGGCTGGTCAATGGCATCGCCGCATGGCTTGCGCTTGTGGTGATCGGCTGCCTGGTTGCGCACCTCGCTCGGCGTCAGCAAATTCCGCAAATACCATGACGCGGGGCAGGCGAGTCGCACTCGCCGTGTTGGCGTTGGGGTTCTGGTCGTCGCCCGCGCATGCGGACGATCAAGTCTGGCCAAAAAGCTATTGGGATGGAGTCTGCAGAAAACTTGGGCGGGGCGTGGCCAACGTGTTCACCGCGCCGCTCGAGCTGATTCGCGTCCCCGAGCTGATCGGCGATCGAGAGGGCGGCATTGCGGCATTAACGATCGGTGTGGCGCAGGGGGTGCGGGCGGCCGTGATTCGTGAGGCTGCCGGCATCGCCGAGGTGGTGATGTTCCCGATCCCCATTCCGTCAGGGTTCCGTCCGCTCGTCGACCCGGAATTTATCTTCGTCAACGGCGCTTGGGTCCACTAGCGGCCGGGTCCCAGCACGTTCCTCTTGGCATCCTCTGGCAGCGCCTTCTTCACGGCCTCGATCATCTTGAGGAGTTCGACGTCGAGGATTGTGATCAGCGTGAGCAAGCGCTGCGTGACCCAGAACAGCGCGCAGAGCGTCACGCCGATCACGGTGGTCACCGTGTACATTTGATTCGAGGGCGTGCAGAGGACGTAGGCGAGGACCGCGAGCCCCATGCCAAGCAAGAGGAGCTTCGAGCGCTCGACGTGGTTGAGAAATTGTCGGTCGCGCGGTGTGAGTGGCATGGCTTCCCATCTTACACATTGGTCGTCTGGCGCGCAAGACCGTGATCGGATGAGTAGCGGTACAGTTTCGCGGGTGCTGTCACTGCGCCACCCCGCCGGCTGTCCTCGCGCACGGACGGCTGTACAGCCGTACTCCGCGC
>Ga0209515_10005331_pt1 | contig 16730 bp, 18 predicted proteins | sample Subgroupgradi54m_FD_187454 | JGI IMG/M metagenome (GOLD analysis project Ga0209515, IMG submission 187454) | Subsurface groundwater microbial communities from S. Glens Falls, New York, USA - GMW60B uncontaminated upgradient, 5.4 m (SPAdes)... ...
GCATCGCCGACTGCAACACCCGTACCAACTGGCGGATCTTCTCCCACAAAATCCCCCACTCCATAAACGTTGCTTTGCAACGTGTTACCATGCTAACATGGTAACATATGAATAAATTCAAAGCTGACCCATTCCCTACCGACACACCGGCAACATATCCAACCAAAAAAATGCAGGAACTTTTTCAAGCAATATTAGAATTGCGATCTATAGATGAGGCAACAAACTTTTTCCGTGATCTTCTGACCATGGCGGAAATAACCGAGTTTGTTAACCGTTGGCAAATGGTAAAACTTCTCAGTCAAGGAACGTCATACATGGAGATTGCCGAAAAACTGAAAGTGTCCACGGCCACCGTCACGCGCGTTGCCCACTGGCTCCATAACGGCATGGGCGGCTACAAGCTTATTGCCCAGCGGATGTACCCGAAACCATTCAAAGACGCCCCAAAGCCCAAAGCATTGAAACTTCGCGGCAAACGCACCTGGGGCTAAATTCCACACGAGTTTTACGTATTGTTCGAGTCCCTCGAGAACTCTCGGGATAAACTCCGTCGAGAACTGCAGATAGGTATTGATATCTACGTCTTGACAACTATGTATTAACGTGTTAACATGCTAATACATGAATATGAAAAATATATCAGTAATCAACTCAATCGACCATCATTACTCCCCCACCACTTCGGGAGTGCTTTAAGCTGGAATTTCCAATAACCCCTCGCACTCCCGCATCGCCGGGAGTTTTTTATACCCATAAAAGATTACCGAGGATGTTTTTAACAAAACATCTCGCACATTTCAATCGTTGCCTATTTACCAAAGGGAGGTACTCATGGCAACTAAATATCTCGTTGGGATCAGGGATCTCGTTGCGTGGGCGGCGTTTCGACCGGACCTATCGTATGGAGAATATAGGCTTGCACTCCTTCTCACAGAAGAAGAGCAACAGATACTCCAAAAGGCAATGGATTTCCCGCTGCAAGAGATGCAACGCAAAATCTATGATTTTGTTCTGCTCAATCTTGCTGTTGGTGGGAATGTTCATTGGGGAGGAATAACTCTGGATGAAAGCCTGAACAAATTGCTTCCATATCTAACGTTTCTTCCTTGGTATCCGCAAATCGTTTTTCCGGTGATTGCCCGGATACGCGCAGCATGGGATACGTACCCTATTGAGACAGGAACAGAAAAAGATATCAAGCTCGATCAAGGGCCATTCTTTACTTGTTCCGGTACATAAGTCCCAACATTCTACACGCCACGAGCAATCCGTTACAGATTTTCTGTAATCGATTCTCTGGCGTGTAGATAAATTTTTTATATGAATACAAAAGAACAATATGCACGATTTCCAACTAGCGTGCTCAAACAAAAAAATATTAATACATTCGCCTCTCAAGAGGTCCTTCGGGTTGCCGAAGCAACACGCGAGTATCAATTTGATGGCTCTTGGACAGACACCAACCCGGGAAAAAGGCCTGAGGCAACCCGTGTGGTCATAGAGCTTGAAGCGTTTAGAAAAGCGCGCGCGAGTTATCTTGCCTGGAAAGATCTTTCGCCGTTATTCGCATTTGATCCAGTATTTCCGGAGAATATCATTCGCAGGCTAAGCCAATCGACAGCAACTTTATTTATTCCCTGGGGCGTGCGTAATGATGTGCCATATATAACAGGCAAAGAACGCGAAGCCATGGATCAAATTGATGCTACGAAAAGAATATTACAGAAACGAAACATCAATGCAAATATTCGTCTCATGCCGGCAGATTTGTATGCATTAGAAGTAAATAAATTATTAAAACCAAAGAACGTTAATGCATATTTTGATCAAGTGAAAAACGAAGGAGAAAAACGCGGGTATACCGTCATCTCATGGTCCGCTATTCGATCTGAAAACCAAAAAACATATGATGGACTTGCAGCTAGATATACAGAAGATGCATTGCGCACCCTATTGCCAAATTCTATTATAGAAAATGCAGTACGAGCAGCCGGAAAAAATAGTGGAGCCACAAATGAAAATGATATAGAACAAGCAGCATTTCGATATTTACGGGAGCGCGTTTGTGAAGCAACAATCGTAGAATCACTGTGGCAACCAATTAAACTTTCTATGGCGGCAAAAAATAAAGATAATGCCGTCGATATGGGACTGCCGAGATTATATGTATTACCCGACTATCTCGTATTTCCATGGAAAAAATAATTATGAATACAAAAAAAATTACTAATATCATTAGACAAGCAATAGATTTGCACATTCACATAGGCCCGGAAATTATTCCGAGAAAATTTACCGTGCCAACGCTTATAAAAGCTCAACAAGGCAAGATACGAGGTATGGCATTAAAAAATCATTTTTTTTCTACCGTGCCGTTTATTGCCGAACAGCCGAAATCGAAACTGCGACTTATCGGATCGGTAGTACTCAATTCTTTTGTGGGAGGACTCAATCCCGATGCGATATATGCGGCAAGCACCCTTGCCAATGGCCCATTTATCGTCTGGTTTCCCACGGTAAGTGCCAAACAATTTTTAGATAATAGTGAATGGGAAATTGCACCCGAATGGATAAAAAATAAAACAGTGGATGCTCGCCGCGCAAAGAATATTCAAGGCCTGAGTATTCTTGATATCAATGGGAAACTCAATATTCAAACAGTACAAGTACTCGAAGCCATCAAAAAAACAAATGCAATTTTAGCAACCGGCCACATATCTTGGCAGGAAGCCCGCGCAGTCGTTATCAAAGCTCAGGAGATGGGTATCAAAAGAATGATTATCACCCACCCAGTTTATCAACGCATAGCGATGCCAATTGCCGTACAAAAAGAGCTCGCTTTGTTGGGCGCAAAAATTGAACACTGTTTTTCTATGTATAGCATCGATAATATACCAATCAAAGATATAGCGCGAGAAATTAAAAAAGTAGGACCCAACAATTGCATCCTAAGCTCGGACGTTGGCCAGACCTTTAGTCCATCACCATCAAATGCGCTTATACAATTTGGTCAGTTATTACAAAAAGAAGGAGTTCGATTATCCGAGCTGGAAACCATGCTCGTGAAAAACCCTACCAAATTAGTTGACTAGTGGCATTTAGAGCAAAGATTTGATACTCTTACAACTATGATAAAACCACAGACACTCAAAGGTTTCAGAGATTTTTTGCCAGAAACCGCTATCAAACGGCAGTTCGTTATTGGCAAAATCAAGGAAGTATTTGAACGATTCGGTTTTGATCCGCTGGAAACACCAGCACTTGAGTATGCAGAAACGCTCCTTGGTAAATACGGAAATGAGGCAGATAAACTCCTGTATCTTTTTGAAGATAACGGCGGAAGAAAAGTCGGCATGCGGTATGACCAAACTGTTCCCCTCTCACGAGTGATTACTCAATACCCGGAACTTCCCAAACCATTTAAGCGTTACCAAATCCAACCCGTGTGGCGCGCGGAAAATACCCAAAAAGGCCGTTACCGCGAATTTTTACAGTGCGATATCGATACGGTTGGCACAGATTCACCGGTTGCAGATGCAGAAGTTATTGCATGCACACTGACGACACTCAAAGAATTGGGATTTATGAAACCCCAAGTTTGGATAAACGACCGAAGAATTTTTGATGAACTCGGGCTTTCTAAAAAAGAAATAATCATTTTGGATAAACTCGATAAAATCGGGAAAGGAGCAGTGATTGCAGAACTTAGAAATATCGGAACGAAGGATCCGGAGGGACTTTGGGATCTGATCGAGGGGAGCACACCGACGAAAAGACTGGCAACCATTATTGCAAGCCTTGAAAAGCAGGGATTTATTCAGAAGGCGGACTTTGTCTTTACCCCGTTTCTTGCTCGGGGGCTTGAATATTACACAAGCACGATTTTTGAAGCAAAAATTATTGAAACAACATCCTTATTATCTGTAGCAGGCGGCGGAAGATATGACAAACTCATTGGATCATTTAGTGGCCGAGATGAACCGGCCGTCGGTATTGCCTTCGGATTTGACCGGATCATGGAGATTATGGAAGAAAATAATCTTCTGCCGGAAATGAAAACCGCAACCCAAGCACTGGTGACCATTTTTTCTCCAGAACAATATACAAATTCATTGGAAATTGCCACGAAATTGCGGATCGGACGCATCAATACGGAAGTATATCCGGAAGAAGAAACGAAGCTGGACAAACAGCTCAAATATGCAGATCGAAAAGGCATACCCTATGTCATAATTCAAGGACCAGAAGAAATAAAAAATGGTGTAGTCAAATTAAAAACTATGCAGACGAAAGAACAAAAAGAATTGACAGTAGATCAAGTCGTCGAAAAACTGATAAAGACTTCCTAGTTTTTGTCATCCCCGACCCCGTATCGAGTACGGGGCAGGCTCTGATCGGGGATCCATGGTTGTAAATTGTATAACGGTTGATGGATTCCCGCTTTCGCGGGAATGACAAGGGCGCTCGGGATGACAAAATAATGAAACTCACTACTGTCCAAAAAGCATTTTTAGCACTTATTATCGCTAATATCATCTGGGGAGCGGCATCCCCCATATTTAAGTTAAGCCTCCAAAACATTCCCCCATTTACTTTGGCCTTCTGGCGATTCTTTTTAGGAACCATCATTCTTGCCGCAGTGTTGAAGTTTCGCATCGACATGAAGATAGCATCACGAAAAGACCTGTTACTCCTTACTTTTTATGCACTTTCAGGAATCACGGCCAACATCATCTTCTACTTTTGGGGATTAAAGCTTACCTATTCGATCAATGCTCCGATTATCTCCTCTGCCGCCCCCATCATCACCCTGGTCTTAGCGCTTCTTTTTCTCAAAGAGCGCTTTATCCCAAGGAAATTTCTCGGCATGCTCTTGGGGACTATTGGCATCATCGTCGTGGTTCTTGAACCACTCTTACAAGTAGGTATAGACGGATCGATCGTGGGCAATATTTTTTTGGTGATTGCAATGCTTGCTGCCATAATCCAAACGATCATCGGCAAACCCATACTCGGCCGGTATAACCCCATCACATTTACGTTTTGGGCATTTGTCATCGGAGCTACGAGCTTTTTGCCTCTTGCCGTGTTTGAGTACGCTACCATCCCCAACCTTTACCCGATGTTAGATTGGCGGGGATATATGGGGGTAGCCTATGGGGCGATATTTTCCAGTGCCGCGGGCTACACGCTTTTTGCCTGGGGACTTTCTAAAATTAGTGCCACCGATGTATCTATGTTCACCTATGTGGATCCGGTCGTGGGCACCGTACTAGGCGCACTTTTGCTTCATGAACCTATCACGACTCCGTTTTTGGTGGGGGCGCTTTGTATTTTTGGAGGAATTTTTCTCGCGGAAGGCCGCCTGCACTACCACCCCATTGGCAAATTGAGAACCATCAGGCCGTCATCCCCGACCTGATCGGGGATCCATGGTTCGCACATAAGTAACCGTGGATGGATTCCCGCGTTCGCGGGAATGACAAAATTGATGACATCATTTCAATAAAATGATATAATACGCGTATGAAACAAGACATTCACCCCAAATGGTATCCGGAGGCAAAAATCACCTGTGCGTGTGGGGCAACGTATGTAGTGGGGGCAACCAAGCCGGAGATTCGCGTGGAAATTTGTGCTCACTGTCATCCGTTTTTTACCGGTGAAATGAAGTTTGTGGATACGTTAGGCAGAGTCGAGCGCTTCCAGAAAAAACAAGTAGCAGCTGCCGCCCAAGCGACGGTTTTAGCAGTCAAGAAAAAGAAAAAGGCAGAGCGAGAAGAACAGTTGCGTTCACCCAAAAGCCTCAAAGACATGTTGATGGGGTTAAAGTAGATCCCTATGAATCCCGATATTGCCATTTTAGAATTCCGTCCTGGCCCTGGTGGCGAAGAAGCCAAAAATTGGGCTTCTGACCTTATGCGCATGTATACGCGCTATGCCAATATACAAGGCTGGAAAGTGGAACAAGTAAGCGATACGGCTATCCGCATTCGTGGCGCACAAGTGTTTACCAAATTGCAATACGAAGCTGGTACCCACCGTGTCCAGCGGGTACCTTCAACTGAACGACAAGGACGGATCCACACCTCTACGGCAACCGTTGCGGTATTGCCGGAAATCCCAGAAGCAGAAGTCATCATCCGACCGGAAGATATTGAGTGGGATTTTTTCCGAAGCGGCGGGCATGGCGGACAAAATGTAAATAAAGTGAGTTCTGCGGCGCGTTTACGCCATAAACCTACCGGCATAGTCGTTTCTGCCCAAACCGAGCGCGACCAATTTCAAAATCGCCAAGTCGCCCTTTCTATGCTTCGGGCAAAACTGTGGGAAGCAGAAGAAATCAAAAAAGCGCTTACGCTGAGCGAAAACCGAAGTGTGATCGGCCGCGGCATGCGGGCAGAAAAAATCCGGACGTATAACTTCCCCCAAAACCGCGTCACTGATCACCGCATCAACAAAAGTTGGCACAATTTGGAAGATATTATTGATGGAAAACTCGCCAAAGTCACTGAAGCACTCGTTGCTTCTCAAGCGTAAGTGTTACACTTGAGGACCGGCTTGAAGAATATTTGCTGCTACATCAGCAAATTTCTTTGCAAAATTCTCAGCAAATTTTCTTGCCAACTGATGACTACCCTCCTCATACGCACGCTGTTTTGACCAGCTGGATCGTGGATTAAGTACAAAACTACTATTTACTACCCCGGGACAAAAGATAGGCATATACAAGCCAAACACCGGTATAGGAATAGTTGGCACGCGGCTTAACTCTCCTGAGGTAATCGCCCGAATAATCGGCCGAGTGACGCCAGAAAGGGACATGCGCTGTTTGGGATCAAAACTTCCGTTTTTATACGCCTCCCCACTCCAACCCGTATTAACGAGCCACACATTTGGCTCATGCTGACGAATTTTTTCTCCAATAAGATCTGCATACACTTGAGGTTTAAGCGGAAGAAACGCCGCACCAAAACACGTAGAAAACGTTGGCTCCGGCTCTGTCACACCTTTTTCCGTACCGGCCACTTTTGATGTGTAGCCGGAAAGCAAATAATACATCGCCTGTTCCGGGGTAAGCCTGGCAACCGGCGGCAATACTCCAGAAGCATCAGCGGTAAGAAAAATAATGTTTTTTGGCGGCGGAGCCATACCGGTCCATCCTTCTTGCTCTTGAATCGAAAATGCAGAACGTGTGTTTTCTGTCCGTGAAGCATTGCCAAAATCTGGTCGACCATGTTTGTCGAGCACCACGTTTTCTAAAATAGATCCCGGACGATTCGTGGCTTTATAAATTTCCGGTTCATGAACGGCTGAAAGATTGATAACTTTTGGGTAACACCCGCCTTCCAGATTAAAAACACCACGATCTCCCCACGCATGTTCATCATCTCCCACCAATTTTCTGCCTGGATCCTGAGAAAGTGTCGTTTTCCCCGTACCCGAAAGTCCAAAATAAAGCGCAGTATTTTCTCCATGCTCGTCAGTCGTTGCAGCACAGTGCATAGTCGCAACCCCTGCCGCCGGCAGCTCTCCTTGCATATAAGTAAACACTGCTTTTTTGATTTCTCCAGCATAAGAAGTTCCCACAATTACGATCGTTCCGGTATCAAAATCCAGTGCAATAGCAGTTTTACCTTTTGTGTGATGGATAGCTGGATCGGCAAAAAACTCTGGTGTATGATAGATCGTAATATCTGGTTGATGCCTTTGAAGTTCCTGCTTCCTTTCGCCAGATGGTTCAATCAATAAATGCGAAGCAAATGCCGCATGCCAGGGAGACGTGGCGAATAAACGAACATGTTGCCTATAGTCAGGATCTGCACCCGTTTCAAGATTCTGCTCAAACGTCTCTTTTTCAAATACATATTGTCCTACATCCCCGAAAAGTTTTTTGTAATCCCCTCGACGCAATGGATTATTTACTTCACCGTAATCAATCTTTCCGGAAAATACCCCGTGCGGCAGCGGCTCTACAATATATTTATCTTTCGCAGATCTACCGGTGTGTTCGCCGGTAGATACCACAAATGCGCCCTCTGGAGTACGTTGCCCTATGTGTTGTTCCAATGAAATATCAAGAAGTTCCTCTACAGGAAGATCAACACGCGGCCCTACGGTATCATCATGTTCAAAATCTGGTACATCTTGTTCCGTGATAGCCATAAAAAAAGGGCAAGAAGTTTGTTTACTGATCTCCCTGGCTTCCCAGCGTCAGTTTGACGGTCTGCTCTTTCTCATCGTGCCACAGAGTCACCGTGATTATATCACCAACTTTTTTCTTTGCAACAACTTTTGATAATTCACCGTTCGTACCGCTTAGGCGAACATCATCAATTTTTGTCACAATATCTCCCTGCTTGACTCCAGCTTTATCCGCCGGACTGCCGGAGACGACTTCAACTACATACGCGCCTTCCGGCACATCGTTTAATACTGCCAGGTCTTTTGCAATGGTTTTGTAGCGGACGCCAATAAATGGCCGGTTAAATTGACCCGTTTGATTAAAATTGGCAAGGGCATCTTTGACGACGTTAATGGGGAGGGCAAACCCGATATTTTGCCCATCGCCGGATACCGCAGCATTCACGCCAATCACCTGACCGCTACTGTTAAGGAGCGGACCGCCGGAGTTGCCGGGGTTGATAGCTGCCGATGTTTGGATCACATTATCCAGCCGTTCCACGTATCCTTCAAAAGGACTGCCGGCGGTAATCCCACGACCAATACCGGAAATAACGCCGGTAGTGACGGTATTGCGAAATTCCCCAAGAGCCGTCCCTATGGCAATTGCCAGCTGGCCAACTTTAATCTTTCCTGAGTCGCCCAGTTCCACTGCTTTGAGGCCAACTGCATCTATTTTGAGGATCGCAAGGTCGTTGGTCGGATCGCGATAAATTTTAACTACATCATAGGTTTTATCATCTTTCGTAATCACGCGGTATTTAGCTTCCGTATCGGCTACCACATGTTTGTTCGTCACGATAAGCCCATCACTCCCCACCACAAATCCGCTCCCAATATCTTGCTCAAGTTTCTGGGGTTTCCCGCCACTTCTTCGGAGAGGTGCAAATGGATCAAAAGGATTGAGTTCAAACATATCATTGACTCTTCGCATCTTGGTAATCCCTACGGTAACGACGGATGGAGAAACTTTGTCTACTACATCAATGACGAGTGATTCTTCAGAAACCACTCGCACGTTTTCTGTACCGGGTAAAGATAATGGAGAACGCTGAGGAAGTCTAAGATATCGCTCGAGTATGCTCCACTTGAGCCCAAACACACCGGAGCTCACGAGTCCTCCAATGACTAAAATACCTGCTGCAGCAATAACAAGAAGACGTTTCATAAATCATTGTCATCCCGAGTGATTAGCGAGGGATCTCTCAACCCGTTTGAGATGGAACCTCGCATGCGCGAGAGATTCCTCGACTTCGCTCGGAATGACAAAAAACCGTAGACTTTTATTTTAATAAAAGTTCTACTGCTTTTGCAAGCTGAGCATCAGATGATGCACTTGCATCATCCATGGGTACTGCAACATCGGGGACAATACCTTTTTTATTTATCCAATCGCCTTTTGGCAACAGCCACTTTCCAGTAGTTATATGCAAACCTGCTCCGCCGGGCAAATCTTGCGGCGTCTGCACCGAGCCTTTCCCAAAAGACGTTTCCCCGACAATGGTTGCTCGTTTAAAATCTCGCAAAGCGCCTGCTACAATTTCCGCTGCCGATGCGCTGCCTTTATTGATAAGGACAACCACAGGAATATCTAAAAGCTTCCCCACGCGATCCACGGGGTAGTTTTCCCGCGTGCCATCGCTATTGACCTGAGATACCACGGTGCCACTTCTAATAAATTCGCTCCCGATAAATACTGCGCCCTGCAAATACCCACCTGGGTTGTTGCGTAGGAAAAAATAAGTCCCTTTGACCGACCCATTGGTTTGTTGGCCTTGGAGAAGATCGCTCACTGCTTTATTCCATTCATCATTACTATGATCGCCAAAGCGAGATAGTCGCAAGTAGGCAATTTTGCCTGGGCGGGACACAATAGCCGAAATATCTTTTACACCTTTAATCTCCTGGATATCACTTGCGGTCTTTACCCACGATTCCACTGATGGCACCGTGATCGTATCGCGGATTATAGAAAACTCCATGGGTTTTCTATCTCCATTATGGAGAATCGTCAGTTTTACTACGGTACCTCGCGGGCCTCGAATTTTAGAAACAGCCTGGGGAAGCGTCCAGCCTACCGTGTCTTCATCGTTGACTTTTAGGATAAAGTCTCCCTCTTTGATTCCCGCCCTCTCAGCCGGATTGCCTCTCAGCGGCGTTGCCACGATGATATGCCCATCTTTCATGCCGAGTTGCGCCCCAATGCCTTCAAATGCGCCGCCTAAATCCTGCTTGAAATCGGTATTTTCTTTCGGAGGTAAAAATACCGTGTACGGGTCACCCAAAGAATTGACCATGCCCGCAATTGCCCCTTCCACCATCTTGGCTTTATTTAAGTTGGCAGCATCAACGTAGGAGCGAAACAATCGCTGCCACACATCCCAAAACAGAGAAAAATCAACACTCAGTTGCGGTGGAGCCTCTTGATTAAAAATGATTTGCTTATTGGGAGAGATGATGACTCGGGTTCGCCGCTCTCCCAGCTGGTATCCTATACCGCCAGCTACTATGAGTAAGGCGAAGATAATTACCAGGTTTCGGAATTGGAAAAATGGATGCGGAAGCTTCATTATATGAAGGTAATCGAATTTGACTTATTAGTCAACCCCCGCCTGATGGAGCAAGATGGAAGTTTACACTCGCACGATAAATGGCAATAAGGCCACATGACGGGCTCGCTTTATGGCTTGCGTGAGCGTGCGCTGGTGCCTGCTACAAACCCCGGTCTTACTTTGGGCAAGTATTTTCCCCCGCTCCGTAAGATATTTAAAAAGAATGGCAACATCTTTATATTCTGGCTCCGTTTTTGTATGACAAAAAGTGCAATTTCTTGCAACCACTCGTGGACGGCGTGAAGTTTTGGTAGTTCGTTTCATATATTAAAACGGTATATCATCAGGATTCACCTCTTCTGATGGCGACTCTGGCTTTTTCGTCCCTACTGTCGGCTGCGCTACTGATTTTGCCTGTCCTGAGCTTGCCGAAGGAACTTGTCCTGCTGGGCTTAGTTGAGCTTCTTCTTCCCCTCCAGTGGTTGGACGCTTGGAATCTAACAAAATCATATCTTCAATGATAATTTCCGTCGTACTGCGGGCATTGCCGTCCTGGCTTTGCCACGTGCGCGTCTGGAGTCTTCCTTCGATATAAATTTTTCTGCCTTTGGCTAAAAGTTGGCTGCAAAGCTCGGCAAGCTTATTCCAGGCCACCACGCGATGAAATTCTACTTCTTCCTTTTTCTCTCCACTTTCCGTGGTCCAGTAGCGATTGGTGGCTAGCCCAATGGTACACACCGCCGCTCCGGTTGGCGTATACCGAAGTTCTGGATCCCGCGTCAGGTTGCCAATCAACATCACTTTATTTAAACTTCTCGATGCCATGTTAATCCTCTTTTACCGTTAATAAATATCGAATCACATCCGTTTGCAATCGTACTTGTTTTTCAATCTCTCCCACTTTCAGTGCATCTGCTGAAAGCAAAACTAAAACGTAATTCCCCTCTTCATATTTCTGTATGGGATAAGCCAATCGTTTTTTGCCCATATCCGTGACGTTTGTTACCTTCACTGAAGCACCTAGGAGCTTAGCAATGACCTCGTCACGCTTTTTAGTGTCCTTCGTATCAAAATCAGGTCGAAAAATGAGCATGAACTCGTAGCGACGCATAATAGGGAGAATTATACTATGCTTGCAGCCTGGTGACAAGGGTTATTCAAGGGGTAATCAAAAGATATTGGCACAGACCATATACGATATATGGATATGTACCAATTCAACCAAATCCCATCTGATGCGCAGATACGCAAGTATCTGCGCCGTATAGTCTTCGGTAAGAACGTGTATTGTCCCGTATGCAAGAGTGATCATGTCCACGCTTCGGATGGACGATATCGATGTAGGAAATGTCGTATGCGGTTTTCTCTCCTGTCGCACACCTGGTTGACTCACATGAAGCTCCCGTATCAACAATTCTGGATGATCCTGTGGTGTTGGACCATCCAGATTCCCGTCAAACAAACCATAAAGATGACGCGTTTGTCGGAGCCAACGATTCGTCATTGGTTTGACTGCTTCCGCAGTCATCTCCCTTTTGAATATGACACACTTGATCATCTGGTACAGCTTGATGAGGCATACTTTGGTGGTAAAAAAGGAAGGACCTTGTTCATGGGAAAGGAAGTAGGAACGAAGAAGCTTGCGTATCAGATTCTCTCCCATACGAAACCCGCTCGGGAACATGCGTGGTATTTCCTGCAGACGTATGTGAACCCACAATCTGTGGTGAATACCGATGGTGCTGCAATATACAAAGGGATGAGCAATTGGTGGGCTATTTCTCATAACCGTGATATTCACAAGAAATTTGAGTTTACCCATACGAGTGAAATTGAAGGAGTCTTCGGGGTCTTGAGAACATTCATCAGGCGGATGTATCATCATGTCACCGTGGACAAATTACCAAGCGTTATCGGGGAATTCTGTGTCAGATTTTCCCGTCCGGAAATCTTTAATTCTCCCCGTTCATACTTGGAGATTGCACTACGTCTTGTGCCATTATCTTAGGAATACCCTATTCAAGATGCTTGTGCAGTATTCTCCCGCTCGTGTGAAGGCGTAAACGCATGAGTGCTTTATGTTCTAGTTGCCGAATCCGTTCCCGCGAAAGCTTAAACATACCCGCAATCTGCTCTAAGGTATGCTCTCCACTACCATCTAAGCCAAAACGTTTGATCAAAATATCTCGCAGGCGGGGCGGCAACTTTGCAAGTTGTTCGTCCACATCTTCTTTCAGCCACTGTTGATCGACAAACTCATCAGCATCAACTACGTCAGGATCCTCTATAAAATCACCTACCTCACTATCCTCTTCATCACCCACAGGACGCTCCAAAGATATTGCGTGTTTGCTTGCTGCCAACATCCTATAAACAATCTTTGGATTAATCTCCATCTTTACAGCAATTTCCTCAGGCGTAGGCGGACGTCCGAAGCCTTCTTTTAATTCTTCCGATATCTTATACATGCGTCCAATCTGATCAACCATGTGGACCGGAATGCGGATCGTGCGGACCTGCTGGGAAAGGGCGCGAGTGATTTTCTGCCGAATCCACCAGGTCGCATACGTACTAAACTTATATCCGCGATGATAGTCAAATTTTTCTACCGCCTTCATGAGTCCGAGGTTTCCTTCTTGGATAAGATCCAAAAAATCTAATCCTTGCCCTGTGTAGCGCTTGGCGACTTTTACTACGAGCCGAGTATTTGCTTTCACAAGATGCTCACCTGCCGTTTGCGCATCATCAGCATAATTTTGGTCGAGCATTCCCCACTCAATGCGTTTGGCAAGATCAACTTCTTCCTCTTCAGTCAGAAGTGGTGTTTTCCCTGAATCATTGAGATATATCGCCACCGGATCATCAGCGGCAACATGGATAAAAAGACCGTTTGGGTCATCAACTGGAAAGTCCCTGTCTATGTCTAATGACTTCAGCTCCTCATCCGTTGGCTCTTCATCTTCACCAAAACCCTTTGGACTATCAATGGTAGGTTGGACCGGAGACTCAGGTACATGAGAAGGGATTAAGAGGATTTTTTTTTACTTGGATCTTTTATGCCATAGACTGCCTGTCTTTCATCGATAAAAGAAAGAAATGCCACCATCTCATCTATCCGCAGTGCAACAAGCCCCCTCCCTTGCTTTGCAGGTAGAAGTGCTCCAGCGACCACTCCATCTCCGAGTGTCTTTGCCCATTCTCTGTACATCCGTCCCAAAAACTCCTCTTCGCCTATCCGATTCCCTCGTCCCTTTCTATGCACAAGAATGCCTGCTACGTTTTTTCGAGGAAAATATTTTTCCCCTTTAAATTCTATTGCATGAGATTCATCAAGGAATTCAGCAAGAGATGGATATGTATCGACAAGTTGCTCCCGTTTCTTTTCCCAATCGTTCGACTCTTTTTTGGATTCCTCTGGTTTCTCCGGTTCAGGAAGTTGAACAACTTGCTCAGGAAGCAGTGTAGTAAATTCGTTAGTGGGAAGAAGATAGGCACCTAATTGAGTAGCGGCTGCTTCAGGATGATCGGTAGCAAACGAAAACAAATTCCCAGCAATGATTTCTTGATTTAACTGGTGAATTGCATCTTCTGCCTGAGCATCTCCTGCTTTCACTACTTCAGGAACAAGTCGACTGGCAAAAGAAAGAACGGCCCTCTTCTGTTTATCTAACTGCTCTAATTGTCCTACCATCCAATGAGCAAGTGCACCTACTGTACTACCACGTTCTACATTAGCCATATAATAAAAAAAGCAGAAGATACAAGCAATATATACAACGTCTTATAAGCCTTGTCAACAATCACTATTCCAAAAATTCCCGAAGCTCTTGCTTGACTCTGGGATGCTGCAAACGCTTGATTGCTCTGGCTTCTATTTGTCGAATTCGCTCCCGCGAAAGGTTAAGCAACTTGGCAATTTGTTCCAAGGTCTGTTCTTCATTGCCATCTAAGCCACGACGTTTCGTCAAAACAAACTGCTCTTGCTTATTTAATGTCGCAACGTACTTTCTCACCGCATCAATACGCCACTGTTGGTCAACCAATTCTCCAGGGTCAATTGTTTCTGAATCCTCTATAACATCACCCAGTTCTCTGTCTTTTTCTTTGCCGATAGGAAGTTCCAAAGAAATAGTATGACGACTTACACTTAGCATCCATCTCACTTCCCCAAGGGGAAGTTCCATTTCTTCAGCGATTTCTTCTGGTGTGGCATAACGTCCAAGGTTCTGTGTGAGATCTCGCGCTCTAAGATATATCTTCCTGATGCGTTCATTCATGTAGCGCGGAATAGAAATGCTACGTGCTTTATTACCGCCAAAAGTACGGGTTATCGTGTTCCTGATCCACCAGGTTGCATACGTATTAAACTTAAACCCACGAGTATAATCGTATTTATCTACTGCCCGCATGAGACCAACATTTCCTTCTTGGATAAGATCCAAAAAAGAAATTCCCTGTCCCACATACCTTTTAGCAATACTAACCACCAAACGAGTATTTGCACTGGCGAGTGCTTCACGAGCCTCTTGGGCATCCACAAGATGCTCTGAATCTATGGTTCCGCGCTCAATACGCTTGGCAAGGGTAATTTCTTCTTCGCTAGTCAAAAGAGGAGTTTTTGCTTGATCCCGAAGATATATCCCCACCGGATCATCATCGGCAACATGGATAAAAAGATCGTTTCCATCAACCGGAAAACTCTTATACTCTAATGCTTTGAGTTCCTCATTTGATGGTTCTTGTTCGTCATTCTCTTCATCAATAGGCAAGATCTCATCTAACACCTGATCATTAATAACGCCCTGTGGCATCTCCTGCTCCAAATTAAACATAGAGAGCATATTACTACGCGCCTATCTTAAATTCAACTACGTCCCCATCGGCTATCTCATATTCTTTTCCTTCAAGCCGGAGTTTTCCTAGTTCTTGTGCCTTTTTCTTGCTGCCGATTACAATTAAATCATCAAAAGAAACCACTTCTGCTTTTATAAATTTCTTTTCAAAGTCCGTGTGGATAACCCCAGCAGCTTGGGGCGCTTTCGTGCCTTTTGGTATAGTCCAGGCCCGGACTTCTATAACGCCCATCGTGAGAAATGACATGAGTCCCAGCATTTCATACGCTTTTTGGATGAGCCGCTCAAGCCCCGATTTTTCCAAACCCAAATCTTTTAAATACTGCGCTTGTTCTTCCTGGGAAAGTTCAGAGAGCTCTGCTTCAATCTTTGCGCTAATCAATAGCATGTCATTCTGATCCCGAGTCATCGAGGGAGAAGAATCTCGCAACTTGTTTGCGCTCGCATGCGCGAGAGATCCCTCGACTTCGCTCGGGATGACAGCGGAGGTGAATTGTTCTTCGGAAACATTGGCAACCAAAAGCACCGGCTTCATAGTGAGTAAATGTAAATCTTGCAAAATCTCCCGATCTTCGCTATCGGCAATCACGTCTCGGGCTGTTTTTCCGCCATCAAGCGCAATTTTCAACGTTTGGATAAGTTCCCATTTTCGGATGGTTGTTTTATCTTTAACTCCACGAGTCTCGGCCTGTTTATTCAATGTTTGAAGGTCAGCAAGAATGAGTTCTGTTTCGATAATGCCTTGATCCCGTTTCGGATCAATCTCTCCTGCCACATGCACCACATCTACATCTTCAAAATAACGGGTGACGTGCACAATAAGGTCCACCTCGCGAATATGGGATAAAAATTTATTGCCCAACCCCTGACCTTCCGCGGCACCTTTGACCAAACCCGCAATGTCGACAAATTCTACTGTTGCCGGCACTATCGGCGGCCGCACCCCTTCTTCCTTTTCCATAATATCCGCTAAGCGCTCGAGTCGCTCATCCGGCACGGGAACCACGCCGACATTGGGTTCAATGGTCGCAAACGGATAGTTGGCCGCAAACGCGACTTGCTTTTTCAAAAGCGCATTAAACAATGTACTTTTTCCTGCGTTTGGAAGACCTACGATGCCGACTTTCAGTCCAGAACC
>Ga0209515_10005332_pt1 | contig 16730 bp, 16 predicted proteins | sample Subgroupgradi54m_FD_187454 | JGI IMG/M metagenome (GOLD analysis project Ga0209515, IMG submission 187454) | Subsurface groundwater microbial communities from S. Glens Falls, New York, USA - GMW60B uncontaminated upgradient, 5.4 m (SPAdes)... ...
ACGGGACAGGTCCAAAAGATGTAATACCCCAACCTGTTGTCCCAACAGACGAAGAGAGACAGCAATGGATGAAAGAACAAGCCAATGAAGTTTTCTTCCTTCGCGACCATAAAATAATAGCCGAGTTTGATTCCATAGCTCTTGTAGCGAATTCAAAGGGCCTTGGTGCAAAAGCAAATGTCAGTGAGCCATCAAACGAAAAACAGCAGCCAATCTCTGTTTCGCTTGAATGGAACGGCGAAAAGACTTCAGGCGGAGTACCTATTGGCCACAGAATTACTCTTTTTGCTGCAAGAGGAGAAAATGGCAAAATAAGCGGTGTCAGGTTTCCTTTTAGTACTGACTCATCAAAGATAATTCCCCCAAACCCAAAAACAATCAGCGAGCTAGTAACTGCTACTGTTATAAAATCTCTTGCTAAGCTAGAACCTTTAAGACCCAAGCCTTCAGAACTTGTCTTAACAGCCCCATCTTTGTCTTTGTAATTACATTGTAATTACAGAATTATATTTCTACAGGCTGGTTGGGTCAAAGAACCGTAAATTGGGAATTCCTTTGAAATGATCTCTATTTCTGATTGCAAGCGGTGCATCAAGGAAAATGGCAGTTGAAGCTATAATTAAATCTGCCGTGCTTGCGCCTGGAGGATAGGATTTATGTCTCATAATTACTCCCATTTCTCTGGCAATCTCCTCCGTTAGGTCCTGTCTAATAAAAGGTAGAAGTATCTCATCTGCCAATTCTGTTTTCCCTTTTTCATCAAGAGACGTCGCCGCAAAGTACTCTGTAATTACAATTGTAGGAATTATTAGCTGATAGGACGAAAGTTTTAAGAGAGCTGGAACCCAAACAGCCTTATTATGAGTATGGTCTATTAAGATATCTGTGTCTATTACAATTTTTTTCACTTGTCGTATTTATTAACCCTTTTATACAACTCTTTGAGATATTTTCTCTCTTTCTTCTTCCACACAGGAGTTTCTACTACACTCCAGTACTTTGGCCTCTTTGTCCCAAACACCTTCCTGGCTTTAGCAAGAACTCTGTCTATCTCCTCTGGCGACGGTTTTGTTTTATCAGGAACAATTCTTACCCTTCCTTCGCCGCTTTTTTCCACGATAAACTCTTCGCCTTTATAAATTACGGCATTGAGGATCTCAAAAAACCTATTTCTTGCCTCTGTGGCGGGTATTGGGCTTTTCATAACTCCAGTGTACAGAATGTACATCAAATTGTCAAGTAACTAAAATCATTGTTCCCGCGAGCATGACACTTGCTCCCAGCAAGCGGATTAAATTGAGAGTTAGATGATTCTTAAGCCGCTGTAACTCCCAAAGAGATTGCTTGCGCACCGGTTACTTCATAAACCCATTTGTAAAGATCGCTTGCGAGCTTCCCTCCTGCGTTTACATACTCCGGTGCTTCGTATGAATGATTCTTAATAGAATCCATATGTTCTCTAGCAACTGCTTCAATATCTTCCCCTTCAATGTCTCCCTTCATCCAACTTTCGGTTTGTAAAATAGATCCTAAAACACCTCTAAAACCCGTGTCCATATCAAAATAGAATCTAGAAAAGATTTTGTCGTCTCCATTAAGTGCATCTAAAAAAGAGCTTCTCAACCCAGCGGAAATTGCGCATAAAAGAACGTTTACGCAAAGCTTTCGCCTTGATGGAACAACGCCTTCGCTCTGATAAATTGCCCTTTTTAGTCCCGAAGAAGATTCCAGCAACTGTTGGACATTCTCGAAGACAAATTCAATAGAGCTTTTTACAAGACCTGGGTGTACATCTTGCATCATATCTCCGATTTCCTCTTGAGATGGCTTGCCAAGACGTTCTCGAATTGTCTCGGCACTTATTAATCTTTCTGCTCGCATAAGACTGCTATTCTAGCACAACCCATTGACGAATTCCATTTTTTACATATTGTGCCCTATAGTTGCATTCCGGAAGCTTTTGTGATATAATTTATATTGTGAGTAACATTGCTGAAGCACCACAAAAAACCTCTACCAAAGAACCGGCTGTGGTTGAACCTGTGTTAACCGATAAAGAGTTAAGACGGAAAACACGCGCCCTCATAAGTATTTTTAAAGGGTCTGAAGGATGCAAAATTGCCGTGCTTTTAAATGGCGGCAATGGAGATAAACTGAATTCTTCGCTTAGAAGAGGTAGAAATCAATATTTTGTAGATTTCTCTGGTGGAGAATTGACGAGCACTCTTGATGTAAAAAGAAGCCTTGCCATCAGCCCCCAAATAGGGGGCGTTGTGCAGATAATCGTAACTGCTTCTCCAGACAAAAACAGTATTGAATATTTGAGTTCGCTCCCTTTTCAAAAACAAATACAAATCCAAAGAGATACAGACTCTGCCTATCAAAATGCAGCAGGCTTCCTAAAACACTTTTAATTTTCTATATTCTTCGTGCTATAATCTTTTTATATGCCCAGACTTATACACCTTTTAGTTAGAAACCCAAAGGATGATGAGACGCCGATTGAATCTGCCAGCCAGATTTTTGCCTCGTGTCTTCCCTATCCTTACATTCCTGTATGGAGAAGGCCTTTTATAACGCCGCCTGTTTACGCCTTTGAAATTTATCTTATCAACCAGACTGTCTATTTTTACATGACAGCTGATGAAAAACACGAGGCGTTTTTAACCTCTCTTGTTGCCTCTTCCTTTCCCCAATCAATGATTTCCAAAACCGATGATCCCATGAAAACTGTTTTTGATTCAAAAAACATCCGGGCTGGGCAACTTTGTCTTAATTCCTATTCGTATTTGCCCATAAAAACCTATTTTGATTTTAAGGACATTGACCCCCTTTCTTCCCTCCTTGGCTTTTTGGGAAAGCAGGACAAAGAGGTCAAAATGGCCATCCAGATTTTAATTACTCCGGCTAATTTTGCCTGGGCTAAACAGGCGGTTGAACAGGCAGGCCATTTGCTGTTGGATCCGCAGGCTTTAGACCCTAATCCGGAAAAACAATCAGCCCGCTTTGGCCAAAATCCGCAGAAACTCTTAATGATGCAAAAAGCCTCTTTTCAGGGAGGAAAGGCATTGGTTAGGCTAATTGTTGGAACCGAAACTCTCCCGCCCCGTCCTTTCCTGCAAAATCTGGCAGGTACATTTGGCAGCTTTTCTTTAGGAGATGGGAATCAATTTGTGTTCAAAAGGCCAATACTGTTTAAAAAGAGATTATTGAACCGAATTAAGAAGCGTGAAACCTCTTTTTTTGAAAAAAGGCACCAGGTGTTAAATGCTCAAGAGCTGGCAACTATTTGGCATCCGCCGGGCTATCTTTTAGCCGGAGTAAGAAACATTGCCTGGGGCAAAACACTATCGGGTGAACCGCCGGAAGACCTGCCGGTATCGGAAAATGCGACTGATGAAGACAAGAAATATATCAACTTCTTCGCCCAGACCGAATTTAAGAATAAAAACGCCATTTTTGGCATAAAAACAGCGGACAGGAGAAAACACAATTATATTATCGGCAAAACCGGCGCTGGAAAAACCACTCTTATCGCCAACATGGCAATTGATGATATAAGAAAAGGCCGGGGCGTTGGCATTATTGATCCTCACGGCGATTTATCAGAAACCATCCTTGACTTTATCCCCAATAGGCGGCTAAACGATGTTGTCTATCTTGAGCCGTTTGATACAGAACGGGTATTTTCTTTGAACGTTTTAGAAGTAAAAAACAAACAGCAAAAAGATTTGGTCGCATCAGGCATTGTTTCCATCTTCTACAAAATATACAAGGAGAGCTGGGGACCAAGGCTTGAATATATTTTAAGAAACATTATCTTTACGCTTCTTGACATTCCCGACGCAACGCTGGTTGATGTACTGAAGCTTATCTCTGATAAAGGCTATAGAACAAGGATGCTTGAAAAAGTAAGCGATCCTGTTATAAAAGACTTCTGGGAAAAAGAATTTGACAGAATGCCGGATAGTCTTAAAGCCGAGGCTGTATCCCCGATTCAAAACAAGGTCGGCCAGTTTGTGTCGTCAAAAATGATTAGAAACATCATCGGACACCCCAAATCAACCATCAGCCTTGAGGAAATCATGAACAGCGGGAAAATTTTGATCTTAAACCTGTCTCAAGGAAAATTGGGCGAGGACAACGCGGCGCTTCTTGGAGCCATGATCATTACCCAAATTCAGCTGGCTGCTATGAATAGAAGTTTTGTCAAAGAGGAAGAACGTAAAGACTTTTTTCTCTACGTTGACGAGTTCCAAAATTTTGCGACCGAATCCTTTATTAAAATTCTGTCTGAAGCCAGAAAATATAGGCTTTGTCTCACACTTGCCAACCAGTACAGCGACCAGCTGGAACTACCTGTGCAAAAGGCAATTTATGGCAATGTTGGAACTTTAATGGCTTTTGTGGTTGGGGCAAGCGATGCTTACTATCTTACAAAAGAGTTTGCCGAAATTTATACCGAGAATGACCTTGTTTCTTTGGGAAAATATGAAGTAGTTATGAAACTCTCAATTGATGGCATGACATCTGCTCCTTTCCCGGCAAAAACCCTGCCGCTACCTTCTTTGAAAAATGAAAACAAAGAAAAAATAGTCAGACAGTCCCGCGAACGATACGCCAAAAAAGTCTCCTAATTTTGCCTTTTCCTAATACTTAAGATATAATCTCCTTCTGTAAAGAACAGTATTTAAGAATATCCTTATTGCATGTATTCTGCTAAGTACTAGCTCTTTAACAAATTGATTGTGGGTCACGTCTGACGTGATGAAAGGAAAAGGGAATGTAGAATTAATCTCTGGTAATTAACGACTGGCAAACCAAAAGTGGCAAAAATAAAGCAGAAGGAGTTTACCATGGACGATGAATACTCTCTAAGAGCAGACCAGAAATATGATGACGAATTGGTCGAAGACTTAATCTTCTTCAGTATTCTGGTAGCAGCAGTTATTGCCATAGCAGTATCAGGAATTGTCCTGATTTCTCGGTCTTTAAGAGGTGCAAAATGATTCTTCCTCAAATACCAATACATGACCTGTTATATCCTCCTCCTCTTATTCCAATAGGAATGCTTCTCATGACAGCTGGAATCAAATTGCTTCCAAATCTAAAGCTATCCTTCAAGAACTCGCAAGTAAGTCCTAAAATCGGAATTAGGCTATTCCTTGGAATGTCAATTCTGATTGCAGGCTATGGCTCATTAATCGTTGGTCTTGAAAAAGGCAAGGATCTCCTTTTGAGTCTTCTCGGGCTAACCCCCTGAAAGAAGCAAAAGAGAAATGGCACAAATTCTAGCAACGGTTCTTGGCGTATCAGGACTTACGATTGCTGTTTCAAGCTGGACTGTCTTTGACAAAAATACAAAGAAAACCAAGACAATTCTGCTTGCTATAGCATTTGTACTATTGATATTAGCCATCCTTGCCGAGCTTATTCTACTCCCCAATTGACTACCCCCCGCAATCAAGCAATCCAATATTTGTACAATGTTGTACAGTACTGGACCCCCTTTGTTTCTTTTGTCCTTCCAGGACTGTTCTACGCGAGTAGAATATAAAAAAGAAGCAAAGGGGTTTTTCATGCCTTGACAAAACGGTTAAACGGGTGTATAAAGCAAGACAGTTATGACAGAAGGCGCTCTAACAACTCCTCCCGAAGCGCTTGCCCAAGACAACCGAAACAGGATTGTAAATACCTGGAGTGAGCTTTGGAAAGATGGGAAAGATCCCTTCAAAGACGGAACTTTTCAACCCCTTGATAAAATCCCAAATACTTTAGGCGACTACAGATTTCCCCTTCCAGCTATTAATGTTGTTAATGGTCAAAATAGATACTCTCCGTTAGGATGGATAGCGAATGAGGCTGGCAAATCAGAAAAGGATTTAAAAACAATAAATCCCTACGATCTTATTTCTTTTGTCTCCGATTATTTAGGAATACCTGTTGCCCAAGTGGCTCTTCTTCGGGCGGTAATCGAGCTTGCCCCCGCCGGCAACACATGAAACAGCTCAAGAAAACCTAACTCGTGCAATTTGTGCTCCGCAATTTTTCGTACCCAGCTGGCCCAGGCTTGAAGATTTTGCCAGAACAATTGACAGATTAGACAAAAAAGACTGGCAAACAGTAGAAGAGGCTATGCAAGGTCGGGATCAAAAATACAATGGAGAGCTAGCCTTAAAAAGGATTGATGTTATAACTTCCCCTACAAAACACTTTTTGCAACTCAACGAATTGATTGGTCATATTTTTGAAAAGGCAGCCTACATTTCGCTTAGAAATGCATTTCCTCAAAGCAACATGGGATACAGCGAAAACCCTCTGATTTTCGCAGCCCGAAACGCAGCTTTGGAAATCCTACACGAAGATGAATTAAGAGAAGTAAGATTCCCTTTTTTCTCGATTGGCTTGTTTGTAAAGCAGAATCCGAACGAATTATCCTCTGATTTATCCTCTCTTGACTAGAACAAAATTCTCTGGTAAACTATAAAATATCCTAAGATAGTGGGTCGAGTCTGCAGACGAGATGCTGAGGCATTTAGCCGAAGCATCAAATTTGATAAGACTGCTGAGCGAAGTCGAAGCATTTAATTATTTCTGAAGACGAATAAATCCCGCCGAGGAACTATACTATATATAGTATTACGTTACCTCGGTGAATCCGAGGTTTTTTTATTGAAAATAGTGAGCGAACTGAAAGTCCTGAGCGTAATCGAAGGAATCGAACTATGAAAGATGAAACAAAAAAAATAAATAAAAATCGGGAGAAGAAGGAAAAAATAGTTGCTGAACTTTCTGAAAAAGTAAAAAAGGCAAAGGCTTTGGTTTTTACCAATTACACCGGCATGACACACGTGCAGCTTGAACACCTTAAGAAAGCTGTAAAGAAAGTTGATGCTGAAATTGTTGTTACAAAAAATACTCTGCTCAAGCGCTCGCTTGAGAACTCAAACTTTCAACTTCCTGCCTCGCCGGCAGGCGGGTCAACTTTCTCGCCTCGCGGCGAAGCGGGCAACTTTCAATTACCGACTGCCACTCTTTTTTCTTATGGCGATGTGATCGCTCCTCTCAAAGAACTTGCCAGGACAATTAAATCACTTAAACTCCCTTTGATTAAATTTGGAATTTTTGAGGGAAAAAATTTAACTGCCGAAGAGATTCTAAAGCTTTCTGTCCTCCCTTCTCGTGAAGTTTTACTATCTCAACTTGTCTTTGCAATGAAATCGCCGATATATGGACTGCATCGAGCATTGAACTGGAATATGCGGAAATTAGTAATGACAATAAAGGCAATAAGTGATAAGCAAAAAGCGATAAGCGGAAGTTAATCTACTTATCTCTTTTCTCTTATTGCTTATTACTAAAAGGGGGTGATAATATATGGCAAAATTAACAAAAGACGAACTTATAAAAGCAGTTGAAGAAATGTCTGTTTTAGATCTTTCTGATTTGGTTAAGGCTTTGGAGGAAAAATTTGGGGTAAGTGCAGCTATGGCTGCTCCGGCGACTGTACAGGCCGCCTCCGCCCCGTCAGACGGGGCTTCGGACGAGCCGAAGGAAGAACAAACTGTTTTTAATGTTGTTGTTGCAGCAGCCGGCGCAAACAAAATCGCGGTTATTAAAGCAATTCGCGAACTCGTTCCAACCCTTGGACTCAAAGACGCAAAAGACTTGGTTGATGCAGCGCCAAAAGAAGTAATGACAGCGGTCAACAAAAAAACAGCGGAAGAAGCCAAGACTAAGCTTACAGCTGCGGGGGCGACGGTGGAACTGAAATAGGATTTACGATTTAAGATTTAGGATTTAAGAATGATTTCGTCTTTCGGATAAATCCTTGTAAAAGCTGATGCGTTAAATTAGACTGTTTCACTAACTCTTGTAAATATTCATTAGTCAAATACCCCACATCTTTTGCTACAAGAATGAAATTTTTGAGTTCTGTTAATGATCCTTGTGCCAAATAATAATACTGAAGTTTTTCTTTATACGATTGCCTACCAAATCCTTCTGCGATATTTGCTGTAATTGAGGCTGCTGCTCGGCGCATTTGATCAATAAGCGAATATGTTTCTTCTCTTGGAAACATTTTTGTTATTCGATATATCATAACGACTAATTTATGTCCTTCTTTCCAAACAAATAAATCTGTAAATGATTGTATCTTTCCATTTTTCATATCTTTATCATAAATCATACATCATAAATCTTAAATCATCAATTTTGTCTATTGACAAAATTGTTATACTTTGTTACTTTGTAATCGTATAACATTTATAATGATTATAAGAGTTATACTCTCGAGGCTATGACTAATCAAACGCTATCACTCGACAACCTTCCAGATCTTCTGACTGTCCGGGAAGTTGCCCAAATCTTGAGGGTCTCTCCTTTAACGATTAAACGCTGGGGAAAAAGAGGCAAGCTTCCCGCAATAAGAATTAATTCAAGAGGAGACAGGCGCTACAAAAAAGAAGCAGTGCTGTGGTTGTTAGGAATCCAGGCGAAAACAATATAATCCCCTGTCATTTTGTCGTTTTTTCTTGTCATCCTGAACTTGTTTCAGGATCTTGTTTTTGAAGAAACGAGATGCCGAAATAAATTCGGCATGACAAGGATGACAACTATACCCGCCTCTCATATTCCGCCTGATGTTCTCTTTTTATTTTCTCCTCGTTTGGTTTTTCAAAATGTTCCCGGATAAAAGCAATCGTCTCATTTGGGTCTTGGGTATTAACGAATATTCCTGTCCCAATCTCCAATCCGCCAAGGGTTTTAAGCCTTGGAATAAGACGCAAGTACCAATCCCCTCCCGGATAAATATAAAAGTTAAAAGGAAATTCATTTCCGTGCCGAAGACTAAAAATTTGAACCAGTCTTCCTAAAATATGTGCTAGGTCGGAGATCTCCTCATTTGTTATTTCCGAATAAGACCTTCCTCTTTTTTTGGGCGCAACCCATATCTCATCCGGCCATTGGCTGGTTTGAGGACAAAAAAGATAAAAATTGGAAGTTTGAACATGGTCTTGAGCTTGATTTTCAGGGCCTATTCCAGCCGATGCAAAAGGATCAAGTCTTGGGATATCCATCTTAACTTCATTTGGCACAATCGCAAGCTGGGTATGAGGATGAGGAAGGCTCTCTCCTCCTGCCTCTCCCCTGTTGTGAAAAATATAAACCTGTCCTTTATTTTGATGCGTTATGAAACGTTGACGATAAGTCTGAAGGATTAATTCTACTTGAGACAAAGGCAGCTCACCGAAATTTTTATGATGGTCGGGCGAGTGAATAATTATCTCATGAATCGGCGCGAATGGAAACTTGTTAGGTACAACCCGAACCAGCCAGCTTTGCAAGGCGTCCCCTTTCGAAGCTGGAATTCGGTATACTTCTTTTTCGTCTTTTTCCCTTCCCGGACAAAAAGGGCAGACTGGCTCTGTTCCGTGAGCAACATCAGGACGTTTTGCTCGTCTTGGAGCAAGAACAACCCATTTTTTTGATATGGGATTCTCCAAAAATTTAAACTCTGCCATACTAGCTAGATATTTTGACGTGCGAAATACGATTTTCTTGAATTTGATTTCTTGATATCAAGATTTCTTGACGTCAAAGATTCAAGATCAAGAATATCCCATCTCCCACTTCAAGAATTCTGATACCCAATATTGTAACACAGTGTAAAATTGCTAAGAATTGATAATATCAATATACAATTTTTTGTATAGTTTTGCGCTTTTATTCCAGGAAAAATCTGTCTGTAAGGCAGATTTCACCATTTTCTCATAGACAGAATGGCTCTGATAGATAGCCAGGGCTTTTTTTATTCCCTCAACAAGACCAGAAACTGACTCTTTTTCAAATAAAAAACCATTTTCTCCGTGAGAGATAGTGTCTTTAAGGCCTCCTGTCTTGGCGGCAATAGGGATAGTCCCATATCTCATGGCAATCATTTGAATAAGTCCGCAGGGTTCATACCTTGAAGGAATAACGATAAAATCAGCTCCTGCGTATAGCTTATGGGAAAATTCTTCGTTATAAGACAACTCTATTCGTATGTTATCTTTATACTTATTTGCCGCTCTTTTTACCATTTTTTCAATCGCCGGAATCCCCGAGCCAAGCAGTATAAAGTTTGCCGCATTTTTATCTTTTGAGAGAATTTTGTCAATTGCGCGAACGAGAATATCCAGTCCCTTTTGACCCGCCATTCTACCAATGAAGCAAAATGTTGGTCGGGAGAAAAGCCCCATGCTTTTTAAAAGCATTTCTTTGTTCTTTTTCTTACCCTTTTCCCATGAATTAGTGTCGTATTTTGGGTTCCATGTAGCATAATCAATGCCATTTATAATTCCCATAACTCCATGATCTTTACCTTCTCTTTCCCGTCTCTTAAGATACAAATGGATTGGATCGTCCTCATAATCGCTGGTTATCTCATGGGCATAGCTTGGGGAAACTGTTGAAACAGCGGTGGCGTGCAAAATCCCCTCGCCCAAAACGTTTATTTCTGTAACAGGAACTCCGCGTTTTAATTCTTTTACTTTTTCATCTTTAACATGCAGTAAATCAAGAACTTTGTTTGATCCCCATCCCTGATAATTTAAGTTATGAATAGTAAGAAGGGTTGGGATGCGCTGTTCTATTAGAAGCGGTATAAACCCTGTATGCCAGTCGTTGCAGTGAATAAGCATCGGGTACCACTTTTTTTTCTCTAAGATAAATGAAGAGAACTCTACCACAGCTAAATCAAAAAAGGCAAATTGGTCAATCTTTTTATTTCTTCCCAGGGTATTTATTGAAGTCAGATATTTTTTGTTGCTCAAGAAATAGGTATGTCCGCCTTCATATACCCCAATTTTTTCTATATCTTCCCCAAAAACAATTGAATACTCACCGATTTTGGGAAATTTGTATTTTGCCTCGATGTCCTGATAATAAGGAATAATAACCCGCGCGTCAACGCCTATTTCTCGAAGGGCTTTTGGCAAAGAACCCAAAACATCTCCTAATCCTCCCCGCTTGAAAAAGGGAGCAGCCTCATATCCGGTCATAAGCACGCGTAATGTTTTCATGAAAAATAGAAACTATTACCAGTATACATAAAAGGTGCTTATTGAGTAAAGAGAGGACCTGCTGCGTTTTGCTCAATCCAGGCGGATAGATTACCATTGCCAATCTTTTCTCGCACTTCTGTTATTTCTTTTTCTGTTGCATTGGGAATATTGTCCCACTTGGCTATAATCGCTTCGTATTCTAAAGTTGACTCCCCTTTTTGTCTTGCTTCATTCATTCTTTGAACAGCTTCTTTTTTAGACATAGGAGGCAAAACAACAGGAGATATTTTGTCTTCCGGCATATACACATGGACGTGCATAGATGTTCCAAAATCGCTTTTTCCTGTTTCTCTATCAGGCTTATGGGCAACTTTTTCTTTTTTGGGGCTTGTCTTCAATTCTTCCAGAGACAATGCGCCTCCTTCATCTATTGTTTTAAGGCCTCCTGCCCAATTTCCGCTATTGTGTATTTCTCCTGTCTTTGGGGCGATTAGTTCTTGAATGCCCATTGCGATAGCAGTCGCCTCAAGAGTAGCTCGAATATATCTTTGTACCATTTTTTGCTCATGAACGTCCTTTGTACTCTCTTTAACTGTTTGCCATTGCCGAGCCATTGCCTCGTTTGCGTGAACAACAAGATGATATCCGGCAAGATGCGGTTCTTTTTGAATAGTTATTGTATGAGTACCACTTCTCCATATAACCGCGTAATCTTTAAAATCTTCATCGCTTACATCCTGTGCGTCAACTTTGTCTGGAAACAAATTCATAGCCGAGGCAAGCTTTTCCCATTTAGGAATATATCTTTTAAAAAGTGTTTTTAATCTTTCCTCGTTATATCCAGGGACTAAAGTATCTTTTTCTAAAACCTTTCTATTTAAAGTATCGACAGGTTTTCTCCAGGAAGACGGATTAAATGCGTTTCTGCCATACACGCTTACGACTTGATCCTTTTCAATCCTCGTGTTTGCCCACGGCTCTTGCGGAGTTTGACTGCTTTCGGCAACAACCTTGGCAGAAGCTAGTCCAAAGAGGAATCTGTGCAGTACTTGCTTTGGGCTATCGGCGCTATCGCTGCCATCAGAAACTTCGATGTGAATTCCCTCTTCTTGAGGAATATTCTGTTTTCTTGGAACAAATATTTCCAGGTTGTTTTGTCTGTAAAGCGTTATTCCTTTTCCAGCAGCTTCTGTATCTTGCCGTACTTCTGTTAGAATTGCTATTTCTCCTCCTTCTCCCATATCTATTTTCTATTTCCTTCTAAGACACGCTTGTATACTTCTTCGTATCCTTCAACCATTTTTTCAACAGTAAAATTTTCTTCAATATGCTTTCGGCAGTTCTCCCTGTCTATTTCGCCTATCCTGTTTATAGCCTCTACCAAACCGGCGACTCCTTGTTTCTTGATTACCCATTTTCCTTTTCCTGGACGATCCTTATCATCTTGATCAATGATGAATCCAGTCAAACCATCTCGTACTATCTCTGAAACACTCCCTCTGTTGTAGGCAATTACCGGCGTCCCGCACGCCATTGCCTCAATCATAACCATCCCAAACGGCTCTTCCCATTGGATAGGAAATAGAAGCGCTTTAGCATTTTTTAAAAATGGTCCTCTGTCTGATTTGCCAAAAAATGTTTCGTCTTCGACAACTCCTTTTTTAAGATGGGGAAGAATCCTGTTTTGATAATAAGGCAAAGCTCTATAGGCATCCTCTCCAATCATTTTGAGTAGTATATTAGACCGTCTTGCTGCCGCAATTCCATCTGTAATCCCCTTTGCTTCTATATAACGGCCCAGGAAAGCCAAATATTCTCCTTCTTTTTGTAAAAAAGGAAACTTATTTACCTTTATGCCGTGATAAACAACGCCTGCCGTACGAACCAGCCCCTTGAAGTTTTTTACTTGAGAATGGCTAATGAAAATGTAGTTATCGTTCTTAAAATGCCTGAATCGCCAATATTCTAAATGCTCTCTTCTTGGACGCGGATCATGAAGTGTGTATACAGTTGGAATATCAACCAGCCGATTCACGTAGTGAGCCACAAAATCAAGATATGAATGCATGATCTCAAGCTTTTTTTCTTTGGCGTGAAGGTAGGTCTTAACTGATAGATCTATTTCGTACTCAATCTTGGTGGCGGTATGAGCGTTTTTCTGTTTTGCAAGCCTGTCCAGCCCTCTAAACTTAGGGCTTGTGAAATCATGGTTGATTAGGTCGCTTTCACCCGTTATAAGCTTCGCGTTTGTTCTGGTTCCAGGAGATGAATAAACAAATACCTCATGTCCACGATCTACTAATCCGTTAGCCAAGCTAATAAATAACTCCTTAGGAGCAAAGATTTTGTTCTCGTACTTAATCCCCATGTAAACCGATGGAAGCAGCAATCCAATTCTCATTTTATGGTGTTTTTGATAATCTTATAATACAGTTTTTCGTAATTATCTACCATTTTTTCAACAGTAAAATTTTCTTCTACGTGTCGTCTACATTTGTTCCTGTCTATTTCTTTTATTCTCTTAATTGCTTCAACAAGCCCCTCAATTCCTTTCTTTTTTATAATCCAGCTCCCTTTTCCAGGACGATCTTGGTCATCTGGATCTATAATAAACCCAGTCAAACCATCTCGTACTATCTCTGAAACACTCCCTCTGTTGTAGGCAATTACCGGCGTCCCGCACGCCATTGCCTCAATCATAACCATCCCAAATGGTTCATCCCACTGCAATGGAAAAAGAAAGGCTAGCGCGTTTTTAATATAGCTTGATTTATCTTTTGCTTCCAAATATCCAACTTCCGAAACACGAACTCCGTCAACAGAAGGTTTTACTTTTTCTTCGTAATACTTTTGTGAAGTATTTGCCCGTACAGTGCTTGAAGCCAGACGCATTGGTATTTCTGTCTTTTTTGCAACCTCAATTGCTATATGTGTTCCTTTGTCTTCAAGAATCCTCCCGAAATGGATAAGGTAATTCCCTTCTCCTTCCCCAAACTCGTAATCTTTAAGATTTAAGCCATGATAGACAGTCCCGACAAAATTGATTGGAAAATTCTTCCGCTGCGCGTTGGTTATTGAAACGTACGAATGATTAGAAAAGCGCTTTAATCTAACATATTCAATAGTATTATCATTAATTGGCATGGGATCATGAAGCGTATATATTGTTGGAAATTCTGTGAGTTCATTAAAGTAATGCGCCCCAAAGTCGTGGTATGAATGAATGATGTCAACAACGCCCTTCAATGCATCCTGATAGGCTTTTAATGTTAACGCGTATTCAAAATCTCGCTTTTGAATTTCAATTGCCGTATATTTCTTTTCTTCATCGCCGCGGTTTCGAAACAAATAATAAAAGAGGTCTTGCTTCAAAAGCGCTTCATCTCCAGTTACTAATGTTGCTTTTGATTGTGTACCTGGGGCGGTATAAAAGAAAACCTCGTGTCCTTTTTCAATAAGGCCATCGACAAGGTCCTTTCCAATAGAACCAGGCGCAAAAATTCGACCTTTGCCAAATCGATCATACATGTAGATCGAAGGGAGCAGTAATCCAATCTTCATTTTATTATCTCGCTAGTAGGCTGCGTAGTAAGCCCATTCTCTCTTTTTCTGAATTCTTCATACATTCTTTCAAATCTTCTTGCGATAATTTCCCATGAGAATTTTTGCTCGACGCTTTTTCTGGCATTTTGACCCATTTTGTATCGTATTGATTCATTAGCAAGTAGTTGATTAACCTTTTCTACTATTTCAGTGCTATTGCGAGGCCTAACAAAAAATCCATTATATCCTTCTTTAACAGCAAGAGGAATTCCCCCTTTTCGAGTAACCACAACAGGTGTTTGGCATGACATTGATTCAAGAATGACTAGTCCGAGCGGCTCATCCCATACGCTTGGCGCTACAAATACATCCGCCCGGCTGTAATAAGGCACCAATTTCTTTATACCCGCGCCTAAGTGTCCGACAAAATGTACATTCTTAAGACCCATTCTATTGGCTTTCTCCTTTAATCTTTCTCTCTCCGGTCCGTCTCCGAGTATAACAACTTCTCCATGAATTTTACGGGCTGCGGAAATAAGATATTCTACTCCTTTATATTTAGTCAGTTTTCCCGCAAAAAGCACCATTGGCTTGCCTTTCAGATTTAGCTTACGGTCTATCTCGTCGGCACCGCTTTCGGTATACACAAACTTATCAATATTAACGCCTCCGGGAATCACCCGGCATTTCTCGTGGAAATATCCTTTGAAAATCCGCAGAAACCATTCTTTTGTCCAACCACTATTAGGCACAATTCTTTTGGTTCGAAACATTGCATCGTAGGTGAGTTGTCTGTAGCGCCTATCTCTTTCCAGTGTGGGGAGTTCAGAACCATGAATAGTAGTAATAAAATTAATACGATAGGTATCTTTAATAAATGAAGCCGCCCAAGTAAGAGGAAATGCGTGGTGGACATGGATGATATCGGGTTTAAAATCTTCAACTGTTTTTACAGTCGCGCGAAGAAATGCCTCATGTATTGCTGAAAGTTCGTAATTATTCAATTCCGTGTAGAGCTTGCAGCCTGGCCACTCCGGGTGACCAGAAAAGGCTACTGGAAAAGGAAGATTTACAGTATATAGCTTCGCTCGTTCAATTGGCCTATTGTCTGGCGCAAGTATGCCTACTTTATGATTCCTGCCAATTTCTGATGCCAAGTGACGGGCATATGTTCCGCTGCCTGAACCCCAGAATGGAAATGTCTGAAGATACAAAATTCTCATGCCGACATTATAACACAAAGCGATCCAAATCTACGAATACATGCGAATTATCCTAATATTCGGGTTATTCGGATGGATTAGGATTTATTAGGATCGCGATATTCTCTCTTTTAATACCAGCCATATAAACTCAACAAGCGCTAATTGGCGTTTGATTCGCCAGGGTTGAATAATTAGGCGAAACAACCACTCAAACCCAATCTTTCTGATAAATACTGGTGCACGGGGAACGCTGCCGCTTATGTAATCAAACCCTCCCCCAACACCGATTGCAACTTTGACTGAAATCTTTGAAAGATTAGCGCTCATCCATTCTTCTTGCTTGGGAAAACCGTAGGCGACGAAGAGAATATCGATATTTGACGATAGATGATGGATCGTAGAGGGTAGTCCGCCATCTGGCGGATTGAGGGTAGAAGATTGATGGTAGATCGATTTTCTATCCTCTATCTTCAAATTACTATTTTCTATCCTCCATCTTCCATCGTCTTTTTTCTGGCTCGGCCATTCCGTAGCAGTGAAGACTACCTTCAATCCCGGATATTTTTTAACCAAGCACTCGGCTGTCTTCTCTGCTATTTTACCCCTGCCTCCAAGAAATCCCACGGTTATAGGCTGTCCGGCAACGCCGGAACAAAGATTTTCCAGCAAATCGGTTCCTGTTACTTTTTCGCTAAATTTTTTTCCCAAAATTTTTCCAGCCCAAATTACACCTACGCCGTCGGGAAGCGCTAATCGTGCATTATTCAAAATGGCTCTGAAGTCTTGGTGATTTTTTGCGTAGACCAGGATTTCGGGGTTAGGGGTCACAACATAATACTTTTCCCCCGGTTTTTTTAGACCTTGTAGTATATACTCCAAGATATTTCCTTCTGTTTCGTCCGTTATGCCAACTCCAAGGATATATTTTTTTCTC
>Ga0209515_10005333_pt1 | contig 16729 bp, 16 predicted proteins | sample Subgroupgradi54m_FD_187454 | JGI IMG/M metagenome (GOLD analysis project Ga0209515, IMG submission 187454) | Subsurface groundwater microbial communities from S. Glens Falls, New York, USA - GMW60B uncontaminated upgradient, 5.4 m (SPAdes)... ...
GCGCGCGCATCGCTAACTGTGAGCGCGCAGCATCTCGGCCATGAGCACCCCCGCCACGTACTCCTCGAACGGCACCTCGTTGACCACGACGAGGCCCTCGCCGTTCTTGAGGATCTCCAGCGTCCCGGCGTACTCGCGCCCGTTCAGCCGGATCGCCCGCTCGCTCCGCAGGCGCGCGCCGCGACCGAAGGACGCGCCGTCGATCTCGACCCCGCCGTCGCGCGGCACCGCCCGGACCGCCTCGCCGCCGGCCAGGGACAGGGGCGCCCGGCAGCGGGGGCATCCGGCGATCGCGCTGAGCTGGATGTCGTCCCCGCGGACCTCGACCGCGCGGGCGTTCTCGATCAGCGCGACCCGGATCGTCGAGCCCGCCGGGGCCGGCACGGCCGAGGCGGCGATCATGAACAGGGCGGCCACCAGCAGGACGGCCACGACGAGAAGTCTCATCGGCGGTTGATCAACCAGAAGACCAGGGTGAGCAGCAGGCTCACGATGATCGACGTCGCGAGGGGGAAGTAGAAGGTCCACTGGCCGCGCTGGATGGAGATGTCGCCGGGCAGGCGGCCGAGCCACGGCAGGCGCCCGGCCAGCATCAGCACGGCCCCGATCACCACGAAGAGGAAACCGACGCCGATCAGCAGCTTGCCGAGATCGGCCAGGCTCACTCGAACAGGCCTCCCTGCCCCGTCGCCGGCGCCGGCGGCTGCTTGCCGAGATGCGCGTAGGCGTCGCGGGTGGCCCGCCGGCCGCTCGGCGTCCGCACGATGAACCCGATCTTCAGGAGATACGGCTCGACCATCTCGGCGAGGGTCTCGGCCTCGTCGTTGATCGTCGCCGCCACGGCCTCGATGCCGACCGGGCCGCCGCCGTACTGCTCGATCATCGCCGTGAGGACCCGCCGGTCCAGCCGGTCGAGGCCGCGGGGGTCGACGCCTTCGCGATCGAGCGCTTGGACGGCGACGGCGCCGGTGATGTCGCCGTCGGACTTGACCTGGGCGTAGTCGCGCACGCGGCGCAGCAGCCGGTTGGCGATGCGCGGCGTCCCCCGGGCACGCCGCGCGATCTCCTCGGCGCCGCCCGGCTCGATCCGCGCCGCGAGGATGGTTGCCGAGCGCGTGACGATCCGCCCGAGCTCGGCCTCGGAGTAGAAGTCGAGGTGGTGGAAGATGCCGAAGCGCTCCCGCAGCGGGGCCGAGAGCATGCCGGGCCGCGTGGTGGCCGCCACCAGCGTGAACGGCTGCAGCGCGTACTTGAGCGTGCGCGCGTGCAGGCCCTTGTCGATCACGAAGTTGACCGTGAAGTCCTCCATCGCGGGGTACAGCAGCTCCTCGACCACGCGGGGCAGCCGGTGGACCTCGTCGATGAAGAGGACGTCGTGGGCCGTCAGGTTCGTCACGATGCCCATGAGGTCGGCGCCGCGCTCCAGCGCCGGGCCCGACGTCGTCACGATCTGGGCGCCCATCTCGTTGGTGAGGATCGTCGCCAGCGAGGTCTTGCCGACGCCGGGCGGCCCGTAGAGGAGGACGTGGTCGAGCGCGTCGCCGCGCTGCCGGGCGGCCTCCACCGACACGCGCAGGCTCTCGACGGCGGCGCGCTGGCCGACGAAGTCGTCGAAGCGCTGGGGCCGCAGCTGGCGCTCGACCTGCGCCTCCTCGGGCAGCGCCTCGCGGCTCAGGATGCCGGCCGGCTCGCCCATCACTGCTTGACCCCGCGGTAGATCTCGTCGAACAGCTCTTCCGGCGTGGCGATGTCCGGCCGCCGCGCGAACGCGTCGGTGATGAGCTGCGAGGCCTCGCCGGGGCGGTGCCCGAGCTGCTTGACGAGCACGTCCCAGACCAGCGAGCGGAGCCCCTCGTCGCCGCCGGCTGGGGCCCCGGCGCCCCCGCGGGCGGGCTCAGGCGTCGCCGGCTCGCCGTCGCGGGCCAGGGCGAACTTCGAGACCTTGGCCTGGAGCTGGGCGACGATGTTCTTCGCCTTCTGGGGCCCGATCCCCGGGAGCTGGCGCAGGTAGCGCTCGTCCTGGCGGGCGATGGCGGCGGCCAGCTCCGCGACCGGCGCCACCAGGGCGCGGGCGGCGACGAGCGGCCCGATGTCCTTCACGGTGATCAGCTTCTCGAAGAACTCGCGGTCGAGGTCGGAGACGAACCCGATCAGGATGGGCCTCGGCTGGTCCCGCGTGGCGTGGTAGTGGATGGACAGCTCGACCTCGTCCGCGTGCCCGAGCCCCTTCATGGCGACCGGGGGCAGGAAGACCTCGTAGCCGACGCCCCCGCACTCCACGATCACCCGGTCCTCGAGCCGCCGGCGGAGCCGGCCCCGGAGCAAGGCGATCACAGCCGCCCCAGGACGCGCGACATCCCGATGAGGGCCAGGCTGAGCGAGTCCGCCACGTGCGAGGGCCGCGGCGCCTCCGGGAGGCCCAGGCGCGCCTGCACGCCCCGCTGCACCTGGGCTTTCGTGGCGGCGCCGTTGGCCGTGATCGCGCGCTTCACCTCGGCCGGCGCCAGCGCCAGCACCGCGACGCCCCGCTCGGCCGCCGCGAGATAGATGACGCCGCGGGCGTGGCCCATGAGGATGGCCGTGCGCGGGAACGTGTACTCCGCGTAGAGGTCCTCGACCACGAGGAGCGCGGGCGCGTGCTTCTCGAGAAGGTTCCGCACGGCGTCGTGAATTTCCTGCAGGCGCGCCTCCAGGCGCTCGTCGGCGGGCGTGCTGATGACACCGGCGTCGACCACCGCGACCCCCCCGGGGCGGGTCTCCAGGCACCCGTAGCCGGTGGCGACGAGGCCGGGATCGACGCCCATGACGCGGAGCCCCGGCCGGGACAGCGCGGAACCGGGCGGGTGCCGGACTGCCCTCCGTTCGAGCGCCGGCTCCGCCGGCGCAATCCCAGGGGGGAGGTTCGGAAGGGGGGCGGAGCCCCCCTCCGAGCTCTTAGGCGGCGGAAATCGCCTCGAGGACCTCGTCGGGAACGTCGTAGTTGGCGTACACCGCCTGGACGTCGTCGTGCTCCTCCAGCGCGTCGATGAGCCGCAACACGGCCTGCGCGTCCTTGCCCTCGACACGGACGGTCGACTGGGGGACGAACTGCACCGCCGCGTCGACCACGGGCATGCCCCTTTTCTCGAGGGCGCCGCGCACGGCCTCCATTTCAGCAGGAGCCGTCGTGATCTCGTAAACTTTTTCGACGCGCCGCATGTCGGCGGCGCCCGCGTCGAGCGCCACGGCGAGCACGTCGTCCTCCTTGACCTTCTCGGCGTCCACGTGGATCACGCCCTTGCGCTCGAACATCCACGCGACCGAGCCCGACGCGCCCATGTTGCCGCCGTGCTTCTCGAAGGCGTGCCGGACCTCGGGGGCGGTCCGGTGGCGGTTGTCGGTGAGGACCTGGATCATGACCGCGACCCCGCCGGGGGCGTAGCCCTCGTAGGTGATCTCCTCGTAGGACTCGCCCGGCAGCTCCCCCGTCCCCTTCTGGATGGCGCGCTTGATGTTGTCGGCGGGCATGTTGGCGGCGCGCGCCGCCTCGATGGCCGCCTTCAGGCGCATGTTGGCCTTGGGGTCGCCGCCCCCGTTCCGCGCGGCCACCGTGATCTCGCGCAGGATCTTGGAAAAGAGCTTGCCCCGCTGGACGTCCGCCTTGCCCTTCTTCCGCTTGATCTGCGACCACCGTGAATGTCCTGACACGTTCGGTACCCCTTTTATGCGAGTAGTGAGGCCTTCAGCCGTTTGACGCGGGCCAGCCGGCCCTCCCGCCGGACGAGCGCCGCCTCCCACCGCCGCCGCTCGCCCGGCGTCTCGGGCGTGAACGGCGGACAGGGCCGCGGGCGCCGGTCGGGCCCGAGGTGCACGAAGGTCAGGTAGGCCGTGCACGCGCGCCGGGTCTCGCCGGTCCAGGGCACCTCGGCGAGCACCTTCACGCCGATCTCCAGCGACGAGGTCCCCACGTGGTTCAGCCCGGCCTTGAGCGTGACGACCTCGTGGGTCGCGATGGGAGCGTAGAAGTCGAGGGCGTCGACGCACGCCGTCATGACGAAGCCCCGGCAGCAGCGCATCGAGAGGATGCCGCCCGCCTCGTCGATGTCCTTCAGCAGCTTGCCGGCGAACATCATGCTGCCGAACAGCGCGTCCTCCGGCAGGACGGCACGGGCCGACTCGAACCGCCAGCGGACGCCGTTCCGCTCGTCCTCGATGTCGCGGACCCGCTCGGCCTTCTTGGCGAACCGGGCCAGCCGCTGCTCCCGCCGCTGCCGGGCCGACTCGACGATCGCCCGCTCCGCGTCGTCCCTGGGCACGATCTTGTCAGGCACCGGACGCGGGCGCGTGTCGGCGTCGAGGCTCACGAAGACCAGGTGCGAGTTGAGCGTCACCGCGCGCTCGCCGGTCAGCACGTTCTCGGAGTAGACCCGCACCCCCACCTCGAGCGACGTGTTGCCGACGTACTCCACCTGGGCCCGGAGGATCGCGATCTCGCCCACCCGCACGGGATGGAGGAAGTCGATGTCGTCCATCGACCCCAGCGCCACCGTCCCCCGCGCCACCCGCGCGGCCGCCATCGTGCCGACCTGGGCGATCCACTCCATCATGCGGCCGCCGTGGATCTGCCCCGGCGCCCCGGCGTGCTCGGGGAAGACCAGCTGGATCATCTCGGTCGCGGTCTCGGCGATGGACGGCATGGCAAGCAGATACTTCTACCATTTTCGGAATCGGGGGTCGAGGAGATCGCGGAGCCCGTCGCCCAGCAGGTTGACGCCGAGTACCGCCGCCAGGAGGGCCAGGCCGGGGAAGACCGCGACCCACGGGGCCGCCACCAGGAACGTCTGCCCCTCGGCCAGCATCGCTCCCCACGAGATCGTCGGGGGCTGGGCGCCGAGCCCGAGGAAGGAGAGCCCCGCCTCGGCGATCATGTTGCTGCCGATCCCGATCGTGGCGGCGACGAGGAGCGGGCCGAGGCAGTTGGGGAGCACGTGCCGGACGATGATGACGGCGTCGGGGACGCCGACCGCGCGGGCGGCCTGCACGTACTCCCGGTTCCGGAGGGACAGCGTCGCGCCGCGGATCACCCGCGCGATGGTCGTCCAGCCGAGCGCGATCAGGACCAGGAAGACCTTGTCGAGCCCCGGCTCCTCGAACACGGCGATGAGGCCGATGGCGAGCACGAGCGACGGGAAGGCCATCACGACGTCGGTGGCGCGCATCAGGACGAGGTCGAGCCAGCCCCCGTAGTAGCCGGCAAGCAGCCCGACGAGGCAGCCGAGGGCCGCGACGACGATCTCGACGCCGATGCCCACCGAGAGCGAGACGCGGCCGCCGTAGAGCACCCGCGAGAGCAGGTCGCGGCCGAGCACGTCGGTCCCGAGAGCGTGCCGGGGGCCCGGGGGGACCAGCGTCGCGGCCTGGTCGCCCGAGGGCACGTGGAGCGGGTCGTACGGCGCCAGCACCGGTGCCAGCGCGGCCGCGAGCCCGATCGCCGCGACCAGCGCCAGGCCGGTGACGAACCCGCGGTGGCTGAGCCAGTGGCGGCTCGGACGGGTTTGGGAGCTTATCTTTACGCCCTCATCACCAGCGACGCCCCGCTGCCGCGGGGCGTGCTCCGCACTCCGCCCGGTCGATGGTTCACGCGGTTGTTCCATCGCCCTCATCACCAGCGACGCCCCGCTGCCGCGGGGCGTGCTCGGCGCTCCGCCCGGTCGATGGTTCACGCGGTTGTTCCATCGCCCTCATCACCAGCGACGCCCCGCTGCCGCGGGGCTTGCAATAGCGAACGCTCGCCTTCGGCTCGCACCATTATCTGTCTCTCGTTCGCGGGTCGATCAGGAGGTACGCGAGGTCCACCAGCAAATTGCCGGCGACGTAGATGACGGCGAACACGAGGACCGCGCCCATGACGACGGGCAGGTCGCGCTGGCCGACCGCGGCGACGAGCATCCGCCCGAGCCCCGGCCACGCGAACACGGTCTCGGTGAGGGGCGCGCCGACGAGCAGGTCGGCGAGACCGATTCCGATCACGGTGACCACGGGGATCAGCGCGTTCCGCAGGGCGTGCTTGCCGAGCACCACCGGCTCGGCCAGCCCCTTGGCGCGCGCGGTCTGGATGTAGTCGAGCCGCACGACCTCGAGGAGGCTCGACCGCGTCATCCGCGCGATCGTCCCGGTGTGCAGCGCCCCGAGGGTGAGCGCGGGCAGCACGAGGTGGGCGAGGTCGCCGTCGCCGTACCCGGAGACGGGCAGCCAGTCCAGGCTCACCGCGAACAGGAGAGTGAGCATCATCCCCAGCCAGAACACGGGCGTGGAGATGCCGAGCACCGCGGCCGTCATCACCGCGTTGTCGAGCGCGCCGCCCGGCCGCATCGCCGCCAGCGCCCCCGCGCCGAGGCCGAGCCCGACGGCCACCACGGTCGCGGCCAGCGCCAGGCGGACGGTGGCGGGGAAGCGGTCGGCGATGACCTCGGTGACCGGCCGCTGCTGATGGTAAGAGCGCCCGAGGTCGCCACGGAGCAACCGCCCCATCCACGTCAGGTACTGCACGGCCAGCGGGCGGTCGAGCCCGTAATCGCGGCGGATCTGCTTGACCACCTCGGGATCGGCGCGCTGCCCGAGCGCCGCCCGGGCCGGGTCGCCGAGCGCCACGGCGTTGAGCACGAAGACGAGCAGCGTCACGCCGAACAGCACCGGCGCGAGCGCGACGAGGCGCTGCGCCACCGGGCGGCCGAACTGGCTCAGCACGTCACCGGTCGAGCCAGACCTTCCGGAGCGGCGCCAGGAACTCCGGCGCCGAGGACAGCGGCGAGCGCTCGAGCCCCCGCACGTCCGGCTTGGTGAGGGCGCGGCTCGAGTAGTGGTAGAGCGAGATCCACACCGCGTCGTCGAGCACCGTCTGTTCGGCCTCCTGGTACTTCCGGAAGCGGGCCGGGCCGGGGGCCATGGCGTCGGCCTCGTCGAAGAGCCGGTCGACCGCCGGGTTGCGGTAGCGCGACGTGTTGCCGGCCGCGCCGATGTTGCGGGAGTGGAACAGGACGGTGAGGAAGTTCTCCGGGTCCGGGTAGTCGGCGATCCAGCCCTGGCGAAAGAAGCCGGCGGCGCCCTCGTCGACGAGCTGGATGTGGGCGGCCCAGTCCAGGCGCCGCAGCTCGAGGGGGATGCCGATCTCCCGGAGCTGCCCCTGGAGCAGCTCGGCGATCCGCTGGTTGAGATCGCTCGTGTTGAAGTGGTACGTCACGCGCGGCAGCCCGCGTCCGCCCGGAAAGCCGGCGGCCGCCAGGAGCTGGCGGGCCCGCTCGCGGTCCAGGGGGAGCCGCCGCACGCGGTCGGAGAAGCCGGGCATCGCCGGCGGCAGGATCCCGCGCGCCGGGGTCACGCAGCCCTCGAGCAGGCCGTTGACGGCGACGGTCGGGTCGATCGCGCGCGCGATCGCCTGCCGGACCCGCGCGTCGCTGAACGGAGGGCGGTCGACGTTGAAGCGGACGCCGTGGGTGCCGAGCGTGGGCCAGATCGCGACCTGGCCGCGGAGCGCCGGATCTTTCTGCACGGCGCGGCAGTGCCCGGTGGGAATGTCCGACAGGTCGAGGTGGCCCGTGCGGTACTCGTTGAACCGGGTGATCTCGGCGGGGATGATCCGGAAGACGACCCGGTCGACGAACGCGGCGCCGCGGAAGTGGTCGGGGAACCGCTCGAGCACGAGCTGGTCGTCTCGCCGCCAGGAGGCGAGCGTGAACGCCCCCGTCCCCACCGGGTGGCTGGCGAACGTCGCCCCGCGCTTCTCCGCCTCCTCCCGCGGCACGATCGAGGCCGCGTCGTAGGCCATCAAGTACTCGAAAGGCGCGAAGGGCCGGTCGAGCGCGATCTCCACCGTGCGGTCGTCGACCACGCGGATCCCGGCGATCTCCACCGCCCCGCCCCGGATGAACTCGGGCGCGCCCCTGATCTTCTCGAACACCCACGGCCGCTTGCCCCGCGCCGCGCGCTCGAAGGAGTACTTCACGTCCGGGGCGACGAGCTCGCGGCCGTTGTGGAACCGCACGCCCCCGCGCAGGTGAAAAGTATACACGCGGTGATCGGGCGAGACCGTCCAGCGCTGGGCCAGCGCGCCCCGGACCTGGAGCCGCTCGTCCAGCTCCAGCAGGCCGTCGAAGATCTGGCGGATGACGGCCGACGACGTCGTGTCGGTGGCCTGGGCCGGGTCGAGGGTCGGGGGGTCGGCGCCGAACACGGCGCGGAGCGTGCCGCCTGGCTTCGGCTCGGCGCCGGCGGCTCCGAGCAGGAGCCCGAGCACGAGCGCCGTCCCGGCGAAGGCGGCCAGCGCCGCCCGAGGGCGCGACACCGGCGGGAGCGTCACCGGGGGGCCAGGAACACGGGCGACTCGACCGTCAGCGTGTCCAGCCGGTGAAACCCGGTCGGGTGGAGGCGAAGGCCGCCGATCTCGGGGCGGACCACCGCCCAGCGCAGCCGCACGTACACGGGCAGCCAGGGCAGCTCGTCGGCCATCAGCGCCTGGGCCCGCCCGTACAGCCGCTGCCGCTCCGGCCGGAACGCGAGCTGGCTCGCGCGGATCAGCAGGTCGTCGAGCCGCCGGTCCCGGTAGAAGGAGAGGTTCGTCGCGCTGGGCCCCCTCACCGCCCCCTCCGTCGTCGAGAGCGGATAGAGGAAGAGGTGGGGATCGCCGCCGTCGACCCCGGCCTCCACGAGGGCGATGTCGTAGTCGCCCGCCTGCGTGAGGGCGCGGACCGTGTCGGGCGACTCCACGCGCGGGCGAACCGCGCCGCCGGCGGCGCCCAGCGCCGACGCGAGGCTCTCGGCGACCTTCCCCATGTTCACGGCGCCCGCCAGGTCGGGCGCGAGCAGCGTCGGCACCAGGGTCTTCGGCCAGCCGGCCTCGGCCAGCAGCTTCTTCGCGCCCGCCGCATTCGCGCCGAGGAGCGGGGAGCCCTCGCGGCGTCCCCAGATGCCCGGGGGCAGGAAGGACTGCAGCGGCACCGCGCCCCGCTCGAGCGCGACGCCGATGAGCGAGGGGTCGAGGGCGGTGGCGATGGCCTGGCGCACCTTCTTGCGGGAGAAGGGCTCCTTCTCCGTCTGGAACACGAGGAGGCCCACGCGCGTGCCGGGGATCGACAGGCTCCCCTCGACGCGGCGGGGCGGATCCTCCGGGAACCAGACGTCGAGGGTCCGCGCCGCGAACTCCGCCTCAGCCTGCTCGTCGCCGCCCATCTCGACGAAGACGATCCGTTCCGCCCGGTTGTCCGCCACGGGCCGCGCGGCCTCGAGGGCGATGCGGCCCACCCGGCTCTCCACCACCTTGAACGGCCCCGTGCCGACGAGGCGGGTCACGCCGTCGGCGCCGATCGCGGGGTGGGTGACGCCGAAGCCGGGATGCGCCAGCACCGTGATCAGCGGCGCGTAGGGCTGGACGAGCGTGATCTGGAACGTCCGCGGGTCCGGCGCCGAGACTTCCTTGACGACGCCGGGAAGGCCCCGCAGGAGCGCGGGCCAGACGACGTTCGGGCTCGGCGAGGCGGGCTTCCCCTCGCTCATGAGCCGCTCGAAGCTCGCCTGGACCTCGCGCGAGGTCAGCGGGGTGCCATCGTGGAACGCGACGTTGTCGCGGAGCGTGAAGGTCCAGGTGAGGCCGTCCCGAGAGGGGGACCAGCGGGTCGCGAGGCCGGGCTCGACGTCGGTGCTCCCCTCGCGCGAGACGACGAGCGTCTCGAAGACCTGGCGGGCGATCAGCGGAACGGCGCCGCGCAGCGCGTTGGCGGGATCGAGCGCGCCCGGCACGCCGGCGACGCCGACGCGCACCTCGCGACGCCCCTGGGCGGCAGTTGTACTGACGAGAACCGGCACGAGGGTCATCAGGGCGGTGAGGAGGGCGATCGCCCGCGCGCGGCCGGACACGGACCGCATGCCTCTCTTATACGAGGAACCCGAGCGCGGCGCCACCCGTTTCAGGGACATCCAAAGCGATGCGCGGGACGCCAACGACGACGAGTCCGCGCGCGGCGGTACGAATCTTGCTGACACCTCGGATCGAGGCAAGAACGAAAGGGTCGGACGACGGGACGTTGAAAGGAAAAACAAGCGTTTTCGGGGCTACCGATCTTGACTTTCATTTTCCCCGACGCCTATACTGCCCTTGAGTTTGGTCAAATGTGGGTATTCGACGAGTCGAGGCCAAACGCAGCGGCACACCCGGGGTCAAACGAGAACGAGAAGGATGGGAGGGTATGAAGGAGTTCGAGAAAAAGGGTAACCCCAGCCGCGAGTCCTCCTCGGAAGGCGTGAAGGGCCTGTCGAAGTTCCTGCCGATGTCCGATTCGAGCTCGCGCCGCCGACTGACCGAGTACGAGATCCAGGTCCAGGACCTCCAGGCGTACGTGCGCTCGCTCGAGGCCGAGACGGTCCACCTCCGCAAAAAGCTCGAGGACACCCCCAAGGAGTTCATGGTGCTCGAGAACAAGCTGCGCGAGGCCAACCGCCAGCTCGTGCAGGCGTTCAACCAGAACGAGAAGCTGGTGAACGCCCTCTACGAGGCGCGCGAGCAGATCGCCTCGCTCAAGGAAGAGGTCGACAAGCTCTGCGCCCCGCCGTCGACGTACGGCGTCTACCTCTCGGTCAACGAGGACGGGACGGTGAACATCCTGTCCCAGGGGCGGAAGGTCAAGGTCAACCTGCACCCGTCGCTCAAGGTCGAGGAGATCAAGCCCGGCCAGGAGCTGATCCTCAACGAGGGCCTCAACGTCGTCGAGACGGCGGGCTACGAGATCCAGGGCGACGTCGTCATCCTGAAGGAGCAGCTCGACGACGCGCGGGCCGTGGTGACGCTCCGCTCCGACGAGGAGAAGGTCGGCATCATCGCCGACCCGCTCCGCCCGCTCCGGCTCAAGGTCGGCGACCACATCCTCATGGACGCCAAGTCGGGCTACCTGCTGGAGAAGCTCCCGAAGAGCGAGGTCGAGGACCTCACGCTGGAGGAAGTGCCCGACATCGGGTACGAGGACATCGGCGGGCTCACCACCCAGATCGAGGCGATCAAGGACGCGGTCGAGCTCCCCTACCTCTACGCCGACTACTACAAGGAACACAAGCTCTCCGCGCCGAAGGGCGTGCTGCTCTACGGGCCTCCCGGCTGCGGCAAGACCATGATCGCCAAGGCCGTGGCCAACAACCTGGCCCGCAAGATCTCCGAGAAGCGCGGGGAGAAGATCAAGGGCTTCTTCCTCAACATCAAGGGCCCCGAGCTCCTCAACAAGTACGTGGGCGAGACCGAGCGGAAGATCCGCGAGATCTTCGTCAAGGCGAAGGAGAAGGCGGCGGAGGACGTGCCCGTCATCATCTTCTTCGACGAGATGGACGCGCTCTTCCGGACCCGGGGCTCGGGCATCTCCTCGGACGTGGAGACCACGATCGTCCCGCAGCTCCTGGCCGAGATCGACGGCGTCGAGGGCCTGAAGAACGTCATCGTCATCGGCGCCTCCAACCGGCAGGACCTGATCGACCCGGCCATCCTGCGCCCGGGCCGGCTCGACGTGAAGATCAAGATCGAGCGCCCGGACAAGAACGCGGCCCGGGACATCTTCCTGAAGTACCTGACCCCGGATATCCCCATCGCCGAGTCGGAGACGCGGCAGCAGGGCGGGGACACCCAGGCCGCCATCGAGCGCATGATCGGCGTCACCATCGAGGCGATGTACTCCACCAGCGACGACAACCGCTTCCTGGAGGTCACCTACGCCAACGGCGACAAGGAGATCCTCTACTTCAAGGACTTCTCGTCGGGCGCCATGATCGAGTCGATCGTGCGCCGGGCCAAGAAGCTCGCCCTCAAGCGCTACATCAGCCGGGGAGAGAAAGGCATCACCGTCGACGACCTGCTGGCGGCGGTCCGCGAGGAATGCAAGGAGAACGAGGACCTGCCGAACACGACGAACCCCGACGACTGGGCGAAGATCGCCGGCAAGAAGGGGGAGCGCATCGTGTACGTCAAGCCGCTCATGGGCGAGGCGAAGGAAAAGCAGCGCAACGTCGAGCGGGTCGTCAACACCGGTCAGTACCTGTAATCACGTCGGGGTGAGGGACCGCTCCCGGTAGGGGCCCTCACCCCTTTTGCGTCTCTACTCTCAGCGAGGCCGCGATGGCAATTCCGAAGGTCATGGGAATCGAAACGGAGTACGGGATCACGGTGAAGAACCAGCCCGACTTCAACCCGATCCTCTCCTCGCTGCTGCTGATCAACTCCTACGAGACCTATCGCTCCTCGCGCATCCGCTGGGACTACGAGGCGGAGAGTCCCCTCCGGGACGCCCGCGGCTTCGAGTACATGGAGGACAAGGAGGTCCCGTCCAAGGAGGAGTCGCGCCTCATCAACCTCATTCTCTCCAACGGCGCCCGCTTCTACGTCGACCACGCGCATCCGGAGTACTCCTCGCCCGAGACCACCAACCCCCGCGACCTGGTGATCTGGGACCGGGCGGGCGAGCGCATCCTGGACCTCTCCCGCACCCGGGCCGAGGCGGTGTCCCCGCCCGAGCAACGGATCCTCATCTACAAGAACAACACCGACCGGAAGGGCAACTCCTACGGCACCCACGAGAACTATCTGCTGGACCGCAAGGTCCCCTTCGCGCGGATCGTCCAGCACATGATGCCGTTCTTCGTGACGCGCCAGATCTACACGGGCGCGGGCAAGGTGGGGGCCGAGAACAACGCCGACCCCTGCGACTACCAGATCTCCCAGCGGGCGGACTTCCTGGAGACCGAGGTGGGGCTGGAGACCATGCACTCCCGGCCCATCATCAACACCCGGGACGAGCCCCACGCCGACCCCGAGAAGTACCGGCGCCTGCACGTGATCGTCGGCGACGCCAACATGAGCGAGGTGACCAACTACCTGAAGACGGGGACCATGGCCATCGTGCTCAGCATGGTGGAGGACGACTTCATCGACTTCGACCTCTCCCTGGACGGGCCCGTGCTCGCCTACCGGCGGGTCTCGCACGACCTGGCCTGCCGGGACTCGCTCAAGCTCAAGGACGGGCGGACGATGACCGCGATCGACGTGCAGCGCGAGTTCCTGGCCCTGGCGCACCGCTACTACCAGGACCGCGAGCAGGCCCCGTGGGTGCGCGACGTGCTCGCGCGCTGGGAGTCCGTGCTCGACCGGCTGGCGCAGGACCCGATGCAGCTCTCCCGCGAGCTCGACTGGGTGATCAAGCGGGAGCTGATCGAGAACTACATGGAGAAGCACGAGCTCGACTGGGCCGACTCCCGGGTGGCGATGATCGACCTCCAGTACCACGACATCCGGCCGGCCAAGGGCCTCTACTACAAGCTCGAGGAGTCCGAGGCCGTGGAGCGGCTCGTCACCGACGACGAGATCACCAAGGCGATCTACGACCCGCCCAAGGACACGCGCGCCTACTTCCGGGGGATGTGCCTGCAGCGGTACGCCGACGAGATCGCCTCCGCGAGCTGGGACTCCGTGATCTTCGACCTGAAGGAGGGCCCGCTCAAGAAGATCTTCATGCTGGAGCCGCTCCGCGGCACCGAGGCCCACGTGCGCCAGCTCCTCATGGAGTCGCCGAGCGCGGCCGACCTCCTGCGCAACATCTCCCGGCCAAGCTACGGGGTCTAGATGGACGAGCCGTTCCGGCTGTTCGACGACCTCGGGAACCCGAGCTTCGTGGACCTGCTGCGCCGGCAGTCCCCGCACCTCCTGCCCCATCTCGAGGTCCAGCGGGGCGCCGAGCCGATGTCGATGCCCCACGGCACCACCGTGCTCGCCCTGCGCTACCGGGACGGCGTGATCATGGGGGGCGACCGCCAGGCCACCGAGGGCTACCAGGTGGCGAGCCGCCGCATCCAGAAGATCTTCAAGGCCGACGACCTCTCGGGCGTCGGCATCGCGGGCGTGGCGGGACCGGCCATGGAGATGGCGCGCCTGTTCCAGACCGAGCTCGAGCACTACGAGAAGGTGGAGGGCGACAACCTCTCCCTCGAGGGCAAGGCCAACAAGCTGTCCCAGATGATCCGCATGAACCTGCCCGCGGCGATGCAGGGTCTGGTCGTGGTGCCGATCTTCGCCGGCTTCGACGAGAAGGCCGGGACCGGCCGGATCTTCAAGTACGACGTGACCGGCGGGCGCTACGAGGACACCGACTACTGGGCGCAGGGCTCGGGCGGCAAGGACGCGCGCGACTCGCTGAAGAAGCGCTGGCGCCGGGACCTGGGCCGGGACGAGGCGCTGCGGGTGGCCATCGAAGCCTTGATCGACGCGTCCGACGAGGACGTAGGGACCGGCGGGCCGGACCTGATCCGCGGCATCTTCCCCACCCTCAACACGATCACGCGAAGCGGGTTCGGCGACGTGACCGACGACGAGATCCGCCGCATCGTCGAGGCCATGTTGAACGAGCGGGCCAAGGCCGAGAAGAACGGATAGCGATCATGCCGCTGCCCTACTACGTCAGCCCCGAGCAGATGATGAAGGACAAGGCGGAGTATGCCCGCAAGGGCATCTCCCGCGGGCGCTCGATCGTGACGCTCGAGTGCCGGGACGGGATCCTCCTCGTGGCCGAGAACCCCTCGACCCTGCTCCACAAGATCTCGGAGATCTACGATCGCATCGCCTTCGCGGGCGTGGGGAAGTACAACGAGTTCGAGAACCTGCGCATCGCGGGCGTCCGGCACGCCGACGTCAAGGGCTACTCCTACAGCCGCGGCGACGTCACCGCCAAGGCCCTGGCCAACGCCTACTCGCAGGCGCTCGGCAACATCTTCACCCAGGATATCAAGCCCTTCGAGGTGGAGGTGCTGGTGGCCGAGGTCTCCGACGGCAACCACTCGAAGAACGAGATCTACCACATCCTCTACGACGGCACGATCGAGGACGAGAAGAACTACGCGGCCATGGGCGGCCAGGCCGACGAGATCCGCCGCTTCCTCAAGGACAACTACCGGGAGGGGCTGAGCCTGGAGGAAGCCGTCCAGCTCGGGGTGCGCGCCCTCAACGTCACCCAGAACAAGACCCTCACCGAGAAGGATCTCGAGGTCGCCGTGCTCGACCGGATCAAGGAGCGGCGCAAGTTCCGCCGCATCCCGGCCGAGGCCCTCGCGCAGCTCCTGGGCTCCCGCCCGTAAGCCGTGTTACGCTGACGGCACCATGAAGCGTCGCATCTTCGGTCTCGAGAACGAGTACGGTCTGACGTGCACGCTGAATGGGCAGCGCCGCCTCTCCCCCGACAACGTCGCCCGCTACCTGTTCGAGAAGGTGATCCCGGGCGCCCGCAACGCCAACGTGTTCCTCGAGAACGGCGCCCGGCTCTACCTCGACACCGGCTTCCATCCCGAGTACGCCACGCCCGAGTGCGACGACATCACCGAGCTGGTCATCCACGACAAGGCGGGCGAGCGGATCGTCGAGGACCTCCTGCACCAGGCCGAGAAGCGGCTGCGCGAGGACGGCATCTCCGGCAACATCCTGCTCTTCAAGAACAACACGGACTCGGCCGGCAACTCCTACGGCTGCCACGAGAACTACCTCGTCTCCCGCGACGTGTCGTTCCAGCGGCTGGCCGAGGCGCTGATCCCGTTCTTCGTGACCCGGCAGATCATCGCGGGCGCGGGCAAGGTCCTGCAGACCCCGCGGGGCTTCCACTACTGCCTGTCCCAGCGGGCCCAGCACATCTGCCAGGAGATCTCGGGCGCGACCACCTCGTCCCGGTCGATCATCAACACGCGGGACGAGCCGCACGCCGACGCCGAGCGCTACCGGCGCCTGCACGTGATCGTGGGCGACTCCAACATGTCCGAGGTGGCGACCTTCCTCAAGGTGGGGACCACGGCGGTCGTCCTCGACATGATCGAGGCCGGGTACTTCGACAAGGACTACTCGCTGCAGGCGCCGGTCCAGGCCATCCGCGACATCAGCCACGACCCGACGCTGCGGGAGATCGTGAAGCTCAAGGACGGGCGGGCGATCACGCCGCTGCAGATGCAGATGGACTACCTGGAGCACGCCGTCCGCTACGCCGACGCGGTGGGCGCGGACCCGATCACCAAGGACGTGATCGCGCAATGGACGGACGTCCTCGAGAAGCTCGAGAGCGACCCGATGCAGCTCGACCGCGAGCTCGACTGGGTCATCAAGCGGAAGTGGATCGAGGCCTACATGTCGCGCAACCGGCTGTCCTGGCGCGACCCCAAGGTCTCGCTGCTGGACCTGCAGTACCACGACATCCGCCCGGACCGCGGCATCTACTACCGCCTGGTGCAGCGCGGGAGCGTCGACCGCATCACCGACGACGAGTCGATCGAGCGCGCCAAGCACGTGCCGCCCCAGACCACGCGGGCCCGGCTCCGGGGCGAGTTCATCCGCCAGGCCAACCTGAAGGGCAAGGACTACCGCGTGGACTGGGTCTACCTGAAGCTCAACGACCCGGAGCGCGAGACCATCCTCTGCAAGGACCCGTTCCAGTCCCACGACGAGCGGGTCGAGCGCCTGATCCGGTCCTTCTAGCCCGCATTATTCACGAACGGTAGTCGCGTGTGGCGGGCGGGCCCTGTCGCAGCGCGCAGCCTCCGCGGGTCCGGCTCCGTCACCCACTCGCCCGAACGCCGCGCGGCGTTCGGGACGAGGGGGGCCCACTGCGCGCGACCCCGCGGGGACCGCGCCCTGCGCCACCCGCCCGGTCGCGCCATCGCCGTTCGTGAATAATGCCGGCGAGGGCGCGGAAAACGG
>Ga0209515_10005337_pt1 | contig 16697 bp, 16 predicted proteins | sample Subgroupgradi54m_FD_187454 | JGI IMG/M metagenome (GOLD analysis project Ga0209515, IMG submission 187454) | Subsurface groundwater microbial communities from S. Glens Falls, New York, USA - GMW60B uncontaminated upgradient, 5.4 m (SPAdes)... ...
CCCCGCCAATAGATCACGAACATGATCCACCTGCGGCTTGCCGTGATAGGACATCAACGCTTTGTCCTGCCCCATCCTTTGGCTACGGCCGCCAGCCAAAATAAGGCCAAAGAGTTTGTTTTTTCCCGTGTTCATATTGAATAAACCCATCGGCATTCCTCAAGGACGCGAAATCCCCGGACCCGCCGAAGTCAACCGGATACCCACCACGCACCGGTACAAAACACGTCAACTTTGTTTGCCAATTCACCTTACCTTTGAGCGCAACATGTTCCTGCACAATTTTAACGCCGCAAGCGCGATCAATATAAGGAATAACGTAGCGGTACGCACACACGAGCGTAGAGACCGGATTTCCCGGAAGCGCGAACACGGGTTTTTGATCCCGTGTGCGGCCGAACCAGAACGGTTTGCCTGGTTTTTGAGCTACTTTATAGAAAAGTTTTTTGACTTTCATTCGTTCCAAAACCTTGGGGACATAATCAAATTCCCCCATGGAAACCCCGCCGCTAAGAACAATGACGTCGAAATCCTGACAAACAAAGCGCAGGCCTTTCAAGATCTTTTTGGGATCGTCGGGAAAATGGAACATGTTCACCCGGCATAAACCCGTTTGCTCCAACACGGCCCGTAAGGCATAAGAATTAGAGAGCCATGTCTGATAAGACGCAATGGGTCTTCCGATATCCACCAGTTCATCCCCTGTCGCGATCACGGCAACACGAGGACGCGCGGCGACCTTGACCTTTGTTTTTCCGACCGATGCCGCGATGCCGATATGCACCGGCAAAAGCCGTGTTCCCTTTTTAAGAACGATATCCCCTTGACGGACGTCTGCCGCGCGCGGACGGATATTCTGTCCCGGCTTTGCAACAACGCCCTGTTTGAGCACGGCCTTGCCTTGTCGGAACATGATCTTTTCAACGGGAATAACGCAATCGTATCCTTTGGGCACGACAGCGCCGGTCATGATGCGCACGCAATGGTCTTTGTGTTTAACGGTCAGCGGTTTGTCGCCGGCCGCGGCGATCCCGTCCACAAAAAAAACTTTTGCAGCCGCCCGTAAAGAAACAGCAATGCCGTCCATCAGGGCTTTGTCAAAAGGCGGCTGGTCGCGGTCCGCACGGATATCTTCGCGCAGAACCCGTCCGTCGGCTTCTTTTAAGGGACAAAATTCGGACGGGAAATGTTGGACATGACCAAGAATGATCTTTTGCGCGGCGTTGACGGTGATCATCATTTCCACTTGAAAGCATGCACGGTTTCAACCACGGCCTTGAGTTTAAGAGGATCGGTATCAGGCAGGACGCCGTGGTTTAAATTGAAAACATATTTGCGGTGATGTTTCTTGGCTGCTGTCAGCAAACGTTTGACCTCGGCCAAAAGGACCTTTTCAGGCGCATAGAGTATGGTGTTGAGCAAATTGCCCTGGATGCCTTTGGAGGTTTTTAATTGAGCAAGGTCAACGGTTTCGCAAACCGACAGCATGTCTGCCCCGCTTTTGTCCATGAGGTCAAAAAGATGGGCGCAATTTCTCAAGAAATAGATCGATGGTAATTCAACGGACTTAAAGATCTTCTGCACATACGGCAAAACAAATTCCTCATATTCTTCATGACGCAATGACCCGGCCCATGTGTCGAATAACTGCAACGCCTTGATACCCGCCGCCTTCTGCTGTTTCAAATAGGCAATGGTGTTGGTCGTCAAGAGTTCCATCATTTGATGAAAACTTTTGGGATCTTCGAACATCATGTGCTGGTGTTTGGGGCAAAGGTAGGTCAAAACCGTATACGGAGAACCCGCAAAACCAATGAGCGAAATGGACGCCGGCAGAACAGCGTTGATCAGCTGTATGGTGCGACTGACATGATCCAGGCCGCTGAATTTTCCCAGACGGCGCAGGTCAGAACTATGGTGAACAGGGTTTTTAATGACCGGTCCCCTGCCGTCGATAAAATCAATGTCAAAACCCATGCCGGAGGGCATGGTCATGATATCAGCGAACAGGATCGCGGCATCTACACCCAGTATTTCCAGCGGCTGTAATGTGATGGCCCCGGCCAGTTCCGGATTGCGGAACAATTCACGCAAAGGGCAATTGGCCTTCAGGGCCTGATATTGCGGCAAATAACGGCCGGCCTGGCGCATGAACCACACCGGCACACGGGTGTTCGTACCCTTAAAAGCCAGCAGGAATTGATTTTTATCAGATGGTGCGCGAGAAACGTTTGTGCCCATTTTTTTGCCTCAAATACCAGTCAAACCCCATACAAACATTGCGGATGAACAATTTGCCCAATTCTGTTACCGTCAAACAATCATTATTCTCCTGAATAAGACCGTCCTCAACGCATTCTTTGATATGTTCGGCCTCGTCAATAAAATAATCCTCGAACTCATGACCGAACACCTTAAAAAACTCATCTTTATCAATAACGAAACGGCACATCAAGGCATTGATGATCCATTGGCGGATGCGGTCATCTTTCGTCAGGTGTTTACCGCGTTCAATGGGCAAATGACCGGCGGCGATCCCGGCATAATAATCAGGTAAAACTTTCACGTTCTGCACGTATGTGTTTTCCAAAAACCCGATGGCCGAAACACCAAAACCCAAAAACTCATCGGCGGGCTTTAACGTGTAGCCCATGAAATTGCGGTACAACTGTCCATTATGGAACGCTTTAGCCATATCATCCGTCTGAAGGGCAAAATGATCCATGGCAATGGCCTGATACCCGACCGCGGATAATTTCTCGCGTGACTGGATAAAAATATCCAGTTTCTCGTCCTGTTGGGCAATGGCGTCCAGATTAAATTTATTCTGCGGCTTGGAAAGCCACGGCACATAGGCAAAACTGTACAAGGCAATGCGGTCAGGCCTCAGGCCAATGACCTGATCAACGGTCTTAGCGAACCTTTCCCTTGTTTGATAAGGCAAACCATAAATGAGATCGAAATTCACCGACTTAAAATCCATTTCCCGGCACCAGCCATTGACCGCGCTCACCTGTTCAAAGGGCTGAATACGGTTGATATCGTCCTGGACTTTCGCGTCAAAATCCTGCACGCCCATGGATATGCGGTTGAACCCCAGATCCTTTAAAACTTTTAATTTGTTCCTGTTGACGGTGCGCGGATCGATCTCAATGGCGATCTCCCCGTCAAGGTCCACATCAAAGGTATCCGTGATCTTTACGAATAAACGGCGGCATTGCTTCTCGCTCAAATACGTTGGGGTCCCTCCGCCCCAATGCAATTGGCGTACGGTCTTTTTGCAGCCGATCAAACCAGCAACCATATCTATTTCTTTAAAAAGATGGTTGAGATATTCATCCCCGGTCTTTTCTTCGCGAGCGCGGATGACCTTGTTGCAGGCGCAAAAATAACACAATTGCTCGCAAAATGGGATATGGATATACAACGACAGGGTCTTATCAGAACGCCCCAACGCCTTCAATTTTTCGGCGTACACCGCGGCATCAATGGACGGCGACCATTCCGGTGCCGTCGGATAACTGGTGTACCTGGGACCCGCCACGTCGTATTTGAGAACAGTTTGTTTGTCGATAGTCAAAGACATAAAACGTGTTACGTGCCGGATTAAACGTGTGGAAGACGACGGCGGCTTGAGGTTTCAATCAGCCCCCCTCGCCGATATCAAATAAGTTAAATTAGGTTCTCTAGATAAAATTTAATAACTATTAGAGTGACATGTGACATGTCCGGGATAGTCGTTATAACAATTTGTAGTGGCGGAACCAATGTGAACGTTTTGCGCATTATTTAGAAGCCTTTGTTGTGTTAACATCTGTTGATATTGATTTTGTGCTTGCTGCTGTTGCTGTTGTTGAAATGAATTTGCTATAGTAGCAACCTGATTCCAACGGGTTTGTTGTTGCAAATACTGATTCATTTGCTCTTGCTGTTGTAGTACTTGCTGCGCCTGTTGCTGTTGCTCTTCCTCTTTCTGCGCTTCCTGTTCCGATTGACGTTTTTGAGCTTGTTCTTCAATCTGTTGATTCCTCACCTTATTAGTAAGATCGATGTATTGCTTAAGAGTAATTTGCTTTGATTTATATGCCGCATCAATCTTATCGTATTGTTCTTGATAGTAATCCGTTTGTCTTATGACTTGTTGCTTATCACCAAATTTAAATTTTTGAATCTGATCCTGAACCTCTTGCAAGTCTTTTTTCGCGGCGAGGTAAGCATCGGATGAATTTCTATCATTAGAATCTAAATTTCCAGCGTAAGACGATGTTGTTCCCATTAAAAATATAGAAAAAAATAAAATATAAAATTTCATAATAATAGCTCCTTTTTTCCCCCAATAAAAATCAGACACTAGCTCTTATTCATTCTTATAAGTAACCTCTATAATCTGCTCAATGTGTTTTAATGGAATATTCCCATCATACCAGCATTCTACATTCGGTACCCATACTTCTCTACAACCCACATCTTTCATAGCTTCAGTCCAAGGTATTAATCGAGAATGTTCCCTTGAAGAAATGATTAAGAAAATTGTTTTCTTATCATTAATCGGATTTAAAAAATTAAATTTCATCAAAGATTCATCAATTACTTCCTGTGTTTTTCCCCTTAAATCGAACAAACATACAAATCCTTTATTTCTTCCATAGCTATTTTGAGACTGAGGAAACGTGAACCCTAAATTACTATTTTTATTATCTCTAATTTCTTGATCATCAATAATAGCGCTATAGGCTTTACTCGAGGTAACATGAAAAACTTTATTTAATAAAAAAGGAAGAACTACTTGTTTTGTATTATTTCTATGACATAAAACAGCTTTAATTCTCGCCATAAGACGACGTTTCTCAATATAGAAAGCCCTGTTCAACATTAAACCGAGAAATAAGGCTTTTGACCTTACGCCCTGTGTTTCGCAGAGGCGTACAACTGGAGTCTGTGGCGGGACTGAAATCACGAAACTTTTTTATACGGCAACCGCAGTGTTTTCACCTCTGGATCTTTATGGTCTTTAAGCATAGGCACAACAGTAATTATATGTCCATTATCGATCCATTTTATTTTTGTATGTGTAGTAATTTTGTGCCTACGGCGAATGGCCACCGGTATTGTTGTCCATCCTTTTGAATCAACAGTTCTAGTCATTATTTATCCTTGCAAGACGCCTGGCGGTGGTATTTATTGAGGCGGGCGATGTTTTCGACTTAACGAAGTTAAATGGAAATCCGCAGGTGGTCGTAAAAAAATTCCGGCGCTAAATCTGCGCCGTTATCCCATACAACCGTCTGCATCAGCGGGTCAACCTTAACGGTCTTAAATAAAGTGATGTCTTTGAGTGGACCGAACACTTCACCTTCAAGTTCACCCAATAAATCAACCTCTCCGGCCGCGCCATCATTGAATCGCACCCAGATCACGTAATCACGCAAATATTTAACTTCGACAACATGAAGGATCATATTTTTATTCCAGCGGTTTAATGGGAAATAATTGTTTCTTGGATTTTACTAACTCCCATTCTTTCTTTAATTCATCCAAATGTACTTTACGCCATTCCTGGACCAGGGCCAATGCCCTGGGTGACATTTTGCCAGATACCTTACCTGTTTCAATTTCCACAACAATTTCATCATCACCGTAACGAGCATGAAAATGCGCTGGCTCATGCTCGCGCCAAAACATGTAAATAGCTATTCCGTAAAATTGACTGATAATCGGCATAATTGTTAATAGTATAACATCCGAAAAATGAAACTTCAAAACTTACTTATGAATCAACGTACTGGTCATTATTCACCTTTGGAAGACGCCTGGCGGTGGTATTTATTGAGGCGGGCGATGTGTTGGACGCTGATCTCTTTGGGGCAGGCGGCTTCACATTGATAGGCATTGGAACAATTGCCAAAGCCCTCGGCATCCATCTGTTTGACCATGTTCAAGGCGCGCCGGTCTTTTTCCACTTCGCCCTGGGGCAAAATATTCAAATGCACAACCTTGGCAGCCACGAACAGCATGGCCGAGGCATTGGGACAAGCGGCAACGCATGCCCCGCAACCGATGCATTCAGCGGTATCCATGGCAATATCCGCCTTGTCCTTGGCTACGACAACGGCATGAGCATCAGGGGCCTGTCCGGTCTTGACGGAAACAAAACCGCCGCTTTGCATGACACGGTCGAACGCCGAACGGTCCACGGCCAGGTCCTTGAGCACGGGAAAGCCCTTAGCGCGCCACGGCTCGATGACTAAGGTCTGCCCGTCTTTAAAATGACGCATATGCAATTGGCATAAGGTCGTACCTTTTAACGGCCCGTGGGGACGGCCATTGACCACAGCCCCGCAGGTACCGCAGATCCCTTCGCGGCAATCATGGTCAAAAGCAATGGGTTCCTGACCCTCTTTGTTCAAACGGTCATTGATCACATCGAGCATTTCCAAAAAGGACATGGCTGTATCAATGCCATCGGCCTTATAGGTCTCAAAACGGCCCTGAGATCGCGCGTTTTTCTGCCGCCAGATCTTGAGGGTCAAATTGATGGCAGCGCTCATTGATAACTCCTCTGCGCCAAATGCACTTCCTCGAATTTCAATTCTTCTTTATGCAATGTCGGGGCCTGGCCAACGCCGTTAAACTGCCATGCCGCGACATAGGAAAATTGCTCGTCCCGGCGCAGGGCCTCGCCCTCGGGGGTCTGGTATTCTTCACGGAAATGCCCGCCGCAGGATTCTTCGCGCTGCAAAGCGTCGGTGACCAAAAGTTCACCAAATTCCAAGAAGTCGGCCACACGCCCGGCGCGTTCCAGCGCCTGGTTAAAATCTTCGCCGGAACCAAGGACGCTGACATTTCTCCAAAATTCCTCACGAATTTTGGGGATCTTGGCCAGCGCTTCTTTAAGCCCGGTTGCATTGCGGGTCATGCCGCATTTATTCCAGAGCAAATGGCCCAGTTGACGGTAAAAATCATCCACTGTGCGTTTGCCTTTGATGGACAGTAACTTTTTAACGCGCTCATGAATGTCGTGTTCAGTTTTTTTGAATTCAGGATGATCAACAGCATCCTTGGCCGCGGGTTTAACGCGGGCCAGATAATCACTGATGGTGTAAGGTGCTATAAAATATCCGTCCGCCAAACCCTGCATCAAAGCACTTGCCCCCAAACGATTGGCCCCGTGGTCGGAAAAATTCGCCTCCCCCAGGACAAAAAGACCAGGCACATTGCTCATCAAATGATAATCCACCCATAACCCGCCCATGGTGTAATGCACCGCCGGATAGATCATCATCGGGGTCGAATAAGGGTTCTCACCGGTGATCTTTTCATACATGTCAAAAAGATTGCTGTAACGTTCCTTGATAATATCTTTTCCCAGACGGCTGATAGACTCGGCGAAATCCAAATACACGGCCATGCCCGTGTCCCCCACCCCGCGGCCCGCATCGCATTGTTCTTTGACACTGCGGGAAGCGATGTCGCGCGGCACAAGATTGCCGAAACCGGGATATTTGCGTTCCAAAAAATAATCGCGTTGGGCCTCCGGAATGTCCTTTGGTTTGCGTTGATCCTTAGGTGTCTTGGGCACCCACACCCGGCCATCATTGCGCAAACCCTCACTCATGAGCGTTAATTTCGACTGATAATCGCCGTGCACGGGAATGCAGGTCGGATGGATTTGCGTGAAACACGGATTGGCGAACAAGGCGCCTTTTTTATGCGCCCGCCAGGTGGCCGTGACATTGCATCCTTTGGCATTGGTGGACAAATAAAAAGCATTGCCATAACCGCCGGTGGCCAGGACCACGGCATCAGCGCCATGGGATTCGATGACACCGGTGATCAAATGACGCGTGACAATACCGCGGGCAACGCCATCAATGACCACCAGGTCGAGCATTTCCGTGCGCGGATAAAGCTTGACGGTTTTCTTACCCGCTTCTTTCATGAGTGCTTGATAAGCGCCTAAAAGTAATTGCTGACCGGTTTGTCCACGCGCGTAAAAGGTGCGGGACACCTGGGCCCCGCCGAAAGAACGGTTGTCCAGATACCCGCCGTATTCACGGGCAAAAGGAACGCCCTGGGCCACGCATTGGTCAATGATATTATTGCTGACCTGGGCCAGACGGTAAACATTGGCTTCGCGGGAGCGGAAATCCCCGCCTTTGATGGTATCGTAAAACAAGCGGCGCACACTGTCCCCGTCATTGGGATAATTTTTGGCCGCGTTGATGCCTCCCTGCGCCGCGATGCTGTGCGCCCGGCGGGGGCTGTCCTGAAAACAGAATGCATCCACCTGATAGCCCATTTCGGCCAAGGACGCGGCCGCGGAAGCGCCGGCCAAACCTGTCCCCACGACAATGACGCGGTACTTACGGCGATTGGACGGATTGACTAATTTAAGATTGAATTTGTGATCGTCCCATTTGTCCTTTAAAGGACCGGACGGAATTTTAGGATCCAGCATAAGAATGCCCTGTCAGGATAAAATAAATGTACACCGGTATGGAACTGTAGCCGACGACAACGGCCAAAGCAAAATATTCGCTGAAACATTTCAGTCCTTTGGCCCAGCGCGCGTGGTTGAACCCCAGCGTCTGGATGAAACTTTCAACGCCATGCGCCAGATGCAATCCTAAAAAACACATGGCCATGATGTACAAAAGTCCGTGCAAAGGGTCAGCAAAAGCATTGACCACCACCCCGTAAAGGCCGTAACTGTGGCCGTTGATGAAACTGCGCGGACCATGCTGGTCAATAAAACTAAAATCCAATAAATGCCAGATCACATAGAAAAAGAGATACGCCCCGCTGTAAGGCATGAGCCGCTGGGCCAGGGATATCGACGGAACATCCACCTGATAACGCTTGGCTCCACGCGCTTTGATGTTCTCAAGCACCAAAAAATAAGTGACGAATACGTGCGTCAAGAATACCGTTAATAAACCGGCCCGCGCCACCCACAGCAAGGCCCCGAACCCTTTTAATTTTTTGGCATAACCGTTAAAGACCCCGGGCCCGCCGTAAATATAAAGATTGCCTGCCAGATGGACGATGATAAAAAGCACCAGCGCCAAACCGGTCACGGCCACGATCTGCTTCTTGGTAATGGATGAATTCCATTGAAAACACATAGTCAGTTTCACCAGACGGGTTTACGGTAGACACCCGTCAACTGGGCCTGGGCGAGGATATGCCCGCGGATGGCTTTTTCCAGGTCTTTCATGGTGGCACCTTCATTGACATCCATCATAATTTTATCAAGGGCGTAAACACGAAAAATATAATGGTGCTCCTTTTCATCCGGCGGGCAGGGGCCGCCGTAATGAAATCTGCCGAAATCATTAAAAAGTTCCGTACCCGTGACCGTGTTTTCTGGGATGGACGTAACATCCGGTTTGATATTGTAGGCCACCCAGTGCACCCAAACTCCTTCCGGCGAATCAGGATCATGCATGGTCAGGGCAATACTTTTAGTTTTTAACGGAATATTCTTGAATTCCAGGGGCGGGTTGATGTCCGAACCGTGGCAGGTGAATTTGACCGGGAATTCCCCATTGTCCGTGAACGCCGGACTGGTGACCGCGAATTTCGGTTTTTCATCCGCATGAACGAAAAACGGAAAAACAAAACAAATGACAAACGCGCCTAACAACCGGTCCATCATCCTATACTTCTTCATATTTTTCTTTCAATGAAGCAATGACGCTGATGTCGGCAAGGGTGGTGACGTCGCCCAGCACGCGGCCTTCGGCCACGTCCTTCAATAAACGCCGCATGATCTTGCCGCTGCGGGTCTTGGGCACATCCGCCGTGAAAATGATCTGTTTGGGCCGCGCAATGGCCCCGATCTTTTTCACGACGTGGTCTTTTAAAATTTCCTCTGCCTGCGCAGACGATTGATGGCTTTCCTTTAAGATGACAAACGCCACAATAGCCTGGCCTTTTAAGTCATCTTTGACCCCGACCACCGCGGCCTCGGCGACCATCGGGTGGTCCACCAGGGCGCTTTCCACTTCCGCGGTCGCGATATTATGCCCGGCCACCAGCATGATATCATCCACCCGTCCCAAAAACCAGAAATACCCGTCCTTGTCGCGTTTGGTCCCGTCACCGGCGAAATAGGACCTGCCCTGCCATTTGTCCCAATAGGTCTGCTGATAACGCCCGGGGTCGCCCCAAATGCCGCGCAGCATCGACGGCCAGGGGCTCATAATGCTTAAAAATCCGCCGCCCTCAGGGATAATATCACCGTCTTCATTGAGGATCTCGGCCTCAATGCCCGGCAAAGGCCTGCCCGCGCAGCCGGGTTTCATGATGTTCAAACCGGGCAAGGTCGTGATCATGATGCTTCCGGTCTCGGTCTGCCACCAGGTATCCACGATGGGGCATTTGCTACGGCCGATATATTCGTAATACCAGATCCAGGCCTCGGGGTTGATGGGCTCGCCTACGGTTCCCAGCAAACGCAAAGACGACAGGTCACAGCCCCTGGGCCATTCGATGCCCCATTTCATGAACGCGCGGATGGCGGTCGGCGCCGTATACAAAACCGTTACCTTATATTTTTCAATGATCTTCCAGAACCGGTCGCGTTTGGGGAAATCCGGTGCCCCTTCGTAAATGACCTGGGTGGCTGCGTTCGCCATGGGGCCATAGACAATATAACTATGCCCCGTCACCCACCCGACATCCGCGGTGCACCAAAAAACATCATTGGGCTTAAGATCAAACACCCAGCGCGTCGTATTGCATACACTGGTCATGTACCCGCCGGTAGTGTGAATAATGCCTTTGGGCTTGCCCGTTGTCCCGGACGTATAAAGGATGAACAATATGTCCTCGCTGTCCATGGGCTCCGGCGCGCAATACGCCGGCGCATCGCGGACCACATCATGGTACCAATGGTCGCGGCCCTCTTTCATGTGCACGTCCTGTTTGGTGCGGGCGACCACGATCACATCCTGGATACCGGGTGTCTGCGCCAAAGCCATGTCCACGGTGGTTTTTAAAGCAACCACGCTTCCCCGGCGATAACCGCCGTCCGCGGTGATCAATAATTTGGCCTGGGCATCATTGATGCGGTCACGTAAAGCATCCGCGCTAAAACCGCCGAAGACCACGGTATGGATGGCGCCGATGCGGCTGCAGGCCAACAGGACAAAAACAACCTCGGGGACCATCGGCAAATAAACCGCCACGCAATCGCCCTTTTTAATACCTAAGGCCTTCATCGCATTGGCGAGTTTATTGACCTCAAGATAAACATCCTCATAAGTCAAAACGCGCTCATCCCCATTCTCCCCCTCCCATAATAGTGCGGTCTTTTTACCCAGATTGGCCTTGATGTGCCGGTCAAGGCAGTTATAACTGGCATTGAGTTTTCCGTTGACGAACCATTGGGCGAACGGTTTTTTCCAAACCAGCGGCTTGTCCCATTTCTTGAACCATTCAAGACGCAAAGCGCATTGTTCCCAAAAAGCAATGCGATCGGCCGCGGCTTGCCGGTCGAGAGCGCTGGTTTTTACGTTGGCGTGGATTTTAAAGGTCTGGGGGGACTCAAAAACGCGGGTTTCCTGCAACAGGTCATCCACTTCGGTCTTAAATTGCTCCATACCATCTCCTGCAAATCAATAACCGGAACTTGCCTGTTTTTGATCTTCAATGGGCGTGATGATCCCGCATCCGATACGGCCGCCCGCATTACCCGTCGGCTGGCTGAAATCGTCTTCCTTTTCATGCACGATGACAGACTTTCCAACCACGGCATACTTGCCTTCATTCAAAGTAACGCCGGACAAGAATACAGCTACTGTCCCTTTGCCATCAGCTCCGGCTTCAATGTTGCCCATGTCCCCGGGATGAGCGTGCGCCATGCCGTCTTTAGGCCTATAACCATGCGTGACTTTATCCGGATTAAAATGCCCGCCCGCGGCTTTGCCGGCTTCTTCGCAGCTGCCATTCTCATGAATGTGAAAACCATGTTTGCCCGGCGACAGGTTTTCAAAGGCGGCCTTGACGGAAAGTCCACCATTCTGTTCATTAAAAGTCACTTCCCCCGAAACCTTGGACTCCGGCGTCGTGGGAGCGACAACCGCCTTTGCCATTGCCGCCCACACCGAAGGAACGGACAACAATGCAACGGACAAGACCAGCAGGACCCTGTTTTTCATACCTTCTCCTCTTCTAACTATTTAAGTTCTATACCGACCGGACAATGATCAGACCCTAAAACGTCTTTTAATATAAACGCCTTTTTTAAAGCAGGCAACAGATTTTCGGTCACGAAAAAATAATCGATGCGCCAGCCGACGTCCCGGGCACGGGCGCCGGTCTTATAATCCCACCAGGTGTAATGCCCTCCCTCTTTGACAAAATGCCGGAACGTATCCACATAGCCGCAGGCAATGAACTTGCTGACCCATGCGCGCTCTTCCGGCAAAAACCCCGTATTCTTGGCGTTCTCCTTGGGGCGGGCCAGGTCGATGGGTGTATGCGCGGTATTGACGTCCCCGGTGATGATGATCTTCCTGCCTGCCTTGCGCAATCCTTCGGTTTTTTTTAAAAACGCGTCGTAGAAACGCATCTTGAACCCCACGCGTTTATTGCCGGCCCCGCCGTTAGGATAGTAAATATTAAAAAGAACGAAATCCCCGTAATCCGCGATCAACGTGCGGCCTTCGCCGTCAAAATCTTTGACCCCCAGCCCCTCCACAACGCTTTTGGGCTGTTTTTTGCTGTAGATCGCGACACCGCTGTACCCTTTTTTTGCGGCGGCCGACCAGAAAGAACAATACCCATCGGGCTTGATGAATTTTTCCGTCAACTGCTCAGGATGGACCTTGGTCTCCTGCAAACACAAAATATCCGGCGCCTCCTTGGCCATCCATTCGAAAAATCCCTTTTTTGCGATGGCGCGGACACCGTTGACGTTCCAGGAGATCAGACGCATTTTACCCCTGCTTTTTGATCTGCGGCGGCGCGATGATCCCTGCGGAAACAACCATCTTCAACGCTTCTTCCACGCTCCAGCCCGGGTCCATGGTCTGCGACGGTTTAACGAAAAAAATAAAACCTGTGGTGGGATTGGGCACCGTGGGGATAAATATTTTTAAAAGGTCTTCCCCTGTGCTCTCATCTTTAACACTTCCCGTCACGAACGCCAGCGTCCACCCTCCGGGCATACCTGCCTGACCCGTAGGACTGGGCAAGCAACTGACCAGCAGGGCTTTTTTAAAGGCCTGTTTGTCCTCGGTCACCGACAAACCTTCGGACAATTGCTTGCCCACCTGATAAATGGCCTTGATCACAGGAATGCGTTCGCTGATGCTGCCGATCAAATGAAAGATCTGTTTGCCGACCACATTGCTGACGACAAGGCCGATCAAATACAAGCAGACCAAAACCAACAGGATCCCAAGGCCGGGGATCTGGCGCACATGGATAAAATGCTCCAGAAAACCCATGACACGTTTGTCGATCAAAAAATATAAGAGCCGTATGGCAATGATCGACAGGGCTAAAGGAATGATGGCCAGAAGGCCGCGGAAGATGTAACTGCGCGCGTGGGAAAAAAATTGTTTCATTAAGAATGTATATTAACATTAAAAGCAGTGGGAAACTAAGAAATTTTTTGTATAATTAGATACTATGAACCGTAAACCATTTGCTCCCAACTTCCATACCCCGCAGGACAAATACTGCAAGGAAGAACTCAATAAACTGGCTTCCAAGGGGTTTTCGGGCAATTTGAAAACGGATTTCAAGGACAATTCCCGGCCGGACCTGGTTTGGGAATCGGAGGCCATTGCCAAATCGCACGGCATTTATCTGGAATTCAACCGTGCCAAGACCGGGAATGAAAAAGAATGGATGTACATGATCCGTATTTCCATCCCCGGCGGCGGCCCATTAAACCGTCCACAATGGAACGTCATGGATGATCTGGCCGAAAAGTACACCAGAGACAGCGAAGGTCACCCTTCCATACGGCTGACCACTCGCCAGAACATCCAGTTGCATTGGGTCAAAAAAGAACATGTGGCCGAGATCGTCAAAACACTGGCCGAATCAGGGTTCAACACCCTCAACGGCTGCGGAGACAATACCCGTAACGTCATGGGATGCCCCCTGTCGCGGTTTTCCGATGCCTACGATGCCAATGCCATGGCCCGAAAAGCCGGGGCATATTTCCAACTGCCCCTCGAGCCTTTTATCCAGGTCTGGGCCATTGACCCCAAATACCTTAGAAAACCCGAAGAATCGTTCAAATACGGGCCCAATCTCCTCAACCGCAAATTCAAGATCGCCTTTTCCGGGGTTGTTAAAGATGAAACCACTGGTAAGCTGGTCGCAGACAATTGCGTAGAAGCCCTGACCCATGACCTGTGTGCGGTACCGGTCATTGAAAACAATACCGTCACCAAATTCCAAGTTTATGTGGGCGGCGGCCAGGGTGAACGCAACGGCAAACCATCCATGGCCTGCTTAGGCAAGGCCCTGGGCACGATCGACAAAGACCGCTTGTTCAAAGTCCTGGATGCCGTGGTCCAGGTCCACCAGGAATGGGGCGACCGGGAAAACCGGGTCTGGGCCCGGCTCAAATACGTCATCAAAAAAATGGGGGTCGACTGGTACCGCGAACAGGTGGAAAAAAGGGTTGGTTTTAAACTGGAACCAGCCAACCCCTCTTTGGATCCCGGGGCCAGACATATGCATCATGGCTGGTTCAAGCAGGAGAGCAACGGACTCTGGTCTTACGGCGCCTTTATCGAAAATGGCCGCCTGATCGATTCTAGCCCCAACGGTAAACTCAAGTCCATGTGTCGGCATTTGATGAATAAATACCCGGTGGAATTTCTCATCACCCCCAACCAGGACGCCCTTTTCTCTAATATACCCGAAAGTTCCAAAAAGGACTTTGAGGCAGACCTGGTCCAATTCGGCTTTGGCAAGCGCAACGGCAAACCCTATTCCACCCTGCGCCTGCTTTCAGGGGCCTGTGTGGGCCGCGACACCTGCCGTTTGACCTATACGGATTCGGAGAAATTCGAGCCTTTTCTGATTGATGAATTGGAGGCCTTGGGCTGGGGGGAGCTGGCAGAGTCCATCGGCATCACCGGCTGTGAACGGCAATGCTTCCGACCTGCCACCAAAACTGTGGGTTTGGTTGGTTCCGGATTAAACCGCTACCAATTGAAGTTAATGGGCACCGAAGACGCCAAGCATCAGGGATTACCGCTCTTGTCCGCGGATGGCAGCAGTATTTACCTCAAATCCATCCCCCGTGAGCGGGTGGCCAAGGTTTTGGACGCGCTTTTCAAGTTCTGGAAGGCCAAAGCCGAACCCGGGGAAGGTTTGGGGTATTTCAACCGCCGCATCGGCATGGAAGGCATCATCAACCACTTCAAAGAGAACCCTGTCACCGTAGACCTCATGGCCAAAGCCCTCCCAGCTGACTGCGTCATCGATTAAAGAAAAACCCCGCTGTAACAAAAGCGGGGTACAAAAATACTTAAACCCTGCTGTAGCAGGGAGTTTTGTGCTTAGATCAAAACACTCGCTTCATCCCAGGCAAAAGTGGCCTCGTCTTCTTTATCAGCCCTCTGATTCGACTGTTCATTATGCGGACCGCTCATGGCTAACCTCCTCCTCTTCCTTACGACAACATGATTCTGCCCAATAAGGGTAAAGATAATATACCTTACTTTTAAAAAAATGCCAGTGTTTTTTTATGAGGGGGATTTTGGGGGGAAAGTGCTGAAATTGGACTAAATAGCGGATAACATACCGGTGACGCGGGTGAATTTCTCCCTTGGCTTGTCTAATTTCGCCCCGAGTTCGATCTCCGCGGTATCGATCTTCTTCCAATCCGCAAAAGTGACCACCTGGACCCTCCTTTCTTTCAAAAAGGTCGTGATTTCCTGGGTGTTAGGCTTTTCGCAGGGGTTTAACCGGTCCAAATCCTCTAATAAACTCTTGACCGTGTCTTCGCTATCCGGTTTATTGGTGCCGATAACGCCTGTGGCACCCCTTTTAATCCATCCGGCCACGTACAAACCGGCCAATGCCTTTCCGGAATCCACAACCCGGCCGTTTTGGTTGGGAATAATGCCTTCCTGATCGGAAAAAGGCAGGCCTTTAAGAGGAATGCCGCGATAACCCACGCTTCGAAAGAAGATCCCGCAGTCGATTTCCTCAAATTGGCCCGTACCGCTCACTTTTTGTCTGCCCGGCTCCCCTGCCAGACGGTTCATTTCGAACTTAACCTTCTGGACACGGTCTTGACCGATGATCGCCACCGGGCTTTTAAGAAAATGCAGGACAAATTTGCGTTTACGGCCGTTAGGTTGAAGGGTTGTGAAGTGCCTAAGGATTTCAAAATTCTTCTTTTTGACGGCATTGGCCGGGTTTTCCACCTCTTTAAGGCTTGCTTCGTTCAATTTCAGATCTTGGGGGTCTAGAACCGGGTAACAATCTGCCAATTCCCCCATTTCCCTGATCTCCGGGGGGGTAAAAGAAGCTTGGATCGGGCCGCGGCGGCCATACATATGAACTTCCTTGATCCTGCTTTCAGCCAGGGCCTCCAAAGCCTGCCGGCTGATGTCGGTTTTCTTCAATTCATCCGCGGTTTTACACAAAATACGGGCCACGTCCACGGCCACATTGCCCTGGCCCACGATCACAGCCACGTCATGGGAAAGATC
>Ga0209515_10005341_pt1 | contig 16690 bp, 11 predicted proteins | sample Subgroupgradi54m_FD_187454 | JGI IMG/M metagenome (GOLD analysis project Ga0209515, IMG submission 187454) | Subsurface groundwater microbial communities from S. Glens Falls, New York, USA - GMW60B uncontaminated upgradient, 5.4 m (SPAdes)... ...
AAGAAGTAGTGCATCCGGTCGCGGCGAATCGGGCCGCCAATGGTCGTGCTGACCTGCTGATTCGCGTAGGGCAGCACGCGGTGCTGCACAAAGTCCTTCGCGTTCATCCGGTCTGTGCGGAAGTATCCGGAAAGCGTGCCCGACACCACGTTGGTGCCCGACTTGGTGATGACGTTGACCTGCGCGCCGGAGGAGCGCCCCTGCGTCGCGTCGAAACGGTTCGAGATGAACTGGAACTCCGCGATGGCATCGCGGCCGAAGCTCGGTTGCCGGTTCGAGCCGCCGCAGCAGTTGTTCGTGACCTGCATGCCGTCGACGTTGAGTTGCACGGTGCCGAGCGCGGTGGTCACTGGAATGCCTCCAGGATCGGTGTGGTTCGCGCGGGCGCCTGGCGCCAGCATCGTCAGATCCAGGAAGTTCCGGCCGTTCACCGGCAGCTCCGACAGCTGCCGTGAATCGATGTTCCCGCCCAACTGGGAGGACGTCACGTTGACGAGCGGCGCTTCCCCCGTGACCGTCACCGATTCCGCGATTGCGGACGGCGACATCTCGAGATTCAGCGTGACCTGCTGTCCGACCAGGACCTCAAGCCCCGTTCGTTGGAGCGTTGCGAACCCGGCTAATTCCGCGGTGATTCGATACGTGCCGATGCGTACAGGGATTCGAAAAGCGCCGCGCTCATCGGTGAACCCCTCGAACTGAGTCCCCGTCGCCTCATGCACCGCCTTCACTGCAACGCCAGGAAGAACACCTGACGTGGAATCTCTCACCGTGCCGCCAATCGTCGCCTCCTGCGCGAGCACCACGCCAGGCAAGGCCAGAATTGCGACCACAACGAACGCCCAACGAACCATGCGCCCCATCGGTGCCCTCCTTCCGAAAGGTTTCCGCCGCCACTAATTGGTTGTCCTCTGACGAATTTGGAGCCCTTATACACCCACTCGGTACTCGAAGGCCAGATCTCTTCAGGGTTGTAATAAGATGGCACGCCGCATTTTTCGCAGCGCTTCTGGCTTCTTCCGTCGGCACTCAGGTCGCTCATCATTCGTTGGCGCCCGCGTTCCTTACATGGAGGATGCGATGAGTTTGTTCCGGGACTTGGCCATTGGCGCGTTACTTCTTCTTCTCACCAGCGCCTCGTCTTCGGCGCAGGCGACGGCCGAGCTCAATGGCCGAGTGACCGATGACACCGGGGCCGTGCTCCCTGGGGTCACCGTCACCGCCACACAAACCGACACCGGATTCACGCGAACCGCCGTGACCGAAGCGAATGGAACCTATTCCATGCCGAACCTGCCGACCGGTCCCTATCGGTTGGAGATGTCGCTGCAGGGATTCAAGAGCTACGTGCAGACCGGCATCGTGCTGCAGGTAGGTGCCACCCCCACGATCAACGCGGTGCTGGCCGTCGGAAACGTCGAAGAGACGATCTCGGTTGAAGGTGCGGCGCCACTTGTCGATGTCCGCAGTGCCGGCATCAGCGACGTCGTCGAAAACCAGCGCATCGTGGAGCTGCCGCTCCAGGGCCGCCAGGTGACCGACCTCATCGTCCTCGCCGGGGCAGCCGTGCAGACCGGCACCGCCTCGAATCGGGCCATGACGGGCGGGGTCAATATTTCCGTCGCGGGCGGCCTCAACTTCGGCGTGGCGTATACGCTCGATGGGGCGATGCACAACGACGTCAACAACAACGCCAATCTGCCGATGCCGTTTCCGGACGCGCTGCAGGAATTCAGCGTCGCGACAAGCGGGTTGAGCGCGCAGAATGGCATGCACGCAGGGGCATCGGTCAACGCCGTGACCAAGTCAGGGACCAACAACCTGCACGGCAACGCGTTCGAGTTCGTTCGGGACAGGCGCTTCAATGCCAAGGATCGGTTTGCCGCGATCGATCCGGCGACCGGCAAGCGCAAGGACGACGGCCTGGTCCGAAACCAGTTCGGCGGAACGCTCGGCGGGCCGATCGTGCGGGGCAAACTGTTCTTCTTCGGCGGCTATCAGGGGACGACGGTCAAACAGACGCCGGCGGCCAACATCACCTATATCCCCACAGCGGCCATGCTGGCCGGCGACTTCACGACGTTCGCATCCGCGGCGTGTCAGGGGCGCGATGTCGCGCTGCGCGGCGGTTTCGCTGGTAACCGCATCGACCCGGCACTGTTCAGCAAGGCCGCGCTGAACATGGCCAAGCGCCTGCCGACCACAAGCGATCCATGCGGCCAGATCACGTACAGCATCCCGAACGACAGCAGAGAGGGAGACGGCCTGGGCCGGATCGATTACCAGCGCAGCGCGAACCATTCGCTCTTTGGCCGATACATGTTCAAGTTCGCGAAGAAGGATCCGCCGTACAAAACGTCGGGCAATGTGCTGACGACGACCGACCAGGGCATCGACAATCTGTACCAGGGAATGGCGATCGGCGACACGCGTGTGTTCGGATCCAACGCGGTTCAGTCGCTCCGAGTGACGTACAACCGGACGAGAGTCACGCGCAGCACGGAAAAGTGGTTCTCTCCGTACGATATTGGCTCGAACGTCTACGACTACAACCCCGGTGAAATGTCCTTCAGCGTGATCGGAGCGTTCGCCATCGGCGGCGTGAACAGCGGCATCTTCAACACCGACAGCTACCAGGTGTCGGACGATCTCACGCTGGTACGTGGAAACCATCAGTTCGGCCTCGGCGTCAACGTGGCGTACCTGACGATGGATTTCCTGACCAACGCGCGGGTCGGCGGCACGTGGAGCGTGAACGGCCAGAACACCGGCCTCGGACTGGCTGATTTTCTTCTCGGACGCGTCGCGACCCTGGAACACGGCGCTGGAAACCTCCTGCCGATGAACATGTTGTACCAGGGGGTGTACGCCCAGGACACGTGGAGGGCGGGCTCGCGGGTGACCGTGAACGCCGGCCTTCGTTGGGAACCGTTCCTCGGGCAGAGCGTGACCAACGGCGCGATCTACAACTGGAACATTGACAACTTCCGGAAGAACGTGACGAGCAAGGAGTTCCTGAAGGCACCGGCCGGCCTCTTGTATCCGGGTGACGCCGGGTTCCCGCCCGGAAAGACCGGCCTGAAGAAGCAGTGGATGAACTTCTCGCCGCGTGTCGGGGTTGCGTGGGACGTGCACGGCGACGGCCGGATGGCGGTGCGGACCTCCTATGGGATTGGCTACGACTTCCCGACGGGGGAACGCCACAATATCAATGCCGGCGCGCCGCCCTGGGGCAACCGATCGCTGCTCCAGGATCCTCCGGGTGGGCTTGACGACCCCTACAGCTACGTCGGCGGCGATCCGCATCCGATTACGACGAACGCCAATACGGCATTCGTCACCTACGGCGCGTTCGGCGCGACCGACCCGAACATCAATTCGCCCCGGTCCCAGTCGTGGAACGTCTCGGTGGAGCAGCAGATCGGCCCGAACTGGGGCGTGAGCGTGAGCTACCTCGGAAGCTACTCGGATCGCCTGTGGACGCAAATCCAGCAGAATCCGGCTGTCTTCCTGGGAACAGGGCCGTGCACGCTCAGGAGTGTCGCCTATGCGGTCTGCAGCACGACGGCGAACCTCAACGAACGGCGCGTGCTGACGCTTTCAGGAGAAAATCCGGCGTCAGCCGCGCTGATTGGCAACATGGATCTCCACACCAGCATCGGCACGCAGAACTACCGCGGCCTGAAGCTGTCGGGCCGGCGGCGAAGTGCCAACGGCATCTCGCTCAACGGGAACTACACCTGGTCCCGCTGCGTCGGTGACCCCACGAGCGGCGGCTTCCCGCAGCTGGCGCAGGATCACAGCGATCCGTCCCATCCGGAAGCCGATCGCGGCCACTGCGACGCGGACCGCACGCACGTCGCGAACGTCACAATCGGTTACGAAACCCCGGGAACGGACAGTGCCGCGCTCAGCGCACTCGTTTCACACTGGCGGGTGTCCGGCATCATCACGGCGCGATCGGGCAGCTGGCTGACCGTGACCACGGGCACGGATCGGGCGCTCAACGGGCAGCGTTTCCAGGAGCAGCGGGTCAACCAGGTCAGTGACGACGTGTACGGGGCAAAGACGTTGAACAGCTATCTGAACCGGGCGGCGTTCGCGCAGCCGGCGCTCGGCACGTTTGGCGGCGAGAAGCGAAACAGCATCAGGGGCCCGAACTTCTGGACGACGAACCTGGCGCTGTCGAAGCTCATTCCGTTCGGGACGGCGCAGAGCGTGGAGCTCCGACTCGAGGCGTTCAACTTGCTGAACCACTTCAACTGGGGCAATCCGGGCACGAACTTCAACGCCGCCACGTTCGGCCGCATTCAGTCAATGGCCGGCGATCCGCGCATTCTGCAGTTCGGGATAAAGTATGGGTTCTAACCAGGTCTACGGAGTCTTGGAGGGAATGTGATGAGAACGAAAATCGCGGTCGTGCTGGCCGGTGTCGGCCTCCTCTGCTCAGCGGTGGCCGTCCTCGCCCATCACTCGGTGTCGGGAGAGTACGACCAGAACAAAGTGGTCACGCTGAAGGGCACCGTGTCGAAGATCGAATGGACGAATCCACATGCCCGCATCTACGTCGATGTCGCCGAGCCGAGCGGAAAGGTGACGACCTGGAACTTCGAACTGGCGGCGAGAAGCGCGCTGACCCGGCAGGGTTGGACGGGAAAGTCCGTCAAGATCGGTGACACCGTCACTGTCGAAGGCGATCTCGCCAGGTCCGGCGTGAACGGCGCGCACGCACGGTCGGTCGTCCTGGCCGACGGCACGAAGGTGTTTTCGGGTGCGAACGACAATCAGTAGAGGAGAGTTGACGTGAGAAAGCTTCTTGTCGTCTTCGCTCTGCTCGCGATGGCGTTCCCCCTTCTCGTCCAGGCGCAGACGGGCGCCGTCGGCAAGGACGTCGGGACCGTCAACACCAAGAAACGCTCGACGATTCCGACGGGGCCGGTACCGAGGCTGCCCAACGGCCATCCGGACTTGAATGGCGTCTGGGTCGGCGGTGGGCCGATCAACGACCTCGAGAGGGATGGCGGACTCAAGCCCGGTGACATCGACAATCTGATGTTGCCCTGGGCGAAAGAGGTCATGTCGAAACGGGACGTGACGCTGGAGCCGCACAACCAGTGCCTGCCGATGGGCGTGCCGCGCACGACCCCATTTCCGTACCGGTTCATCCAGAACTACACGGACAAGGCGCCGACGCACCTCTTCATCCTGCACGAGGGCAACATCCACACGTACCGGCAGATCTTCATGGATGGCCGGAAGCATCCGGCACCCGAGGACCTCGACTCGACGTGGCTGGGACACTCAATTGGCTCGTGGGACGGCGACACGCTCGTGATCGACACCGTCGGATTCAACGACAAGTGGTGGTTCGATCGCCGCGGGCATCCGCACACGGAGCAGTTGCACACGATCGAGCGGTGGACGCGCAAGGACATGGGGCACATGGAGAACGTCGTCACGATCGACGACCCCGGCGCCTACACCAAGCCGTTCACGGTGAAGTTCATGGCGAGGTGGACTCCTGGCGACGAGCTGCTGGAGTACATCTGCCAGGAAAATAATCAATACGGAGTGCAGACGCTGCCCGGCGGATTGCCTGCCCCGGACACCGCAAACGCCGGTCGCAAGTAGCTATTTGGCGCCAACCTGGGGTCTCAGTTTCTGAGCGTTGAATTGTTCCGACTCGGACGTCACGCAGAGATACTCCCAGAGCTCCGTTCCCGGACTCAGTGCGATCGTGCCGCTCGTCGTCCAGGGCTTCTTGAAGATCTCCGGGTCGATGATCGTGAGCGAGGCCTCCAGGGTGCCGTAGCTCGTACGCCTGTAGCGTTCGACGACGCGCAGCTGATCGCTGTGCGGAAATCCCCAGCGTCTATCCCGGCGATCCTCCTGCAACCACGACCTGTCGTCGTAACCATTGGATTCGACAACGAAGGTGTCGCCCTCCCATCTGCCCACGGCGTATCCCATCCATCGCGGCTGCGGAGGATCATCGGGAAGCTTCCGCCCGTCGGTCCAGATGTCGCGCCACGTGTGGCCCAACTCGAAAAACTGCAGCACTCTGTCGGGCAGCACCACGAACTGGAATCCGTAGTTGTATGCGAACGATCGTGGATACCCGAGGGGATCGCATATCAACATTCCGTCCTTGGAATTCGATACGGCCAATCCACCGGGGGTCTCTTCGGCCCTGGTCGCGTCGTATAGTTCCTTTCCCTTTGCCGTGAACGGAGGAACAACCACGTTCAGTTCCATGCCGTTGTTGCCCCATATGCCGGACAGGTCCCGCGCATCGAATGGATGGCGGTCGACGTCGTACTTTGCGCGCGCCTGCGTCCTATCCTGCTGACTCTGGCATCGCGGGCATGGCAGCCAGCCGGGAGGCAACGCGGCGCTGCTTGTCTGAGCCATCACCAGCGGCGAGAACGCCAGCAGCGCCAGCAAAGCGGGGATCGACATTGAACCTGCGTTCCGCATGGGAGGTGTTCCTCGAAAAATTACGTGAACAATCGTCGCGGCTGATTCACTCCGGAGCAGCTCCCACTACGGTCCCGTCGGCTTTCACGATCTTGCGGAGCTGCATGACCGGCGTGCCCGCGTGCGCTGGAATGCCGGTCACGGTCACTTCTTCTCCCGCCTTGAAGGTGTTCTTGGTCATGCCCCGGGCGATATTCGTTGTGACGGAACCAAACTCGCCGACCCACCGCACGACGTTCCCGCTGTCATCCTTCACGTCCCAGAAGAACAACACGTGGGGATTCCTCCACCTGTATTCCGCAACAGTGCCCTTCAGCACGATCGGCTTGTCGTTTGGATCGAAGCCGGGTTGACTATGATGCGCTGCGATGACACTGCCGAACGTGGCGATACACGCGAGAGCGAACGTCACACCGAGTAGTCGCTGAGTTCTCATTTCGCACCTCGAACGCGACACGATGTCCAGTGGCCTGACGTGTCGGTATGAAGGTTCTAGTCAATCGCGAAGCAATAAAACAATCCGGCTCCGCCGGTGTCGGAGAGATCCGCCTGGCTGCAGCCCCTGCTCGCGTGCGCCGAGTTCCACGACGTGCCGTCGCTTCGATCGGAATGCCCGACTTGAACCGAGCCCATGCTGCTGCTCGTGTACCCGTTGCACGTGTGATCCTTTCCGTCGGTGTACGCGCTGCCGTCCGGTTTCGAGCCGGTCAGGATGTCGTGCATCGGGACCATGTCCCCTTTTTCCGTCAACGCTGATTGCTTGCCGAACGCGTCGCCCTTCTCGTGCAAATCGGCGACGTCCCTGGCCACCAGCACGCCTTTGGCGTTGTACCAGGGGCCGGTACCAATGCGATCGCGACCATGGAGGGTCGTCGTCCCGTTGGCCGGCCTCGTGCTCAGGTACGCGTAAAAGGTCTTCTGGCTGCCGACGGCTTCGGCGAGCTGCTGGCAGTGATAGTCGGCTCCCGCTATGCCTCCCAGATTGGCTCCGTCACCCAGCCCCTTGCTCGTCACGAAGAAATTCATGGACGGGGCTGGAGAAGCGGCGCGAGGGGACTGACCTGCAGCAACGTGTATCAGGAATACCGGTCCGATGCTGCACGCCACGGCAGCCGCCGACATGAGACGGCCTCTTCGCGCTCGTCGCATGTCAGAACTCGAACTGCAGGACGAGCTTGGCCCAGCGGGCGTTCAGAATGCTCAGCGGCCGCTGCCACGTGGCGAACGCGCTGTTCAGCGACAGCACCGGGTTCGCGTTGAAGACGTTGTAGAGATCGAGGCTGGCGGTCGCGCGCGTCTGCCTGACCCGCAGGATCTTGGCCACCCTGAGCTGCATCGAATTCGATCGCTCCCCATACATGGTGCCCGCGTCGACGATGTTGACGGTCGTGTTGGCCGCGCTGCCCGACAGCGGCCGCCCGAGCGACGGCTGGACGACGGCGTTGGTCGCGACGTAGTTCGCCACAATCTGGGGTCCCGGCACGCTCTGCACTGTGGCCGCCACCTGCACGTCGATGCGAGGCACGATGTACGTGCCAAGCAGTTTCAGATCGGTCAGGATCCTGGACCGCTGACGGCAATCCGATGCCGAGAGCCACACGTTCGGGTTGACATCTCCCACATTCCTGGCGCCCAGCAGCATTTCGGGCAGGTCATCCACGATGTCGCATACGTCCGTGGTGGTGCGCCCGCTGCTCGTGCCGCCCTGGAACATCAGGCCGGGCCGGGGACGCGCGTTGACGGTCATGTCGACGCCGTCCCAGCGCCGAATCTGCTTGCCGTAGTTTCTGGCGAACGTGATGTAGTTGTCCGCGGGCACGCTGAACTTCTCCGGCTTGACGTTGTAGAGCCCGGGCACAGTGTAGCCACCGCCGCCAGGCAGCCGCGGATCGGACGGCGCGGTGATGCTGAACTGATCGAAGTCGGCGGCAGTCCACGCGCGGTTGTCGGTCACGAACTGGTTGCCATACCAGGTGCCGTAGTAGCCGACGTCCAGCGATACCCGCGGCAGCAGCTCCTGTTGCACGCCGGCGGAGAACTGCCAGTTGTATTCGCGCTTGCCCCACCCGTTGATGAGGTCCGGGTCGTAGGCCACGCCGGGCTGGGTGCTTCCGAAATTCGACGGTGACATCGCCCCGCACTCGCCATTCGCCACGGGATTGAGCAGGTCACAGTCCGGCACGAAATTCCGATTGGCGTCACTCCACGACCGATTGGTGCTCGTGACGAGACGAGCCACCGGCGCCATGTTGGTCGAAAACGTACCGGCCTCGGTGCCGACGTTCAACTGCAGGCCGTAGAACGGCAGGTACTTGTTCATGCTGGCCTTCAGCGCCGTCTTGCCGTTGCCGAACAGGTCGTACGCCACGCCGCTCCTCGGCTGCAGGTCATGCCATCGCACGCCCTCGGCTTTCGGGAACGAGAGATTGCGATTCGGCAGGAACTCGCCCGGGCCCATCGTCGCGGCCGGAAAATGAAAGGTGAGGTAGTCGTAGCGCAGGCCGGCGGTCACCGTCAGCCGCTTCGTGGTCCATTTGTCCTGCACGAACGCGCCATGATCTTCGCTCGTGGCGTCCCTGCGCCACGGTGTCGAGTCGAGCGTCAACCGGTTTGGCACGCCGTTGTTGAATTGGAAGCTCATCGCCGAGTCGGTGCTGAAGATCGATTGATGGAGACCGTTGAAGCCGAGGTTGACGCCGACCTTCACGGCGTGGGCCCCCGTGATGTACGACATGTTGGCGCGGTACACCTGTGTGGGCAGCCACGTGTTTCTGTTATCGCCCACGGCCCCGCGGTAGGTCAGGCCGGTCGACTGCTCCACCACGCCGTTCAATCTCTTCCCACCCGGGTCGTTGGTGAAGTAGAGATTGTCGACCGGGCGATACGCGTGCTCCCTGCTCTTCATGACTCTCGCCTCGAGCAACAGGCGGTTGGTGAGCGGGGCCGTCCAATCGCCAAACCAGTAGTCCTTCGGCTGCAGGATCGCGTGGTTCCTGACGTTTGATTCAGGGGCGATTGATGCGGTCAGCGACCTCGGGCAGTTGCAGATGTTCTGATAGTCGTAGGCGACCGCAAGCTTGTGCTTCGGGGTCGCCTGCCACGTGATGCGCGCGTTGCCGCCCTTGAAGTTGCTCTGGTTCGACGCCGCTTCCCGGCTGGTGTCGGGCTCGTACGTCCAGGCGTTCGGATTGCCCGCGTTCTTGTTGTAGAAGATCGGGGCAAAGGTCGCGATGCGGTTGGAGCGGACCGTCGCGTAGAACCAGACCTGGTTCCGCCGGATTGGACCACCGTACGCCGGATTGATGTCCTGGTACTTCTTGAGCCCGCTGGACGTGCGCAGGCCCCGATCCTGCAGTGCCTGGCTCAAGTTGTGCCCCTGCATCGACGGGTTCGCGTACCCGACATACATCATCCCGGCGAACGTGTTGCCGCCTTCCCGGGGGATGAGGTTCATACGGACGCCGCCTTCCTTCTGCTCCGCGGAGATGCCGCTGATGTCGACGTCCATTTCCTGGTACGCCGAGATGTTGCTGGCGCCGGTGTTGCCGGACCCCGATCCCGAGGCGACCGACACGCCGTTGACGAGCGTGCGCACTTCGCTGTTGCCGTGAGCCGTCACGGTGCCCGACGTGCCCGATCCCTCTCCGCTGAGTCCGCCGGGATCCTGATTGCCGATCGACACGCCAGGGAGGAATCCAGCGAGTGACGCGGCGTTGCGGCCTGACGGGATGGCGTTGATGATCTCCTGGCTCAACACCTGCTGGCGGTTGGTGCTCTGCACGTCCACGACCGGTGATTCACCGGTCACCGTGATCGTTTCTTCAACCGTCCCGACCCGCATCTCCGCATTGACCGACGCGGTGAACGTCCCCGTCAGCTGGATGCCTTCCCGCTTGACGGTGCTGAACCCCGGAAGCGTGATCGTGATGTCGTAGGTGCCCGGCCGCAGGTTCTCGATCCGGTACTGGCCGGTGCTATCGGTCACAACGGACCGCACCTTCTCGATGAGTGCCGGGCTCGCCGCCTCGACCGTGACGCCGGGCAGCACCGCGCCCGACGTGTCCCGAACCACGCCGGTGATGGAGGCCTGCGCATACGCGGCAGCCGGCACGATCGCCAGCCACGCAAGGACAATCAACGCGACTCGTACACTTTGACGCATGGATCGCCTCCGAATATGTGTCCGCTCGGGATTGGGAGTTGGAGGTTGGCGGTTACTTCTTGTCCCGGTCACCCCACTGATTGTTCTCGATGCAGAAGTACTCGATGATCTCGCTGTCGGGCGTGCCCAGCTTCGCCGTGTAGGTCACGTCGAACGGCTTGGTGAACGTCCCGGGATCGTCGATCGTCACAACGCGTCGAAGCGTGTTGTAGTCGGTCCGCGTGTAGCGTTCGACCAGATGCAGCTTCTCGGTGTGTGGCGTGCCCGCGCTGTCGAGCCAGAACTTGTCGTTGAGGCCGATGGTGTCCACCACGAGTGTCGGGCCTTCCCAGTGGCCGATCGAGTGCCCGTACCAGGTGGGACTTGGATCTTCGGGGTGCTTGCGGCCGTCCATGAAGATCTGCCGGAAGCTGTGCGCGTTCCCTTCCTGCAGCATGAAGACGTGCGTGGCGTGCTCGGTCGGGTGCTGAATCAGGCGCCACGCGAAACCGCCGGTGATCCGAAGCGGCCCTCCAGGCATGCAGTAGAAGTACGGGTCGTCTGCTTCCTTCTGCGAGGCCATCTTCTGTTTGGCCCAGGGCAGCAGGAGACTATCGAGCTCGCCTTTCTTCAGCAGACGCGGAATCGGTGTGTCTCCGCCGCCGGTCCAGACGCCCGACAGGTCCGCGGTGCCGTCGGCGAGCTTCGGCACGGGCCTGGTGGGCGCCTCGGCCGATTTTTTCGGACCATTCTCGCCGCCGAGGCGCCGCGGCAGATCCTGCGCGTGCGGCCGCGCGAGGAACGGCGCGGTGAGCCCGATGACCGTGATTGCAGCGATCAGTATTCTCTTCACGAAACCCTCGCCTTCGTTAGTTCCCGAGCTTCGGGACAAAGAACTCCTTGCCGTCGGGCCCCTTGAACGAGGTGACGATCGCCTTCTCGAGCACCGAGCGCCCGCCAAAGCCACTGACCGTGACCTGCGTGCCAACCGGCAGCGTCTTGCGCGACCACCCGCTGCGCTCGAGCGCAGGCGTGCTCGCCATCTCGAAGTTCCAGTTGGTGACCTTCCCGCTCTGATCGGTACTGTCAATGTAGAAGTGGGTATGCGGATTCGTCCACTCGACCTTCGTCACCACGCCTTTGACCGTCACCGGTTTCTTGGCGTCGTATTCAGCGGTCCACGAATGGTGTGCCGCGATCGGTACCGCGAGACACAAGACGGCGAGACCGGCCGACAGGATCCCAAGCTTCATTCTCATTGCCACTCCTCCACATGTCGCCGGGTCCGCTACGCGGAACCCGGCCTGCGTACCTAGAACCCGAATTTGAAGCCAAACTGCATGATTCGCGGTTCGCCGCTCTGCGTCAAGATCTGACCGAACGTGCCGGCATCGAGGTTCGTCACCGGGGTGCCCCAGTTGAAATTGTTGAAGAGATTGAAGATCTCCACGCGGAACTCCAGCGTCCGCCTGACCGATAGCGAGACCAGTCTCGAGATGGCGAGGTCGACGGTCCAGAATCCCGGGCCTTCGATGCTGTTTTGGTGATGGTCGCCGTAGGTGCCGGCCGCGGGGAACGCGAACGACGCGGCGTTCAAGTAGCTCGTCAGCGTCTTCGCGCCGTACGGGTCGTCACTCACCTGGTTGACCCGCTGGCCGGCGATGCCCGTCCCCGCGAGATCGCGGGCAGTGGTCACGGTGAGCCAGCTGCCCGAACGCGCGGTTGCAATCCCTGACACTCGCCAGTCCGACGCCAGCACTCGCAGCGCCGCGTTGGCAAACTCCGGCGTCTGCGCGCCCACCGAGAGGTTGGCGATCTGGCGGCGGTTCTGGGAACAGTTGCCGCGATCGAAGGACGGATCGTCCGGTTTCGTGTAGCCCCCCGTAAATTGGCTGAACCCGCCGCTGACGTCGGTGTCGGCTTCGCAGTGGGACACAGTGTAATTGGTGGCGAGGCTCACGCCGTTGGCGGCGCGCCGCCGGAAGGACAGCTTCAGGCCGCGATAGTTCTGTGTGCCGATGTCGGCGTAGCGAACGATCGGTCCGAGCCATTGTCCGGCCGTCGGATTTTCCAGGTACAGCGTGCGCCGGCGATCCACATTGCTGGTGACCGTGCACGACGGGTACGACACGCCGGCGATCGTGCAGGGACCGAGCCCCATGAAGTTGGCCGGATTCATGTGCACCTGTCCCCACATCCGGTCCGCATAGCTTCCGAGATAGCTGACCGACCCCTGCCACGCAGCGCCAATCTGGCGTTCGAGGGTGACGTTCCACGACTGGACGCGCGTCGAGTTGATGCCGGGGTCCATGACGCCGTATGCGCCGAAGCCCGGAAACTGGGCCTCGAAGAGCGGATTGCGCGGGAGCGGATGTGTGTCGCCACCGGGTACGTTGCGGTACGGATCCTCGAAGGGCACGGTGCTGAGCTCGACACGATTGCTGAATGGGGATGCGGACGCGGCGATGTAGAGGAACTGCGCGCTCGGGAAGTCGTAGTTCATCCCGTACGACGAGCGGATCGCGGTGTGGCCGTCACCTGTCACGTCCCACGCGAGCCCTGCGCGCGGCGACAGGTTCCACCACTGCTTGTTCATTCCGGTCTTGCCCGGGGGGAACCCCGGATCGCCAGGGTAGATGAGACCGGCAGGCGCGTTCAGGAACCGCTTCGTCTTGACTCCCTGCCGGAAGTTGGCGAGGACGAAATTCGTGATGGCGCCGTTGTCAACGATCTGGCCGAAGTACGGCTCCCAGCGCAGACCCAGGTTCAGGGTCACGCGGTCCTTCACTTTCCAGGTGTCCTGGCCGAAGACCCCGAGGTACCACTGGTTCATGTTCAGGACGCCGGGCGCGCCGTGGCGCACGAGCGACGCCTGGCCCGTCATGAAATCCGCGAGCGCCAGGCCCGTCGACTGGCCGTTGAAGTTGAAGTCACCCGCGGCGCGGGCGTTGTCTTCGGTGGAGGAGGTCCAGTGCGACACGTTCACGCCGAGAGCCATCTGGTGCGTCCCACGCACCACCGTGATGTCGTCCGCCATCTGGTAGGAGGCATTGGCCAGCCTCACCTTGACCGAGTTCCCGCCTGAAACGGTGAACGCGTTCGTCACGGCCAACCCGATCACGCCGGGGACGTACGTGTGCAGCTTGATACCGAGATCGGTCGCATCGAAAAATTTGTCCGGAGGATCGTTCAGGTGATTGGAGGTCCGATTCCACGTCACACGAAACGAGTTGACCATGTTGGAGCCGAGCACCAGCGTGTCGCCGAAGGCGGAGGACTGGGCCCTGGCGCGCTTGTTCGCGCCGAACTCACGCCGCACCGTGAGGATGTTGTGCGTCCGCGACAGGGTTGGCAGGCGGCGCTCGAAGGTATCGATATAGCGCCCGAAGACGGTGTGGTTGCCGGTCAAGTGATAGTCGACTCTGGTCACGTACTGCGCATCGTTGTTGTCGAGCGGCACGCTGTAATTGACCTGCCCGCAGGGATCCACCGCCGTCGGAAGACTCTTGGCGATCGTGACCGCAGGTTTACTGAACAGCGACGGATCGATCCGGTTGTTCTGGAACGGCGCCCGCAGCGCGACCGTTCTGCCCGCGTTGCACGCGGGAGACGCGTACGCGGTAAAGTCACCGGCCAGCATCGCGGCGGTGGGCACGAAGGCGATGAAGGAGGCCGGCGTCTGACGGACCCTGGTGCCCTGGTAGGCGCCGAAGAAAAACAGCTTGTCCCTCAGAATCGGCCCGCCCAGCGTCCCGCCGAACTGGTTGCGAACCAGGCCATCGTCCACCTTCTTGCCGTCCTTGCCCACCGGGGCAAACGCGTCGGTCGAGTTGAACCGATGGTGCCGCATGAATTCGAATGCGTTGCCGGACCAGCGGTTCGTTCCCGACTTCGTCACCGCGTTGACCGTGGCGCCCGAGTGCGTTCCGTACTCCGCCGAGAGGCCGCTGGTGGCCACGCTGAACTCCTGCAGCGCATCCGGAAAGGGGAACGGCATGTTGAGGTTGTCATAGGTATCGTTGTGCATGGCGCCGTCGAGGACGTACGCAACGCCCGAGCGCAAGCCGCCGGCGACCGAGATCGCCACCGCGTCGGCGCGGTTTCGCTGGCCGCTGACGTCGCCCGTGTTCACGGCCGCTCCGGCCAGGACGATCAGGTCCGTGACCCGGCGTCCCTGCAGCGGGAGCTCCACGATGCGCTCGTTGTCGACCACCTCGCTGATGCCGGCGCTCCGCACGTCGACCAGCGGCGCGGCTGCCTCCACGGCGATCGTCTCGGCGAGAGTCCCCACCGCCAACACCACGTTGATCGTCGGCGTGGCGCCGACCTGCAGCACGATGCCGGTCTGGACGTAAGTGCGAAATCCCTGCAGCGTCGCCTCCAGCCGATACGGGCCGGTCGGCAGGTTCGGGACCGCGTAGCTGCCCGTTCCCCCCGTCACGACCGTTCGCATGAACCCCGTGTCGGTTTGCGTGACGGTGATGGTCACACCGGGCAGCACGGCGCCGCTTTCATCTCTGACCGTGCCATTGAGTTGCGCCGTTGCCTGCGCCCAGGCGACCGCGCTCGTCAGAAGAACGATCAGTGCCGCAGCGAAGCCACCTCTGGTCATGCGCAGGTCACCGTACTCCCGGGGTCTCTGGAACTGAAGTTCGTACGTCGCTGTCGCCACGCGGAGCGGTTGAGGAGAAGAAGTGGGGCGATGCTACGGTAGGCCCCACTGGTTGTCAATTTACGCGCTGACCCCCGTGTCAACGCGCTGACCCCCGCCAGAGCGAGCATTCGGGCGTATAATCCGCGCGCATCGCATGGAGGCCTGTATGACACATTCACGTCTGGTGAAATCGGCTGCCGCAGGAGTCGTCCTGCTGATCGTCATTGTGGTCGCCGCGACCGTCGGCGCCCAGACTGGCCGCTCGCCCAATCCGTATCATGAGGACGCGAACTGGGCGAAGTTGCCTGCCGGCGTGCAGTGGGGAGGCGTGATCTCGGTCGATCCCGCGTCGAACGGCGACGTCTGGGTCTTCCACCGGTCCGATCCGCCGGTTCTCAGAATCGATCCGTCCGGCAAGGTCGTGAAGAGCTTCGGCCAGGGGCTGATCGTGAACGCGCACGGCATGACCATCGACCGTGACGGCAATGTCTGGGTGACCGACGCCCAGATCAAGGACGGCAAGGGCAACCAGGTGTTGAAGTTCAGCCCGGACGGCAAACTGCTGATGGCGCTCGGCAAGGCGGGCGTCGCCGGCGGCGGTACCGACGTCTTCAGCGGACCATGCGACGTCGCGATCGCCCAGAACGGCGACATCTTCGTCGCCGACGGCCACATCGCGGATGTGCCCGTCAACCGCATCATGAAGTTCTCGAAGGACGGCACGTTCATCAAGGCGTGGGGCAAGCGGGGGAAGGGACCCGGTGAGTTCGATACACCGCACAGCATCGCGATCGATTCGCGCGGGCGCATCTTCGTGGCGGATCGGAGCAACAGCCGGATCCAGATCTTCGATCAGGACGGCCGCTTCCTCGATCAGTGGAAGCAGTTCGGCCGGCCGAGCGGCGTGTTCATCGACAGGAACGACAGAATGATCGTCGCCGATTCGCAGTCGAACGCCACGCAGAACCCGGGTTACACCAGGGGCATCCGGGTCGGCAGCGCGAAGGACGGCAAGGTGGACGCGCTGATTCCATTTGTCGAGCCCGATCCCGAGAAGAACAACAATGCCGGCGTCGAAGGGGTCGCCATCGACGGGAAAGGCAACGTGTTCGGGGCGGAAGTCAGCACGCAGACGCTCAAGAAATATGTGAAGCCATAGCGGCAGCCCGGCGCTATTTGGCCGGCGACTTGACCCCGTGCGCCTGGTCGTACGTGTTCTTCAGGTGCACGAGGTCAACGTTGCCTTCGTGGCAGGTATCTTCGACGTCCCAGTCGGAGGGACCGAGCGCCCTCTGGCGCTTCATCGGCGCCGGCGATGTCATCGTCCAGGGTCGTGTAAACACCTTCGGATTGTCGATCGTCATCGTCCACTTGATCGTGTTCGAGTCGAGCATGGTAAACCGCTCGACGATATGCGC